>Ga0114957_1003081_pt1 | contig 15320 bp, 11 predicted proteins | sample BantaG_FD_87175 | JGI IMG/M metagenome (GOLD analysis project Ga0114957, IMG submission 87175) | Marine algal microbial communities from Bantry Bay, Ireland - BantryBay_4 metaG | ecosystem: Host-associated > Algae > Red algae > Unclassified | place: Bantry Bay, Ireland | collected 2014-11-21 | reverse complement strand
GAATTGAAGCACCAGATCTCATCGCTGAATATCAAATGTTTGGACCGAAAGGAGTCGGAATCGATGGAGATATTTTATTCCTTTGTGATGATGAAGCAGGGCTTAAAATTTTCAACGTAGCGGATCCAGAAAACATTGAAATGATTATTCAGTTTGACAGTTTCACCGCTTTCGATGTAATTCCACTTAATGGATTGTTGCTAGTTGTAGCGACGGATAATATTTATCAGTTTGACTACACAGATTTAAACAATATCAGACTAGTCAGTAACATTCCAATCGAAGCATAAATGAACAGTCGCTATTTTTTAATTTTCTGGCTTTGTATCAGCCCGCTATCCATGATTTTTGGTCAGCAAGAAGAGGAGACAAAAAACATACCTTCTAAAAAACATTCTATCTTTTGGAATGTCTCGAATATTCTTGACCCGAACGGTTCCAGTCTGCAGTTAGGTTACGACTATGAGTGCAGGTCCTGGTTGAACCTTCAGCTCGAACTGGGATTTACAAGTGATAATCTATTTAACCTTCGGTTGCCTTTTGAAGAATATGCGGGTTTTCGTATTCGTCCACAGATAAAATTTCTAAGGAGAAAAAGTCAGTTTAAAAATACCCGATACTATAGCGGCATTTTACTATCTTATCAGCAACTTGCCTTTAGTGAGAATAAAGATTTTAGAATTGATGATAGCTTTAACCAAAATATTTCTTACCGGGGTAAGGACCAAAGTTATGCATGGTATATCGTAGGCGGATTTGATGTTAAATCATCCAGACGAATTACCTTCAGTTTCTCACTCGCTCTTGGTGAAGTATATATCAATACAAAAGTAAACGAAGGAGAAATTCCTCCGAATGCCGTTGTATTCTCTGACTGCGTTTTATTCTGTGGCAGATCTCAATCTCTGGATAACAGACTAAGGAGACCAGGTATTCTGCTGGACATGAAGTTTGGGTATGCCTTTTAATTATCACTAAAAATTGCCCCAGCCCTAAAGTTTTTTTTTAGTTTGGTGTCTAAGTTTCCTAAGGAATGAAAATTAAATAAGTTAGCGTTGAATTATTACTTTCTTATGATCAATTACTTTTCCATCTGATAGTAAAAAAAGTACATACATTCCGTTGTCGAGATCAGTGACGGAAATTTCTGCCGTTCGTACGTTTGCAGTAATCTCTTTTATTTTACAAATTTGACTGTTCATAGTCGTTAGTCTAAATTCACCCTTTACCGGCGAGTCCCATTTAATACTTATTTGATCCTGTACTGGATTTTCGATCAGCTGAATTATTCTTTTTCGAGTTGGCAAATCAGCTATTTCGGTATTGGTGATTAGCGGCTGAAAAAGATCGCAGTTGCCATTAAAACAACCATTGCCGTCTAATATCAGCAGGCCAGCTCTACTATTCCCCAAACCACCTGGTTGCGTATAAGTAAGCGAAGCCGCAATATCTCCGGAAGGTGTGATTTCGATATCTTCAAAATAAAAAGGCGCACCTACGGGATTATCCTGGTGCACAAAAAATCGTTCCCACAAAATCTCTCCTTCCGGAGTCATCTTTAACAACCACGGGACTACCTTTTGTTCCTCTTCACGATATTGTTGCCCCATTAAAATAATATTTCCATCCAGATACAATCGACTGTTTGCGATAATACTCCAGGATGGACTTTGGTAAAGGTTGGTAGTCGTAGAGATTATATCACCATTCGTATCAACCAGATTAGTGTATATTTTACTGATCCATTCTTCTCCAATCTCTTCAAAATCTGTCCCACTAATCCAATAACGTCCGTCGGAAAGTATTAGCGAGGTTGTCCACGTTCTAACCTTCTGATACTCCCGATCCCAGAGCAATTGACCCGTTGCGTTAAATTTGGAAAAAGTTATAAAATTATCAGTAGTGCCACTTCTCATGGTTTTACTCCCTACTAATATATTGTCATCTACCAGTACATGGACAATTTCCAAGTCTCTTTCCTCAAATGGACTTTGATATGTCCTTGACGATAACATATTCCCGTTAGCATCTGTTTCAGTAATCGACATAGACCCAGTAAAGTCAGTCAAACCAAAAATATTTCCAACCGAACCGACCAATATATTCCCATTATTTCTTTCTGATATTGATAAAGACACAAGATTAGAAAATACGTAATGATCTTGCCTCCATAAGGTATCCCCCTCCATATTTAATTTCATTAACCAAATTTTACGCTCGCTATTACTAGGATTATAGAAGTTACCCGTAATTAACAGATTCCCATCCGAGGATCGAATAATATTATTTTTTCTTCCTGTCTCAAAATCGTTAGGGTGCTCATTATAATTATTTTGCCACAATACATTTCCAAATAAGTCAGTCCGGATAATAGCAAAACAATATTGATTATTAAAACACAAGGAGCCCGTCGTCAGGGTATATCCGGTTTCATCCGCCTGCACATCCCATCCTCGATTTGAAGCCGGAACATTCATTTCATATCCTTTTAGAAAATAATTTTGAGCGATAGTATTTGTATGGAATATTATAAAGGCAAGAAAAATTAATGTTAGCTTATTCATATTCTTTATTTGATTAGATTCGTGTAGATAATTTAGTAATCAATAAAAGAAATATTATTAATAAAATAATAAACACACCTTGTTATTTTTGCCTAGTAGCCGTCAGTTCCTTTTTTAACGAATACCAGCTACCAATTCGTTTGGAACGGTACCGGAAATTCAGGCGCTCAAATGCCTTCTGGAATTTATTATTTGAGTATTAAAACGGAAAAGAGCGTGCAGACTGCTACGCTTTCCTTGATTCGATAAAACTTTTATAATATTCTACTTTTTAGAAAAATCACTAAAAACTACCCTTGGCCTTAAAGGGTGTTTATAGTGATTTTTTTTCGTACAGTTCCTAACAATTTTCAACTCGGGTAAAAGACAAAAAGATTTACTCTTCCACCATTTCATAATCAATATTCAACTTCCGCAACGCACGGTACGCGGAACTCTCATTAAAGCTTACCTCAATCTCCACTTCTGAACCCTCTAGTAAATTGTTGGTCATCTCCGTGGCCAAGTTTCGGTCCACATCGTCGGCAGTTTCTTCTAACATTTTTGCAATCGCTCGTCGATCAGGTCGCACTGCGCTGCAGGATAATAATTGAATCTTCATAATATTGTATTTGAATGAATTGTAAATTTACGAATAAAAGCGCATTTATAAACGAATTGTTGTTAAAAAACGTAAAAATCTTCTATTTAGTGGTATTTATCATATTTGATTTATTATTTTACTATAAAACAAGGGTTAAATGCACCACTTTTTGTTTTATTATTCTTAATTTTGGAAAATATCGTTTTGAAGATTTGTTCAGATGTTATTTAATGATCCTGAGATATTGAATGACCTTAATGCTTCAGAATCAAATGACAGATTACTAACGAACGTTGAATAAAAACAACCATCCTTTGTCTAAAACATACGCAATAGTTGACCTTGAAACGACCGGTGGACGAGCCGCCCGCGATCGAATTACCGAAATCGCTATCATCCTGCACGATGGAGAAAAAGAGCTGGATCGTTTCGAAAGCCTGATCAACCCCGGAAGAGCCATACCTTATAATATCACCCAGATTACAGGGATTAACGACAAGATGGTCGCCGATGCACCGATGTTTCACGAAGTAGCTAAACGGGTCGTGGAAATTACGGAAGGTGCTATTTTTGTGGCCCACAATGTACGTTTTGACTATGGATTTTTAAAAGAAGAATTTGGCCGCCTCGGCTACACTTATACGCGTAGAAATCTTTGTACCGTCAGACTTTCCCGCAAAGCTTTCCCTGGCCTACGGTCTTATAGTCTCGGAAATCTGATCAAACATTTTGGAATAAAGGTGAAGGATCGCCACCGCGCTATGGCTGATACGCAGGCTACCGTCGAACTTTTTGAACGAATTTTGCATCAGGATGAAAGCGAGGAGCAGATTCTCGATATGGTCAATCTCGGCGTTCGTCAAGCCAAGCTTCCTGCTAACATTACTTTGGAGAAATTACACGCGCTGCCCGACACTTGTGGCGTCTACTATTTTTATAATGAATATAGTAAAATTATCTACGTTGGGAAAAGCAAAAATATTCGTAAAAGAGTCATGAGTCACTTTGCTAAACAAACAGAAAAATCCCGTAAACTTTATCAGGCGGTACATGAAATTACCTGCGAAGAAACCGGTAGCGAACTCGTCGCCCTACTCTACGAATCTCACGAAATAAAAAACCTGCATCCCGAAATTAATCGTGCACAACGGGCTCGTGCTACGCAATTTGTTATCCACCAAACCATCAATGAGGACGGTTATATTGCCTTACAAACTGCGCGGGTAAACCAAAAGCTACGAAAGACGATGACCCTGCTTGGCGAATATTCCAAACTAGGCAGTGCTAAAGGAGCACTCGGCAGAATCGTCGAAAACTTCGAACTTTGTCATCATCTATGTCACATGGATCATACGGGTAAACCTTGTTTTCAATACCACATAAAAAAGTGTCGAGGTGCCTGCGCCGGAAAGGAAACCGCAGAGGAATACAACGAACGTGTGCTCGAAGCGGTGGCATATTTGAGAATTGATTTCCCGGAGGACTTTATGATGATCGATCAGGGACGGTCTAAAGAGGAAAAGGCGGTCATTCTCGTGGAAGGTGGACAGTACAAAGGCTTTGGTTATTTATCAGTTGATGACAATATCGGTGATGTAGATACGGTTCGGGAGGCGATTAAATCTTACGCGCACAATCGGGATGTTACCAGGATTATTCGGCAGTTTTTATATAAGGGAGAAATGAAGGTAATAAAGTTGTCGCCTCCATGTAACAAGTTGGTTGAGTAAGAGGCAACTCCTTTGTTATGCTCATTCCTTTAACAAATTTAGCAGCGCATCTCTATACTGAGGATCTTTTTCATTCAAAAAAACAATTGATTTTTTAAAATCAAAATTAACGTATAATTCGGCTACCTCCTGTTTATTTCCTATAAATATTTTAAATTTTGGTGTGCCTGATTGATAGTCAACCGGAGCATCGTTTAAATTAGCACAAGTAAATGCCTGTTTAGATTTCATGGTCAATTTCCCGGAATTTAATTGATATTTTTGCGCAAGGGCCGTTAACAGTCGATCACTTTTGGTTCCGGTAGATTCGAAAATAATCCCATCTGTCAAAAGTCCGTTTCCAGATCCTTCGTCTCCCGCAGGTATTCCCTCCTTAAGGCTGACGATTAATTCCAGGGTATCACTTTTAGACATGGCTTGAATTTTATTTACGAGGTATCCATCCTGGCTGGTTTGCGCGACGATATTTAGCGGAATATTGTTGTATCCCTCATTTGTTAATAGTCTATCTATTTGAATGAGTGGCTTCCCCGTTTTAGTCGGTTGGAGTTGGCTGGTTGGCTCGGAGTTCTTGGATGGCCTGGATTCTTTAGGGTTGCAGCTATAGAAAAAGAAGGTTAAAATTACTAATCCGGTTATTAATCTCATTGTTATGGTTTATTATTTTATTTGGGAATCGCTATACAAAGAAATTTAGTGCCTCTGGCAATAGTGTGCCACTGAAACGCCTCCAAAGTTAGCGTTATATCTGCAAAAACACAATACTTTTAAGGGATAGATACTTATCAGCAAATCTACTTCATTTCTTACCCCCATGGCCCATTCTTTTTAACACCAACAATCCGCTCCCCATCCAACCGAAAGAGTCCCTGATAACCTCCGAACCAAATTTGCCCTTGCTTATTTTCGTAAATACACTGGATGGCGTTGGTCGTCAATCCATCCTCCTCAAGGTAATTTTTAAAAGATTTTCCATTGTAACGGTAGACCCCGTGATTCTCCGCAGGAAACCAAATATGACCGTTGCTATCTTCAAATAGACTCCAGACTTCTAAGTGCTCCGGGACCCCGTCGGCTGTAAAATTCACAAATGTTTTTCCATCGTATCGCTGGACCCCCTTGTAGTGCGTCGCAAACCAAATATTTCCATCTTTATCCTCTAAAATATCATTCACGGCATTATTGATTAGTCCGTCATTTTCAGAAATATTGGTTAAAGACTTTCCATCGTAAATATAGGCGCCAGCACTGGTACCAAACCAGATTTTACCGCTATCATCTTGCATAATTGAGTGTACCACCTTCTCGCTGCTAACCCCTCTTCCGGTATCCACTTCTCCAGCGGGAAGCGCAAAAGGGGTAAACTTTTTTCCATCAAATTGACTTACCCCTTCTAAAGTCCCGATCCAAATAATCTCATTCCTATCCATTAACATACTCCAAATATTGTTTCCGACCATCCCGTTTTCGCTGGTAAAATTGGTAAAAGAGTTTCCGTCATACTTTGACAATCCAGCGTTGGTACCAAACCAAACATTCCCGTCCTTGTCTTCAAGGATTCCTCTTACGGCACCTCCCGCGAATCCATTTTCTACAGAAAAATAGGTAAGTTCTTTACCATCGTACCGAACCACTCCATCCCCATTTGTTCCCATCCAAAGGTGGCCGTTGTGGTCTTGAAATATTCTTCTGACAAATTGACTAATGGCAGGAGGAGATTGTAAAAGCATATTAACTTCTTTGGTATTGCGATTATTAATCGCCTTGATCGTTTTTTCGCTGGTAAATGATTTTACCATATCGCTTGCTGATCCGGCAGAATGGTCCTGGTTGGTGCAGGAAAACCAACAGGTAAGGAATGATAAAAGGATAAGGAACGCGATTGTTCGATTGAAGGATAAGTTGTAGTTCATGTGGTTTTTTTGAATGCTAAGTTAGTATATTTGTGTAAAAATGGTAATCTTCCACAAAGAAAAGCAACTTCTAAAAGTGCAATTTTACTAAAAAAACAGGCTAATTATTCGCCATAGCTTATCCCTTTAATATTAGAACTTTTCAAAAAAATGATCAACAAACTCCGCGCTCAACTCGGGCCCGATAAAGTCCTGACCGACCAAGATGTCCACGAACGCTATGCCCACATCTGGACCATGGATCAGCCCCTGCAAGCCAAGGCTGTAATTCTGCCCCGTACTACCGCTGACGTATCTACCGCGCTCAAAATCTGTCATGCGCACCAGCAAGCCGTCGTGGTTCACGGTGGCCTGACCAACCTCGTAGGTGGTACACAGACACAAGGACACGAAGTCGTCATCGCCCTCGAAAAAATGAATCAAATCGAAGAGGTAGATGCACAAAGTCGTACGATGACTGTACAGTCAGGTGTAATTTTGGAATACATCCACCAGGCGGCGGAAGCAACTGATTTACTTTTTCCCCTTAGTTTTGGAGCCAAAGGGTCGGCCCAAATTGGTGGCGTAATTTCTGCCAACGCAGGTGGTCTACGGGTTTTTAGATACGGGGTAACGCGGCAGCTTGTCCTGGGGATCGAGGCGGTACTCGCCGACGGAACGGTTATCAATTCTCTCAAAAAAATTATTAAAGACAATTCCGCTTATGATCTCAAACAGCTTTTTATCGGTTCGGAAGGAACGCTGGGAATTATCACGCGAGCGGTGCTAAAACTGGTAGAAGCACCACGAAGCCGTACTAGCGCCTACGTGGGAATTAATGATTATAACAAAGTGAATCTATTTTTAAAATTTATAGATAAAGGACTGGCGGGAAAATTGAGTGCTTTTGAATTGATCTGGAAAAAAACCTACCGTCAAATGACGACCGCCGGAGAAACAGCTCCGCCGCTACCTTACGATTATGAATATTATATCTTGATAGAAACCCTGGGACAAAGTCAGGAAATGGACCAAATACAACTTATAAATTTATTAGAAAAAGCGCTGGAAGAAGACTTGATACTCGATGCGGTACCGGCTCAAACGGAAAGTGACCTGGAATGGTTTTGGAAAATCCGGGAGGATGTTCGAGTGATTTCGGCAGCTTGTATTTTTGATCAGCACTTTGATGTGAGTTTACCGATTCCTTTGATCGGAAAATATGCAGCTCAAACAGTAGCGACCCTGGAAGCTATGGATGGAGTCAATCATTGTTATACTTTTGGTCATATGGCCGATGGAAATATTCATTTTGTGGTGGACAAAACTGATGGTTCGGATGAGCTTCGAACAGCGATTAATCAGGTGGTTTATCCACCACTACAAGCGATGGGCGGATCAGTATCGGCAGAGCATGGAATTGGGGAACACAAGAAGGCGTACCTGAAACTTAGTCGTACCGTCGAAGAGATTGAGTTAATGAAACGGATGAAAAAAATGATGGACCCACTGGGAATCTTGAATACAGGCAAAGTGCTCTAAAAACTAACAAACCTAAACCGATTATTGAACACCCTTGCCATCTCGCACTACAGTCCTAAAATAAGCCTGGCCCGCAGACACCCTTTAAAGCTATTGCCTAATTCTGTCAAAAGTAAACATCCCTAAAAATTAAACAAAAAAAAACACATGAATATTGAAAAAAACCGTTATCCTGTGAACAATTAAAAAATGTAAGGAATACAAAATAAATGATCACAATAGACAGAAAACAAATGACCGTCTGTTTTGATCCTGCTCCACTTTGAATCTTAAACTACGATCTTATGCTGAAACGGATTTTATTATTGATAATCAACCTCCTATTTTTATCCATATCACTGAATTTATCAGCCCAAAGTTGTGCAAACTTACACCAACATTCTGCTAAAACAGAAGCGCTTACTTTTATTCCAAACAAGCACCAATGGCACCCTAACATCGCCTATAAAGTAGCCTTGGGTGGAATCAATACGCTATTTCTTGAAAAAAATGCCCTGACCTGGTATTTTCACGATTCAGCCATTTTAGAAAAATTACACCATAACAAATCAGGAACGGATACCTTATCCTGGAGCAATCATGCTTATCAGGTTAATTTCCTGGGTGCTACCCCTAATCCTCAAATTATGGGTCAAGGCAAACAAAAAACATATCACAATTATTTTAAAGGAGATGATCCTTCCAGGTGGGCCGGAAAAGTCCCTGTTTTCCACGGAGTGGTTTACGAAGAATTATACGCTGGTATAGATATGGCAGCATATAGCGAGAACGGAAATTTTAAATATGATTTTATTGTCGCAGCTGGCGTTGATCCTTCCATTATTCAGCTTGACTACCGGGGGACCAACGGTTTACACTTACAAAAGGGAAACTTAATCGTAGAAACTTCGGTCACACAAATAAAAGAGCTAAAACCCTATGCCTATCAAAAAATAAATGGAAAAGAAGTAGCCGTTCCATGTATTTACCAGTTAAACAATAATATTGTTTCTTTTGAATTTCCAGAGGGCTATCATCCATCAACCCCCCTGATCATCGATCCAGTGGTAGTAGCAGCGACTATTTCTGGCGCTTCCTCAGACAATTGGGGATTTACAGCCACCTATGATAATGCAGGAAACATCTACGCAGGAGGCGCCTCGTTTGATGTCGGTTATCCAACTACCCTGGGTGCTTTTCAGACCAGTTTTGGAGGCGGCGCCCGGGATATTGCGGTCACAAAATACAATCCGGATGGAAGTCAACAAATCTATGCTACGTATATTGGAGGATCACAAAGCGATCAACCACATAGTATGATTGTGGACTTTAATGGTCAGCTATGTATTTACGGCATAACGAGGTCTCTTAATTATCCAGTTACCAGTACTGCTTTTCAACCTAACAATGCTGGAGGCAAAGAAATTGTAGTAACCAAACTAAACGTTGACGGGAGTGCGCTCATCGGTTCTACCTATTTAGGCGGAAGTAATACAGATGGCGAAAACCTGATCTCTCCCAACACTAATGATGCTAATCGAGGAGAAATTATCCTGGATGCACAAAATAATATCTATATCGTTTCTTCTACCCTTTCCAATGACTTTCCAGTTAGTTCGAATGCTTTTCAAACGACTAACAATGGAAGTCAGGATGTCGTAGTTTTAAAGTTAAACAGTGACCTCTCTGCGCTTTTTTGGTCTACCTATATTGGTGGTGGTTCTAATGATACCGGACTTGGAATTCGGGTTCTAGACAACGGGGAGGTCATCGTTTCGGGAATTGCAGGAAGCCAAAATTTTCCCGTCGAAGCAGGTGGTTATCAGTCAACCTGGCCCGGAGGAATAAATTCTGCCTTCATAACCAAGTTATCCAATAATGGCCAAAATATTTTAAATAGTACTTACTTTGGTACCAATGGAGATGACTACAGTTATTTCGTAGATATAGACGAAGATGATAACGTACATATTTACGGGCTCACTACGGGTGAAATCGAAATTACGCCAAACACCTATTTTTCCAATTCCGGCAGTCGACAATTTTTAGCTGGCTTTACGCCAGACCTAAGCCAATTAAAATACAGCACCGTCATCGGAAGTGCTACCGGGAGTGGATTAGATTTTGATTTTGTTCCGGTTGCTTTTATGGTGGATAAATGTAATGGAATATATTTCTCTGGATATCAAGCCAACAGTGGATTACCGACTACCTCGGATGCCATAGAACCAAGTGGAGATGATTCCTTTTATTTAGCAAAGCTTTCTCCGAATGCGGAAGTCCTGGAATTTGGTACCTATTATGGAAACGCCAATCATGTCGATGGCGGTACCAGTCGTTTTGATAAATCAGGTGTCGTTTATCAAGCCGTCTGTTCTTGCGTACCAGGTGGCAACGTAATGAATACCCTGCCCAATGCCTATTCACAAACCAACAGTTTAAATTGTTCCATAGGGGTATTTAAAGTAGACTTTGAAATAGCCACCGTGACTGCCTCCGCTTTTATTGATGCACCGACCAGTGGCTGCGTTCCATTGACCATTGACTTTAATTATTCTGGATTAAATGGAGAATCTTTTTTCTGGGACTTTGGTACTGGTGATTCTTCAACGCTACAAGACCCAAGTTATACTTTTACAGAAAGTGGATCATATACTGTTATGCAAATTGTTGCAGCTCCTAATACTTGCAATATAAAAGATACTTTCTTTCTACAAATTGATGTACTTGATAATAATTCTACTTTGATGGACACGGTAATCTGTTCGGGTGGAAGTAGTCTGATTCTGGATGCTACCACCATCAATGCTACTTACGAATGGGAAGATGGTTCCAGTAATCCGACTTTTGATGTAAGTGATTCAGGTACTTACTGGGTAGATGTAAATATTGGATTTTGCGCCCGGCGAGATTCTTTTATTGTTAATTTTTATCAGGACGTATCTACCTTCGATTTGGGAGTGGACCAAATTTTTTGTGATGAAAATTCTACCACCCTGGATGCTACCCTGATAGATGGTATTGCCTACGAATGGAATAATGGTTCTACCGATCCCAGCATTCTCGTTACTGAATCAGGAGCATATGCGGTGACCATAACCAGCGAATTAGGCTGCGAAATTACGGATGATGTGGGTATTCTTTTTGAAGAAACACCCGAATGGAGTCTGGGGGCAGACACCATAATTTGCCAGGGAGATAATTTTGTTTTAACACCCGTTACTTCCAGCACCGCCACCTGGTCCTGGCAAGATGGATCTACCGCTGCCACTTACACTGTGAACACCGAAGGTTGGTACTGGGTCACTGGCAATTTTACAAATGGCTGTGTAGATACGGATAGTATTTATGTTGCTTTTTCTGAAATAGAAATACTGGATCTTGGAGCCGACCAGGTACTATGCGGTGAAAACTCCACCACGCTAGATGCGACCGTAAACAATGGAGTCTCTTACGAATGGAATAATGCTACCACTGATGCTGTTCTGCTTATTACTCAATCTGGTAATTATGCTGTTACCGTAGCGAATGGAGAAGGCTGTGAAACTATAGACGAAATAAATATTACTTTTTTTGAAACACCCGAGATAACATTAGGTGCCGACACTTCACTTTGTCAAGGTGAAGATCTTGTGTTAACACCCACTACTGCTAATCCAGCTAACTGGTCCTGGCAAGACGATTCTACCAATCCAACCTACACCGTCAACACAGAAGGCTTATATTGGGTCACGGCTGATTTTTTAAATGGTTGTACGAATAGTGATAGTATCTACGTTACCTATTTACCTGCGCCATCCGTCGTTTTTGAATCGACAGATGTATCTTGTAATGGAGAAAATAACGGAAATATTACAGTCATTACTCCCACCTCCATAACAGATAATTTCCTTTTTAATTGGTCAAATAATACTACCCAGCCGGACCTTATTGACTTATCCCCTGGTATATATCAGGTGACCATCACGAGTAATGACGACTGTATTTTTGAGACAGAAATAGTAATCAGTGAGCCGGATTCCCTCGACATTTTTACGGAACAAGAAAATGTGGATTGCTTTAACGAAGGAAATGGCGCCATCTCTATAACAGAGGTGATAGGCGGTACAGCCCCTTTTGAACACAGCCTAAATGGTGATTCCCTGTTAGCCACTACCTATTTTAGCAATTTGGATGGAGGAAATTATATAATCCTCACTCAGGATGCCAATAATTGTACGACAATTACAGAAATAGATATTTATGAACCACCTCAAGTATACCTTTCTGCGGGAGAAGATAAAACCATCCTGTTAGGAGATAGTGTAAAAATTGATGGTATTTTATATCCACTTTTCAATCAAGTAATCAACTGGACTTCCGTCGAATACCTGGATTGTCCGGACTGCCTCAGACCCTTTGGCAAACCTGACAATACTGCCGAGTATATAATTACCGCCACTGATTCCATCACAGGTTGTACATATATGGATACGATGCAAATCATCGTTCAGAAACCAAGAAATGTTTTCATCCCAAATGCCTTCTCTCCAAATGGCGATGGTACCAATGATGCTTTTTTCCCAAATGGAGATAATTCTGCCAGGTTGGTAAGCAATTTTAAAATATTTGACCGTTGGGGTGAATTGGTTTACGAGGCCAATAACGTTAATTTGAATGACCCCAGAGATAGCTGGGATGGAACTTTTAAAGGTAAAGATATGAATCCTGGGGTATTTATCTATATCATAGAAATTGAATTTGTGGATGGATTTGTTAAAATATATCAAGGGGATGTTAGTATTATTAAGTAGTTGATGGAGGGGTTAGGGCGTGGAAAATCACTTTTAGAGCAGGTTTAGAAGATGCTATTAGGACCATACAAATGACCTTGCTAAAATAGCAGACTACCAAGCTGGTGTAGGAAAATCTTCAGATGATATAATTTCAGAAATTGAAAGTAGTGCTATAACAGCTAGTGGTTCAACTCGTTCTTGGATTGATATAGTTCCAACAGGAGGAGGAACTAAAATTGGACAACATGGAGACTATTCAATACATCAAAATGTAGAAGTTTTTTATAGAGGAATATCAGAAGCAGATTATCAACATTTGTTAAATACAGGTGAATTGAAATTTACATCAGAAACTTTCACATCTCCAAATATAGAATATATAAAAGCAAAAAATTATGGAAATAATGGAAGGATAGTGAAGTTTTATACTAACAGTGGTACATTCAACAGTTTAGAGGCAATAGGTGTAAGGAATGATGGTACCGCAAAAATGTTGGGCTATTTCCCTAATATGCCTCATATCTCTACTGTTCCTCCAAATGAATCATGGTTGCAAACTAAAGCTTTATTTAAAACGGAAGGAAGTCAATTGGCACCACCAATAGGACCGAGCGGTCAAGTTAATATTGGTCTAGGAAAAGGTTCGGCAATCGACGTATTTAATCAAAATATAAAAACATTTGAAGTTGTTCAATAGTAATATATTAACTGAATCGGATTATAATCTTTTGCAAAGGTTAATGACTGGAAGCCTTGCATATACTGAATTTGAAGAATTGTTCTCTGAAAAGGTAAATTTAGTTTTTGTTCTAAATACAATGGCCTTAGCTAAATGTTTGGATGATGCAGGGATGTACAGGAATGTATTATTTGGTTTTGGTAGTTTGCTCAATAATATTGAGAAATTAAGCCTTTACAGAATATCTATTTTGGAGTCTTTTCATGAGGAACATGAAGAAATAATAAGTGCTTTTCAGGTAACTTTTAATAGCGAAAGTGAGAATATAAAGTACATCGAATTTGCTATTGAAAATATACCTGATTATCTAAAAAGAGAAGAATTAAAAGATTCGTATATTAGGAAATGTATGTATGCTTTAGCCGCACAACCTACACCCAAAAGTATAGAGTCATTGAAAAAAATGAGCAGTTCAGATAATGAAATTATTAAAAAATATGCCGTTCATCAGCTAGAAAAAAAGGTGTGACATAGGGCCTTTCTTTAGGAAGCTGATTAGTAGCTTCCTGAGTATCTTCAGAAACAAGTGAGTGAATTTTTTTACAAAGCGGCGTAATATCTATGATAGAAACAATCCACTCATTTACATATTTTGGGACAGCATCACCAGACAGCCCAATCTGAATAGATCGATAATCCAATTTTTCTAAATGAATATCACGTTCAGGATCCCATTGAATACGGACAGGAGATTTTTGAAGTTTATCCTTCCACTCTTCTCTTGAGCTATGAACCTTAGAATCAAAATGAGAGAGGCAAGAATTATCTAAAGCCCACTGAAATCCTTCTCTTTTAATTTTAATGGCAAGTATATGTTCTTGTCCTTCCTTTTCTCCCCATCCACATCGATACATCATCCAAAGAAATGACGGTTTTATCCAAGTCATTCTATCCATCTTAAAAGGAGAAACAAATTTTTGATGTTTTACTGCAGCTAAAGCAATCTGTTTTTTGTAGGCTTGATAGACGGTTATTGTATCATCATCAAAGACGGCTCTGATCTGTCTTTCTTTATCCAGCATAAGCTTTTTTAGTTTTGAAATCTCTGAGGCACATATCAATCAAATTAAAGACATAGGATTTTTTATCCTCCGGTAGCGCAGAAATCTCTTCGATCCGGTCTATTGTATTTTTATCAATTACCAAAGCAGTTTTACCAATCAGATAATCTACAGAAACTTCGAGCGCATCCGCTAGATTAGCTAAAAGGTGAGGCCCGGTTGTCTTCCACCATACCTTTGTGCAGCATCCGCAACTGGTGGATAGTCCTACGCAGAATTTGTTGGATAATAGTGAGGCGGGGACGATTTTGCATCAGTACCAGTGGGTAAGTGTGCATGATCCGAGTCGGGGGTGGGTGTTGTTTGATGATGATGGGGATAGGGGGTTGTTAAATGAGGAGGAAGAGGAATCAAATACCAAATTTTTGGCCTGCAATTTTGAAATGGGTGGTACTGTTATCACACGTGATAATATTGGAATTAATCTACCTCCGAATTCTCAAGTCACCTTCTTT
>Ga0114957_1003080_pt1 | contig 15324 bp, 14 predicted proteins | sample BantaG_FD_87175 | JGI IMG/M metagenome (GOLD analysis project Ga0114957, IMG submission 87175) | Marine algal microbial communities from Bantry Bay, Ireland - BantryBay_4 metaG | ecosystem: Host-associated > Algae > Red algae > Unclassified | place: Bantry Bay, Ireland | collected 2014-11-21 | reverse complement strand
TTTTTAGTACTAAAAACAATGTGTAAATAATTTTGAACAAGAGATTGTGGCATAGTAAGATTTATTTTATGAGTAATAATTGTGTCAACTCTAAGTTATATAAAAGACCTGTAGAGTCAAACAAAGGTACCCGTTCTAGCCCGCTTCGCTTGAGCTAATTTTATGAGGAGGTATAGCTATCGCCAAGCCATCCCGATTTGATTTGAACATGTATGGTAGAGACTCGATGCATCGCGTTTTCTACACCAGCCCGCCAAACAGCCTACCACCCACAAGACCAATCCAAAACAAATAAAAACGGCGTATCTCAAAATGAAATACGCCGCCACGAATCCGAATCCTCATAGTTGATTATCGGATCTTCCTATTTATAAAAAACTAACTAACTAACTAACTATCTAACCTCTGTAGTAATTACCTCCGTCGTAGTATGAACCTCCGCCATAGTAACCAGTGTCTCTATTCTGATTTCGATTATCGTTTCTGTTATCATTCCTATTGTCATATCGATTATTATCTCTTTGACGACCTTGGTTGGAATAACCACTAGGACAATAGTTGTCTCTATTATTCCTATTATAAAAACGACTGTTACGATCATTCACCCTCATGGAGTAGTATCTATTGAACTGACGCCTCGAAAGGATGTTTCTCAATCTACGATCATGCCGTTGGAGAACATTCTCAATGTGTCTTGCTTTGGTTCTTGGATTTATTCTTCTGCTACGCTCGATATCGTTAATAGCGATGTCGGTGGCTCTGTTGAGTCTAGACCAGTCGGCTACTTGGTTCTGGGATAGTCGTAGCGGGTATATGTATTGCCTAATGGAATTGTAAGACTCATGTACGAACGTAGCTCTTTGAGCATTCACTTGGAATCCAAGTGCGGCGAGGATCATAACGATCCAAAATTTTCCTACTTTCATAATCATTAAATTTTAAACCAAACCAAAAAGAAAGCTTTTCTTTTTATACCTTGGTTGATTAAGTAAATAATTGTTTTACCAATTTACAAGTAGGACGAATGCACTCCAAAGATTGTTATGATTATAAGATTTGATTAACTTCCGTGGACGGTGCTTCTTAAGGTTATCCTAATAAATACACGCATATTAAGATTTTGAAAATACATGAATAAACATTTAATCATATTTATAAAGAATCCTGAATTAGGGAAAGCGAAGACAAGAATAGCAAAAACTACGGGTGACGAACGAGCTTTAGAGATTTATACAGAATTGTTAGAGCATACGCGAAATATCACTTCTAAAGTAGATGCGCAACGTCATTTGTTTTATAGTAGTTCTATTGATACGCAAGATGAATGGCCGGGTACATTATTTGATAAAAAACTGCAAATGCAAGGTGGACTAGGAGCAAAGATGCAAGATGCTTTTGAAAGAATACAGCAGGCGGGGGGAAGTATGGTGATCATAGGATCGGATTGCGGAGCACTTCAAACTGAAATCATCGAACAAGCTTTTGTTGCTTTGCAAGATCATGATGTAGTACTAGGGCCAACATTTGATGGAGGATATTATCTCTTGGGTCTGAAGGCTGCGAACTTGGACTTATTTTCTAATGTAGATTGGAGCACCGAAAAAGTATATCCTCAGACCATCCAAAAAATAAAAGATCAAAACTTAACCTACGCTGAACTGACTCGCTTACATGATATTGATTTTGAAGAAGATTATCTTGCTTGGAAAAAATTGTTGCGTGAAGGATAGGAAGCAGACCGACCGATAGGGAGGGAGTCCAAGCCAAAGCAGAGCTTGTGTCTTGCAGGCAAGCCAAAACAGAGCTTGTGTCTTGCAGGCAAGCCAAAGCAGAGCTTGTGTCTTGCAGGCAAGCCAAAGCAGAGCTTGTGTCTTGCAGGCAAGCCAAAGCAGAAGCTTGTGTCTTGCAGGCAAGCCAAAGCAGAAGCTTGTGTCTTGCAGGCGCAGGACCGAAACGAAGTGTAGTGCTGTATAGCCTGACAGTGATATTGATGGCGCGCTGCTTAGAGGCGCTGGCAGATCACTATCAGTGGCACGCCCAAATAAATCTTATATTATTTTGAAGCTTCCCGTATATAAGCGCGAAGATCCTCCATCTGTTGATTGCTCATTTTCTCTTCCGTGTACTGAGGCATATACGCCTTTTTGCCTGGTTTGGGCGGAGTGCCATAGCGACCCACTTGATACAATGAGGAATGGTGATAATTGTCAATGTTGTTATAGAGGTATTTGTAAGAGTGCTTAGATTTGTCCAATTTGAAAAATGAGTAACGTCCTTTCTCGTGGCAGTGTAGACAACTCAGTTCGTAAATGTTCATACCATTGTCTGGGTCACCAACTAGATCATACCCTTTTTCATAACCTGATGGAGGCTTGACAAAAGTGGCTGGTGAGTAGTTCAGATATTTTGACTTGAGCAAGGCGATGGCCTCTGACGCCAAATCTTTATCACTTAATGCATCATTCACTTTTATGAACTCTGGTTTACTGAGATTAAGATCTTCGATAGTATATCCTAGTGTCCAAATGTATGCAATAATGGCATTCATCTCCCAATTTTTGAGGCGACGACCTTGTGCACATTCGATCGCGCAAAGTTGGACAGCTTCTCTCAAATCTTTGCGTGCGGGATAAACTAAGTCACCATACTTTTTGAAATAGTCACCATTATAATAAGTGCTTCTGTTGATAGCACCATACATGGTCGAACCTTGTAAAAATGGAAGGTTATTGACAAGCGCGTAGTTTAATCTTTTTTGAGGATCGTTTTCAGTGGCGTCTTTAAATTCCTTTTCTACATTGTGGCAAGACGTACAAACGAAGTGCTTGCTCAATCGTTTTGCACGACGACCGTTGCGCGTCAAAGAGAAGCCATCGTGGAATAATCTCCTCCCTAATTCAATATCTTTATTACTGGGAAAACGTTTAACGTGTGCAGGCATTTTATCGCCTAACTTATACAAAACCTCACTAACCTTATTCTTTGCTTTTAAGTCAACAAGATCACTGGGCTCTTGTATCCAACTCATAAGAAGAACAAATAATGTTATTCCTGTACCTATGATCAATTTCACTTTTTGCTAAATCTTAAAGGTTGAATAATCTGGATATGGTAAAACCGAATCTAAATTCTCCATCTGACCAAGAGCTTCTAGTGTTAGGTATATAATCGGTAGTGGCCAAGCCTCTAGCATTGGTAAAGTTGAGTTGGAATACATGACCACCTGTATCAAACTCAAATCCTATACCAATCGGAGGATAAAATCCTTCTTTTGAATCTCGAGTATCTGAAAATATAGCGGTACCATCAAAAATAAGTGCAAAACCTTTATTGAATTGATACTTGGCTTGTAAACCAACGTTGAAAAGTCTGTTCTCATCAAGAGCGTCTACAATATTTCTATGCACTAATCCAGGGCTCAATTGAATAGTAAACTTGTCACCGATAACTGTAGCCACTAAAATCTGCACCGAATAAATGAATCGATGTGAAAAAGCATCAAAAAATAAAAGAGAATTTGGAGAGCTACTTTTCGGAAGGGTAGTGATACTCATTTCTCCTACCAAGGTAACGCTAAAAGGGTTGATATCTTTGACTTGGCGAACTATTCGGTGCTTGAGACTAGTATTGATCAATCTAGATAGCGTACCCACACCTTTCGTTCTATTGAGGCCAACGGTAAAGTTATCCGTCACCCCATAATCTACTCCGATTAAGACATCCGCTGCTGTCTCTAGGCCATAAAAATTTGGCCATCCGCCTCTGTCTCCAGCTATATCACCAAAGCGATGAGAGATGCGGAAATCAAGCTGATGCTTTTGCAAAGTCTCTACGGAATGGCTGTTGATGACCCTAGTATCCTTAAATGCATCGTGAATATATTCTTTGTCTTGACCAAACAACATCATGGACGGTAAACAGAAAATTATAATAATTATTTGCTTGTAAAAGGTCATTTATATTTCGAGTTGAATTGAAGTTAATTTTCTGGATATCCTTTGTTTATCCAGCATTTGACTAGCTCTAGTTGTGCTTCTGTCAAATCTTTGGGTGCACCATTGGTAGAATAATCTGGCGGCATACCAATGTTAGGGTCGTCTTTCTGATCTATCACTGTTCTTTCGAAAGATCCATCTTCAAAAAAAGGAACCAAATTACTATAGTTGACATAAACTCCAGGACCGTCACCCCCATTGACGTGACATCCTCCTAGTGCACAACTGTTATCGATAATTGGCTTGATGTTTAAATCGTAGTTTGCTTCAACATCATTGCACTGTGCGGATACATCTATAAATGGTGTTTTATCGCTAGTACATCGCAACAAGGCAATTATAATAAGTGTTATTAGAATGTGTGTATGGATATTTTTCAATTTCATGCCCATAATTTAAGCCATTAATTAAAACGAAACGGCTATTTATGCTTGGATTGTATAAAAGAAGCCAAAATTAGCAGTTCGTTTTGTAAATTTGTAATTAAATAAAAAAAAATTAAATTTATGTATCCAGCGGAAATGGTAGCCCCATATGCAAAAGACCTTACAGACCATGGTTTTAAAGGCCTTACAAGTGTTACAGAGGTAGATAACACAGTGAATACAGACGGTACGGTACTAGTTGTTGTTAATTCAGTTTGCGGATGTGCAGCTGCTAATGCAAGACCGGCAGCTAAATATGCAGTACAAACGGGTAATAAAAAGCCAGATATATGTGCCACAGTATTTGCTGGCTTTGATGTCGAAGCTGTAAATAGAGCAAGAGAGCTTATGTTGCCTTATCCTCCATCTTCACCTTCTATTGCTTTGTTCAAACAAGGTAAGTTGGTGCATATGATAGAGCGACATGAAATAGAAGGACGTACTGCGCAGATGATTGCTGACAACCTAAAAGCAGCTTTCGAGACGCACTGCTAATCTTCTTGATATTTCATAAAAAAAGCGCACTGCTCAAGCAGTGCGCTTTTTTTATGACTCTAAGTCAATTAGATTAAACTTACGCGCATCCCTTCTAGTTGGGTGTTTGCAGTTTTTATAGCTACGCCTATTTCCGTCATAAAGTCTTCTAATGAAGGTCTAGGATTAGATATAATATCATTGAGAAATTCATTCTCCAAGGCTGCTGCAGTGCTATACAAAGAAGCGTAGCCCATTGACATGATAGCTGGTTTTAAGATTTGGATATTTCTGGCGATGCCTAAATGATCCAAATTTTCAATATTTAATTGTATATCCTCAAGGCCTTGTATGGCTATATCCATAAACGCAAGGTAATTCTCTGCTTTTTTGATTTCTTGCTCATCATTTCCCGTAACGTAAGTATCGCGGAGCACTAATTCTTTTGTTGAACGCGTAGTAGGATTACTCATATTTACTTTTGATTTAAACATTACCATCAATGTGAGCAAATCTTGATCTGCATAAAGTTCATTTTGGTGAGTTTATGTGACATGGTAGTCGTTATTTAAAGTGCATCTAGGTAACATGTAGCTAGCTCATTCTAAAGATTTTGAGCCAGAAATTGTGACTTATTATATAAATGATGTTGATAGAGGTGCTCTTTACACTTAGTCTACGGAGATACTCTTTCCAAAATCCATTGACCATCTACTAGTGAAAATCGAAGCCTATCATGTAGCCTACTTCTTCTACCTTGCCAAAATTCTACTAGATTTGGTTTCACCTTATATCCACCCCAGTTGGGAGGCTTAGGTATGACGTCGACATCTTTATATTGAAGCTCCAGCTTTTGCTTGGCCGTTTCTAAAACACTTCTATCAGGGATGATTTTACTTTGTGCAGAAACCCAAGCTCCAATTTGACTAGACTTTGGTCGGCCTTGAAAGTATTTGATGGATCGGACTTCGTCGATTTTTTCGACAGTACCTTCGATGCGCACTTGTCTTTGCAGAGCTAACCAGTTGAAATTTAAAGCAACGATAGGATGTGCTGCTATTTGACTGGCTTTATCTGATTCATAATTGGTATAGAATATAATGCCGTCATCGTCCAGCTCTTTGATCAAAACCACCCTAGAGCTAGGAGAACCACTGGCATTGATAGTGGATAAGACCATGGCGTTCGGCTCTTTCACTTTATGTGATATGGCATTCTCTAGCCATAGCTTAAGTTGCTGGATGGGATCTTCAAGGACATTAGATTCCATTAGTTCTCCTAATTCATAGTTTTCGCGTAGGTCCTGAAGCTTGGCCATTGTATCTTATTTTGCTACAAATATAAAAAAGCCCTGTCAATAAAATCGACAGGGATCTAAACAAAAAACAAACACTATGAACAAACACTATTTTAAATCGATGGATTTTTGACAGAATACAAGCACATACTATTGCATGCGGTAATTGTATGTCAAGGAGGGTGAAAATGAAGGGAGATAAGTGTGAGGGGCAAAAAAAATCCCCTGATAAATTTCAGGGGACAAAACAAAAAACAAAAACTATGAACAAACACTCACCCTGAGCGATTGAGTTTAGATTAAACCCAAATGCTTCATAATTAATTTCTTTATATCATTTACATTTAAAGGTGTAAATGGTATTGGGTATTTCGTTTGATACCATAACAAATGCAAACGCAGTGCCAATATTTATCAGCACTGCGTTTCTTTGAATATATTTTTTATCTAAATATTATGCAACTGGCTCATCAATGACTTTATCCCTAGCGGAACGGCTGACGAGATTTTTCACTTTACTTGGTACTCTGGAAAGCTGGTATTCTAACCAGTACATGACGGGTACTACGACCAAGGTCAAAAAGGTCGCGAATATCAAACCATAGATAACTGTCCAAGCCATCGGTCCCCACATTGCTGTGTTATCCCCTCCAATAGAATAGTTAGGGTTCAAATCCGTAATGATAGTGAAGAAGTTGATATTGATTCCCATGGCTAAAGGAACCAAACCCAAAACCGTGGTAATTGCAGTCAGAAGTACTGGTCGTAATCTTGTTGCGCCTCCAGTAACAATTGCCTCTTTCACGACCTCTCTACTCAATTCTAGTCGGCTGGTCACTCCAGCTTTTTCCATAGCTTTATTGATCAGAACGTTGATATAATCTATCAGTACGATGGCATTGTTCACCACGATACCCGCCAAGGAGATAATACCCACACCGGTAAAGATGACACTGATTGTCTTTCCCGTGATGACATAGCCTAAGAATACACCAATCGTAGAGAATAAAATAGATAGTACAATGATGATAGGTTGGGTAACGGAGTTGAATTGGGTTACCAGTATAATAAAGATGACAAAAACTGCAATCAACATCGCGAACATTAAGAAAGCCGTATCCTCCGCTTGCTGCTGCTGCTCTCCCGTGAACTCGTAGGTCATACCAACTGGCAAATCATAGTCTTCCATCAAGCTCTGTAATTCAGCAACTATCTCGTTGGCATTATATCCCTCTAAAACATTGGATGAAATGGTAACCATCCTGTCCATATTTTTACGCTTGATACTATTGAAAGTACTGGTGTACTCCGTCTTAGCGACTGCTGAAATAGGTACCTGCATGATCTGTCCCGATGACTGAGATCTGAAAGTAACGGGCTGGTTGATCAAGTCATTTACATTATTTCTATATTTTGGATCTAGTCGGACATAAATATCATACTCATCTTCTCCTTGTTTAAATTTAGAGACCTCTTTACCATATACAGAAGTACGAATAGCATCAGCAACTGCGAAAGTGGAAACACCATATCGCCTTGCTGCTTCACGATCAACATTAATGATCAACTCTGGTTTGCCGAGATTGATGTCCGCTTTCAATTCTTCTATACCATCTATATTCAGTGAATTAAAGTAGCTGATTATAGATTCACTCTGCGTCGCAAGATCATTTATGTCTTCACCTTTTACTTCTAAGTTAATCGGCTTACCTACTGGTGGACCATCCGCATTCTTATCTACGGATATAGTCATACCTGAGTAGCCCTTAAGCGCATCACGGACATCATTCAAAGCCTCTCTGGATGAGATACCTTTACGCTTTTGAAAGGCTACAAAAGAAACGGTGACTCTGGCCTTGTGTGGAGTGACCCCTGGTTCTGGTGGAGCATTTGGGTCTGCTGTATTTTCTCCGATCTGCACCAACACCTCATCTATAATACTCTCGTACGGTTCTAGCACCTCCACCATTTTTTCTTCTATTTGTTTTACTGCCCGATCTGTCGCTTCAATGTCTTTACCTTGTGGAAGCTCAATGAAGGCATTCACATACAATGGATCCGCTGAAGGGAAGAATTCTATCGGGGGTGGAAAAGTGGATAACAATACTATAGAACCAAATAGCATTAGGAATGCACCTACAAAAACCAAGTAAGGAATAACCGAATAAAGCGCACCTTTCACAAAGAAATTATACGCTCTTTCTAAAGTTGGCATCAAGGTATTTTGAAAAACGAAAGTAGCTGGCCTTAGCAAAAAGAAATTAAGTAAAACAACAATCAATGCAATCCCTAACAGGTTTCGCATGGGCATATTGTTTATTAATTGACCTACAATGGTAAGCACCAAAAGTATTGCAGCGAAAATTAAAATATTAATCACCCTTCTTTTTCGATCTCTCTTAGTATCCGCTTTCTCGTCTAGCTTCATGAAGTAATAAGTAAATACAGGGTTGATCACTAATGCCACAAATAAGGAAGAGGATAATACTATGATCAAGGTGATCGGCATATACTTCATGAACTCACCCATCAATCCAGGCCAAAAGGCGAGGGGGACAAAGGCTGCTAGGGTAGTGGCAGTCGAGGCGATAATCGGCCAAGCTACTTCACCTGTACCATATTTAGAAGAATCGTAATCAGAGTATCCCTCTTGTCGATATCTGTAAATATTTTCTACGACCACGATTGCATTATCCACCAGCATACCTAAGGCAAGAATGAGTGCAAAAAGCACCACAATATTTAAGGATACACTCAATACATTGAGCAGTAAGATTCCCATCAACATTGATAGCGGAATAGCCAATCCTACAAATGAAGCATTTCTCAAACCAAGAAAAAACAACAAAACTAGAACTACTAAAATAACGCCCGAGATGATACTGTTCTCTAGGTTATCAACTTGATCTTTAGTATTGAGTGAAGTATCATTGAATATAGTGATCTTAAGATCTTCAGGGAAATAATCTTTATTCACCTTAATAGTTTCTTTTACATTATCGGCTGCTTGGATCAGGTTGGTTCCTTTTCGTTTGATGATGTCTAAAGAAATTACAGGATTACCACCAGAACGAGCAATGGTCGTTCTATCTTTTGGGCCGAAGCTGACAGATGCAATGTCTCTAAGGTAGATTGGTTTTTGATTTTCACTAGTGACAATCATGTTTTCAATCTGCTCTGGAGATTGAAATTCTCCAACCACTCTGATGGCTCGTCTGAAATCATTTTTGACAATTTCACCACCAGACATATTCATATTTTCAGATCGGATCGCGTTTTCTATATCCGTAAAAGAAACGCGAAGTGACTTCATCTTGAATAGATCGACATTCACTTTTACTTCATTTTCGAGGGCCCCTTTTAAATCTACCTTGTTGACTTCATTGATTTCTTCTAGTTGATCTTGAAGAAATTCTGCAAATTTTCTCAATTGCGCCATGGGATACTTACCACTCATGTTGACAGTCATGATAGGTATCTCTGAAAAGTTAACATCCACGACCATTGGGTCAGCAGGTAAATCATTGGGAAGATCACTCTTTGCGATATCTACGGCGTCCTTCACTTTTGCTTTGACTTCTTCGATATCAAAACCTGTTTCAAATTCTGCTGTGATGGAAGAAAAGTCTTGAAGGGAATTAGACTTTACATATTTGATCCCCGAGATCCCTTGTAGTTCTTTTTCAATAGGTCTAGAGACTAAGTTTTCAATATCTTTTGCAGAGTTACCTGGATATGGCGTATTGATAAAAATAGTCGGCAGGGTAGCCTCTGGATAAAGTTCTTTAGGCATCTGTACATAAGAGATCAAGCCAAAAGCTAAGATCATCAGAGTCAAAACGAAAATACTCGTTGAGTTATCCAGTGCAAAATTCGTAAGCGAAAAGGATCTATTTTGGTTGTCTTGATTGTTTTCCATGAATTTATTTTTCAGAACTGGATGTAGAATTATTTGTGCTGGCTTCTGTTACACTGATCTCGATTGGATCTCCTTCACTAACAGTTCTAGCACCTACGGTAATGATCTTATCCTCTGTACTAAGTCCTTCAGCGATCTGTACTTTACCATCGTAGCTTTGCCCAGATTCTACAAATTTCTTGACCGCTACTTGATGTCCATCTTTTTCACCAACTACGAGAACATATTCTTTGCCACTGAGATCTTGTTGTACCAATTCTTGATCTAAGACCAAGGCATCTCTAGCGCTAAAATCATTTATTTTCACTGTAGCTAATAGATTAGGTTTGAGCTGTTGGTCTTTATTAGAAAGATTGATTTCCACTTTAAAAGTTCTGTTAGCGGGGTCTATACTTCTGCCCATCAAAGATACTTTTGCATTGCGTGTAAGGTCAAGAGCAGGAAAGTAAATTTCTACCTTTTCACCCTGTTTGATTTTACCAAGATAGGTCTCTGGTAGATTTGCCACTACTTTTACCTTGTAGGTATTTAGTATTTGTACTATAGGTTGACCAGGGCCGCAGATTTCACCTTCTTTCAACATCACGACGTCGATGGCACCTGAGAGTGGAGCATATACATTTGCTTTAGATAGTTGCGTATTTAAGGTCTGCAATCTTTTCTCAATTTGCTCCACTGCATTTTTTGCCTGTAGATATTGCATTTCAGAACCAATATTTTGCTCCCAAAGTCGCTTCTGGCGATTGTAGGTATCTTGAGCCAATGACATATTCGTTTTTACTTCTGCAACTTGGCTGTTGATAGACTCTACATCTACCTTAGCTATGAGCTGACCTTTTCTGACGGATTGCCCTTCCTTTGCATTGAGATAAGTGATCCGACCACCCGTTTCACTACTTGCTATAACGACATCATCGCTCATGACGGTAGCTTGTATTTCCGAAAAGTGATCAAATGTTTCGCTCTTGACTTGCATAGCAGCGACTGATTTTTTCACTAGTTTTTTTACAGGTTCCTCTCGCTCTATGGCAGCTACTAGTGTGTCAATATTGTGCTGTAGCTCTTTCAATTTTTTCTTTTCCTCAATCAATAGTTTTTTCTTACCCGCAAGATCTAAAGTAGTAGTTTGCTGTTGGCAAGAAAAAAATAAGAAGGAAATGCTTAAACTTAGAAGAAAGTATCTCATATATTTTGGATTCAAAATTTTCATTTAATTTTTAATATCTCCAAGGGCTTGCTCTAAAGCTACTTTTGCTTTTAGTAAATCAAATTGCGCTTGGATTTTATTTTGTTGAGTTTGGTAAAGAGACTGTTCAGCTTGATTTACTTCTACACTGGAGCCAACTCCTTCTTTGTATTTTATCTGAGTGGTTTCATAGATTCTTTCGGCAAGTTTGAGGTTCTCTTCTTGGCTAGCCAATCTATCTTTGGAGAGTAAGTATCCGTTTCTAGCATTTTCAACCTCTAGTTTAATCACATTGCTTAACATGTTTTTCGAATTTTGATTTTTCATCAAATCGATTTTTGCCCGTTCCTTTTTTGCGCGAGTACTAAAGCCATCAAATATCGGAACATTGACTTGAGCCCCAAGCACAAATGTTGGCGCCCAGAATCCATCGCTAAAAGTGTTCCCTTGATATTGATACTGATATCCCGCAAATGCAGCCACCGATGGCCAAAAGCCTCTTTCGAATTGCTCGATGTTGAGTTCTCCTAGTTTTAAACCGACCTCGGCTACTTTAAATTCAGATCTATTCAGATAGTTTATCTCTCCAGTAAGTTCCTCTTCGCTTGCTTCTGATAATAGGGATTCGATATCATCATTGATAGCTATCTCTTTATCTAGTGGAAAATTCATAGTGAACTTTAAAGCATCCAGAGTGATCTTTTTTTGCTGCGCCAAATTTGATTTTTCGGTCTTTAGATTAGCCAATGAAAGTACCAGCCTGTCAACATCTAATTGCTCAGCAAATCCTGCTTTATATATTTCTCTCGTTTCGAAAAGTACCTTTTCTAGATTAGTAATATTCTTGTCTAAGGTCTTGATAGATTCTACTATAAGCAAAGAGGGAAGGTAAGCATCCATAACATTATTTCTCACCTTTTCTTCGGTAGCATTGAGCTCCATTTGAGTGTAGTCTCTGAGGAGTCGAGCAGCTTTCAGCCCAGTAAAATAAGTACCGTCAAATAATAGAGAATTGGCAGACAGCCCAGCAGTGAAATTATTTTTCAATAAGAAGGATACTTCTACAGGTTCGCCAGCCGGTAAGCCAAATGCAGCAGCAAATTCTTCAGGAAGGGATTGTATGGGCACTTGGGGATAATAGTTGTATTCTAGCGAACCATTTAGCTGTGGCAAACCTACAGAACGACGTTCCACTATTTGCTGCTCTGCATCTTCTATAGCTAATCTTCCATTAGCAATGTCCAAATTTTTAGTCATAGCATGTGCAATAGCTTCATCCAGACTAAAAGTCTGCTGTGCGGTGCCTGTATGGCTTATATGCCAAAAGAAAATAATGATGCTGATGTATTTCAATGATGTTCTCATTCAGCTTTAGAATTTAAAGTTTTAAATATTTTATCTCCCTTCGGAGACAGAATGCCATTTATATGATAGTGAAAGGCCTGCTTATAAACATCCTGCATGCTAAAGTTGTGTATAGAGAAGACGTCGTGATTGATTACACTAAATGCTATTTCGCCGTATAATCGAGCTATAATCTCAGCATCTATCTCAGGACGGTATATGCCCTCGCTAACTCCCCTTTCTATATTTTGCTTGATGACGGAGTGGATCAATTTCTTGTGCAGATCGGTGATCGCTAACCATTGTTTTCTATAATACTTTTGCAGGTCAAACATAGTCCCCGAAGAGACCTCAGCTAGAGTCCGAAGTGCCATTCTAGCTATTTGCTGCATCTGATCAATCGCATTTTCAGAGGAAGCTAGAATTTTTTCTACCTCTTCTCTTTCTTCTTCTACATGACAAATGATCATAGCAGTAACTAGCGCTTCCTTATTTTCATAATACTGGTATATGGTCTTTTTTGAAATACCCAAATGGCGAGCTAGGTCATCCATGCTGACACTACGGATACCATGCTTCATATATAGCTGGGTTGAAGATTCTAATATTTGTAACTTTTGATCGACTTGGGCTTGGTTCATTTCCGTATTATTATGAATTTAGAACACTGGAAACTATAAGTGTATTCAAAGTTTCCTGAGTTTTCCCCCAAATGTACATTTAAAAAGGTATGTAAAGCAAGTTTTTCCTCGAATAATTTATCAGAAGAAGAAATATATATCGATGATATTTCTTACCTATATAGATAACAGAAGCTCTGAGCTGGTGTTAGTATAGGTGTTCGAAAACGTAGTTGAGAGGAAGATTAGAGAACCTTTACAAGATTATAACACATTAGATTACCATATTTGCTTAGTTTACTATAATTTTGGGTAGCAATAAAAAAGTATTATGTTAAAAAGTATGACATCTTCGAAGCGAGTACGTTTCAAAAGTAACGCAGTGAAAGATAACTTTATCAAAGATCTACGTAAGCGAGTGGATCATTACTTTGATTCGAACAACTTATCGAAGCACGCTAACACAGAGATGTATTTAAAGACTGCCTTCGCGATTGTGATGTGGCTGTTTTTTTATGGACTCATTATGTCTGATATGTTCAGTCACAGTTGGATTCAGCTTTTTGCTGTTTACCTAGGATTGGGTTTTGTCAATATTTTTATTGCCTTTAACATCATGCATGATGCAACCCACGACGCCTACTCAGAAAGTAAGCGTGTAAATGATATTATGAGTTATTCTATGGATTTCATAGGTGGCAACCAGTATCTTTTCAGAAGGATGCACGGTGCACATCATGGGTATGTAAATATTCATGGGATTGATGTGACGCTGGAGACACACGGACAGTTTAGATTTTCACCCGATGAGCCTTGGTTACCTAAGCATCGCTGGCAGCATTTTTATACTTTTTTATTATACATGTTGGCACACCTGCACTGGGTGACAGTCAAAGATTTCAAGTGGTTCTTCGGTGAATCTAATATCGGAAATCAAAAGAATATCAAGCATCCGATGAAGGAGTACGTATCTCTCTTCATCACAAAAGGCTTGTACTATGGCTTGACCTTGGTATTACCGATGATTCTGTTGTCTACACATTGGTATGTCGTATTTACCGCTTGGGTGTTTATGCACCTATTACCTGGTTTGACCTTTGCGCTGATGTTTCAGGTGACACATGTGTATGAGGGCACTACTTATCCGCTACCAGATGATGAAGGCAATATAGATAACAACTATGCCCTCCACGTATTAGAGACGACGGCTGATTTTTCTAGGACAAACAAGATCGGAACATGGTTTATGGGCGGGATTAATATCCACGTTATTCACCATATCTTTCCTAAGGTATGCCACGTGCACTATCCTGCCTTGACGGAGATTTTGAGAGAGACATGCGAAGACCACGGGGTACTATATCAAGAGAACGAAACCTTCACGCAAGCATTGGTGAAGCACTACAAATTATTAAAGCACCTAAGTAAGCCTGAAGCGACAGTCCCTAGAGTAGGGAAGAGCGCTCAGTTGGTGTAATGTTATAAAGATATTTTGGGGCCTACCCCACATTAGAAATGCCCTTGACTATTATTTAGTCAAGGGCATTTCTAATGTGGGGTCGTTATGTTTCGTAGCTCGCTATTCACTCGGCCTCTTCGTTTCCCCTCCTGAAAATAGTCGGGCAAGCCTTCGAGTCTGGCTCCTTAGGTCGCCACCACTGCACAGCACTAGTCCTTTATGAGTCTACTCCGAAAACTCACCAAACTAAAAATGTTTCTTTTGGCGATATTTTTCATTTTCTCAATTCACTAATTCAATGAAACTAATGTGACCCTGTTTTTTTAATGAAGCCTTGAATGCGTGCGCCTGCCGCAGAGAAAAGCTTGCTCGACTTCTTTCAGGCGTGGCATGCCAGGTCCAAAGAAAGGACGAACGGGCTTCTTCTCCCGAATAAGAAGCAATCCATCATACACCACCCAATATTTTCGGCGTGCCGTTTTAGGCTAAGCCCTGCAACGGGAGGCGCAAGAGACAAGTGGTGGAAGCGGCATCACGATTCCGATTTTTTTTCGGAATTGGGATATAGCGGACGACCCGGTCACGACGTAGTCCGTGATGGCCCC
>Ga0114957_1003079_pt1 | contig 15325 bp, 11 predicted proteins | sample BantaG_FD_87175 | JGI IMG/M metagenome (GOLD analysis project Ga0114957, IMG submission 87175) | Marine algal microbial communities from Bantry Bay, Ireland - BantryBay_4 metaG | ecosystem: Host-associated > Algae > Red algae > Unclassified | place: Bantry Bay, Ireland | collected 2014-11-21 | reverse complement strand
TTCTATTGTTCGATATTCAAATGAGGTCGCGCGTTTTCCCTGGCCTCCCCGTCTCTGTGTAAAAGTAAATAAAATTCAGCTTTGCTGAATAAGTACGAAAAAAATTAGATAAAACTTATGAACGATAATAGGCTCATCCAACAAACCATCACCTATGTAAAAACAGAATTAGAACATGCAGAAGGTGGTCACGACTGGTGGCACATCTATCGAGTCTGGAAAACTGCCAAACAAATTGCACAAACGGAACCCGTCAATCAAGACATCGTTGAAGTCGCTGCCCTGCTTCATGATATTGCAGATTCTAAATTTCACAACGGCGACGAAACCATTGGTCCTCGAAAAGCAAGAACATTTTTAGAATCTATAAGCGCCGATCCAGCACTTATCAATCATGTCATTCTTATCATTCAAAACATCTCTTTTGGAGGAGGTAATTTTGAACAAAAATTTCATTCTTCTGAATTAGAAGTGGTACAAGATGCTGACCGTCTAGATGCCTTAGGGGCAATTGGAATTGCAAGGACTTTCAATTATGGTGGCTTTAAGAATAGAGCCATTTATGACCCTAATATCCCCCCTCAATTAAATATGACTAAAGAAGAATATAAGAAAAGTACGGCTCCAAGTATCAATCATTTTTATGAAAAATTATTATTGTTAAAAGATCGAATGAATACCCCAACAGGCAAAGCCATGGCCGCTCAACGGCACTTATTTATGGAACAATATCTAGAACAATTCTATCAAGAATGGGAAGGAAATAGATAAAAAAAAACATTTCCAAGCAACTTCTCTGTCACAATTCTCACTATTTCATCCTACTTTTCATTTTGGTTTATTTTTTGATAAATACCTAAAGTAAAATAACTACAAATTCAGCATATTCATTCCCCCCTCAAACTTTTGAAGAATTCAAATTAGCTTCAAAATCATATTATAATAAGATTATCAAATTCCATTTATGAAAACATCCTTTTCTGATATTCTATCAATTGGCGTTGATTCCAATAAATCTGAGATTTCTAAATTTGGGGAAAGAGTTTTTAATATAGATTGTTATATTGCCATCTTGGGAATATTAATGATATGTATTGCTCACTATCCTGATGAAAAATTTAATGAGTATTTAGTAGCATTAATTGTAGGGGTAATCATCAATGGAGGAATGCTTTTTTTGCATTCTAAAAAATATTTTAATATTGCAGCAATTACTTTTATCTCCTATCATTTTATTCTTATAGTTCTAAATACTTATATCACAAGATTTCCAATAATAGCTTTATACCTAATACCTTTAGGTATTTCTTCCTTTATTTATTTTGGAGAAAAAGAAAAGTATGCTGTTCCTTTTTTGATTTTCTTCTCTACTTGTGGTGTCTTGCTAAGTATTGTTTGTACTTATTTTCCTAACTCCGTTCCCACTTCATCTAACCCTACGGTAAGGCTTGTCAGTATTTCGTTATTTTTTATAACGACTTTATACAAAATGATGACCCTTGTACTTCAACATAGAATCGCATTGGATTCCAACAATGCAAATAAATTAAATCTAAGTATTTCAGAAAAAAAATATCGTAGTCAATTTGAAAATAACCTTTTAGGAATGTTGGTCTTTGATGAAGACATGAATTTAATTGATGTCAATCCAGCTTTTTGTAAAATGATTGGCTATACAAAAAAAGAACTCATCGAACATTCTGATCTCAAAAACTGGCTTACTTCCGAACCAATTATCCAAGAAGATTTTGAAAAATTAGTGAACAAAGAAATTCAAAAGTTTACGTATCAAAAATCATTTATCAAAAAAAATGGAGATCAGTTACACATTGATTCTTTTATTTCAGGAACTTATGATGATAATGGTATTTTAAAATATACCAATTGCTCTATCCTAAACATTACTGAAAAACTAGAAGCTGAAATGGCTTTAAAGAAAAGTGAAGAACAATATCGAACTATTTTTGAAAATGCATTTGATGGAATTATGGTTTACGATATGGCGCAAAAGAAAATCGTTGAAGCCAATAAAAAAATTAAAGGATATCACAGCCAACACAAACAAACTAATTCAATCGAAGATTTCATTGATTTATTACCAAAGCATCAACCAAATGGAGAAACATCATTTAGCTTCATAACAAGACAATTACAAATAGCCCTAGAGAAAGGAGAATCGCAATACATCTGTAGACATCTAGATTCTAATAATACCGAACGAGATTCAGATATTAATGCCGTTCGTATGCCCAAACCTTACGATCATATCGTAGTAACTATTCATAAAGATATTACTGAAAAAAATAAACAAGATGCAATCATTCGGAAGACACTCTCTGAATTAAATAAAAAGAATATCGACCTCAAAAAATATATTGAAAGCAATGGGCAGCTTGAAAATTTTGCCTACATGGCATCTCATGATTTAAAAGCACCATTGAGAACTATTACGAGTTATTCTCAATTATTAGCAAGAAGAACGAAAGGAAAATTAGATGAAACAGATTTAGAGTTCTTCAACTTCATCATTGATGCATCAAAAGGAATGAGTAATTTAATTGAAAATTTACTGAATTATTCAAAGGCAAATTCTCAAAAGAAAAACTTTGAGCAGACGAATGTAAGTAATATGTTAGAAATTATTACGCATGAACTCAAAGCGGATATTGATGAAAAGAATGTTACCATTTCTTTTGATAATATTCCTAACGCTCTTGTTATTGACCAAACCCGTATCAGGCAATTATTCCAAAATTTGATTTCCAACGCAATTAAATTTATTGAAAAAGATAAAACACCTCATATAAAAATTAGTGCCATTGAAGAGGAAAGCCATTTTCAATTTTCGATTGAAGACAATGGAATAGGAATTAAACGAGAGTATCATGAAAAAATATTTATGTTATTCAGAAAACTTCATGGTTCAGGAGAATACGAAGGAACTGGAATTGGGTTAGCTTTATGTAAAAAAATTGTAGAACAGCATGGCGGAGAGATCTGGGTAGAATCAACATATGGAGAAGGAACTACTTTCTTTTTTACTATTAGTAAAAACGTGACCAATGAAACAGTTTTAAATGTCATGCCAAAGCAAGAAGTTAATGCACTCAATTAATTAATTCAAGTTGCGGATATTTGAGAACCCTAGTCACAAGGTGAATAATTAATTAAAATCAACCTAATTTTCATAGTTTGGTTGATATAAATGAAAATTCACCTTGTGACTTTCATCATATCTGCAACCTAGATTTAATTAGTAGCTTATTTTTTTCAAAAACAATTTTAAACTTACCACCTTTGCATTTGTTTACATTAGGTGTCAGAAGCGAGGTGCGAGGTGTCAGGTCGACATATGTTGAACGAAATATTTCGTTTTCAATAGATTTTCGACCTGACACCTCGCACCTCCCTCCTGACACCTAAAAATTTTAAAAAATAAAAACAAATGCTTTTACTCGTATCACCTGCAAAGACTTTAAATTTTGACCCAACTGATTTAAAGAAAAAATCGAAACCTCGTTTTTTAACAGAGAGCCAATCTCTTGTCGATATTATGAAAAAACAATCAGCCGGAGATATCAAAAAATTGATGAAGGTCAGCGACAAAATTGCCAATCTGAATGTCGAACGTTATCAAAATTTTTCGACACCTTTCACTTTAAAAAATGCCAAGCAATCTGTACTTGCTTTTCGTGGCGATGTTTATACTGGATTAGATGCGGATAGCTTTGATGCAAAAGATTTAGAATTTGCACAAAAACATCTTCGAATCCTTTCTGGTTTATATGGTGTTTTAAAACCATTAGATTTGATGCAAGCGTATCGATTAGAAATGGGAACAAAATTATCAAATGGTCATGGAAAAAACTTATATGAATTTTGGGGAGATAAAATAACTAAGACCATCAATAAAGATGTCAAGGCTTCCGGTTCAAAAGCGATTATCAATTTAGCTTCCAAAGAATATTTCTCCGTGCTCCAACCTACTGCTTTCAAAGCTGATTTATATAATGTGCATTTTAAAGAAGAGAGGAATGGCGTTTTTAAAATTATTTCTTTTTCTGCTAAAAAAGCACGAGGGATGATGTGTAATTTTATCATCAAAAATAAATTGACAGAACCCGAACATCTTATTGGTTTTGATATGGACAATTATGTTTATAATGAAAAACTGACTAGTGAACGTGATTTAGTTTTCACTCGATAGTATTCTAAAAATATTAGAGATTATTTTATTGAGTTTTGTATGGAGAATTTCAAAATCTGATAAATACAAGGTTTTCGACACATTCATCCCGATAGCTATCGGGACAAAATTCGTCATTCATAATTAAGTCTATTAACTAAAAAAAATTACCCAATCATGAAAAATTTAAAATTAGCATTACCTATTTTCTTTCTTGCATTTGCAGCACTTATTGTTTCCTGTGGAAGCGGTTCTGGCGTTTCTGAAGATGGTCCAGAATATACTTCTGCTTATATTTGCCCGATGCATTGTGAAGGTAGCGGAAGCGATAAAATGGGAACATGCCCTGACTGTGAAATGGATTATGAAGTAAATGAAAATTATAAAAAGAAAGAAGGAGAAGCAGAAAATCATGATGGACACGACCATAGTGGTCACGATCATGGAAGTCATGAGGGACATAACCACTAGCTAAGGAACCACGGTCGCTTCGCTTGACGAACCACAAACCACGGGTCCACAATATTTAGAATTCGTAGTTCGTCAAGCGAAGCGTTCGTGTTTTAGAACCAAAAATATTGATTTTTCCGAATTTTCTAAAACGAAAATTCGGGATTTTTTTTTTCACCTAAATGGTTGAAAAATTAGGTTCGACGTTTTATTGAAGTTTTAATCCGATAGCTATCGGGATCAATGATTCTTATTAATTTTCTAAAATTCAATCCAATAAATAATTTGAGAAGATTTGTGATAATTCATGACTCTAAGTTCAGCTCTAGAAAAGTGTACGATAGATTATTAACTTTAAACATCGTCATATTTTTGACTTTTTTTTGATAAAGAAAATTGCACTTTCTTTTATTTCCTAGGTAATTTTGATAAATCATTTAAATGTAGTGCATTATGAATCGCTTTTATCCAAAAAAATATAGACCCCTTTATTTTGTTGTAATACTCAGTTTCATTTTGGGAATGATGGTAAGTTTTACTATTATTCGTCCTGCATTTACAATCGAAGTAATCAAGAACGCCGTTTCAATTACTGGTTTAGAATATGATAATCAAGAAATTGAATTGATGCAAGATGATCTGGAGGATCAAGTTAAAACCTTTCAAAAAAATTGGGAGTACAACCTTCCAAATGATGTTCCACCAGCTTTAGTTTTTAATCCACTCCCACAAAATTTTCAAGTAGAAACAGAACAATCGCACATTCAGTTTAGTGATTATAGTCATATGAAAATGCCCAATAGTTTGAATGATTTAGCATTTTATTCTATTGGTGAATTAGCTCATTTATTAAAAACTCAACAAATAACTTCCGTCGATTTAACTAAGTTTTTTCTACAAAGACTTAAACAACATGATTCCAATTTACATTGTGTTATCAATTATACAGAAGACTTGGCAATGAAAAAGGCGAGACTAGCCGACCAAGAAATCAAAGCAGGAAAATACCGAGGTCTCCTACATGGAATCCCTTATGGTGCTAAAGATTTGTTGGCAGTAAAAAATTATAAAACTACATGGGGAGCTACTCCATTTAAAGACCAGGTTTTTGATTATGATGCCACCGTCATTCAAAAACTAGACGAAGCAGGTGCAGTCTTAATTGCAAAATTAAGCATGGGTGCTTTGGCATGGGGAGATGTTTGGTATGGTGGACAGACTCGTAATCCATGGAATATAAGAACGGGTTCAAGTGGTTCGTCAGCAGGTTCTGCTTCAGCTGTTTCCGCAGGATTAGTTCCGTTTGCAATTGGAACAGAAACACTAGGATCGATTGTTTCTCCATCAACCATATGTGGCACTACAGGATTGAGACCCACTTTTGGAAGAGTGAGTAAATATGGTGCTATGGCATTAAGTTGGTCAATGGATAAAATAGGGCCTATTGCAAGAACGGTTGAAGATTGTGCAATTGTCTTTGATGCAATAAGAGGAAAGGATAAAAAAGATGCATCAACTATTGAAGCGGCATTTAACTATGACGCTAATCTAGATTGGAAAGAATTACGTGTGGGTTTTGTTAAAAAAGATTTTGATCAATCTTATGCATTCCATGTTCAAGATTCTATGACCTTAAGTAATTTGGAAAAAATGGGGGTTAAATTAATTCCAATTGAGTTACCCGACCCTTTGGATATTACTTTTATTTTGGAAGCAGAAGCGGCGGCAGCTTTTGACCAATTGACCAGAAGTCATAAGGATTCTACCCTTGTTCGTCAAATGAGAAATGCTTGGCCTAATGTTTTTAGAAAAGCTCGACTAATCCCTGCTGTTGAATATATTAATGCTAATCGGTTAAGATCACAATTGATAAATAAGATGGCGAAAACAATGCAAGATGTGGATGTATATATTCATCCTTCTTGGGCAAGTAGTAGTTTGAGTACAACAAATCTAACAGGGCATCCATGTGTGGTCGTTCCGAATGGATTTACTTCAAATGAAATGCCATCTAGTATTACATTTACAGGGCAGTTATTTGGAGAATCGGACTTGTTGCGTATCGCAAAAGCCTATCAAGATTATACAAAACATCATTTAAGACATCCTGAATTATATTAAGGAAATGAAAAAGATTCTAACTACTCAACGACTTATACTCCGGGAAATAAATATGGAAGATGCCTCCTTCATCTTTAAACTTATGAATTCAAAAGGTTGGCTAGAGTTTATTGGTGATCGTGATATCAAAAATATTGAAGATGCAAAAAATTATATTACCAATAATTATTTAGTAAGTTATAAGAAAAATGGATATGGCGCTTATCTTTTAGAAAGAAAGGATGACCATTCTATTTTAGGAATGTGTGGATTATTCAAACGACCACAATTAGAAAATACTGATATAGGCTTTGCATTACTTCCTGAATATTTTAAAAAAGGCTATGCTTATGAAGCTGCTACAGCAGTCTTAGAATTTTCTATTAATGAATTAAAAATAGAACGTATAAAAGCAATAACTACTTTTGAAAATAAGAGCTCTCAAAAACTTTTAGAAAAAATTGGGCTTCATTTTGAGCAGCCGATCATATTTGATAAAGAAGAATTAATGTTATTTTCAAATTAAAAATTAACTTATTTGAAAATTAAAAATTTAACTTTTTTTAATTTTTAACTTGCATAGATGTTACTTTTTATTGATATTTGTGTCTTAAACAAATAATACTAATAATAACCCCATTCAACTTACCTTAATCTACTTATAAAATTTTCCAAACATAAGCTCACAGTCAAGTTAACTAAAATTTACTCAAAAAAACCAAACTAGTTACTTATCATTATTGAAAACATTTTATCCTTAACGGTATATAGAACCTAGATACTTTTATTTTCATCATTCGCCAATGTTGAAATATTGAAGTAGTATTTTATTCCAGTTATTTTTAAAGATTACATCTGGACTCTGGTCATATATTGTATATCACAAAGTATTTACAAAAAGCATTTTTAACTAATATTTTTTAATAAAAACCCGATTTTAGTATGAACAACTCTTACACCCTCAGTAGGAACTTATTTATTATTTTCCTATCTCTCTCTTTTTCATTTTGCCTAAATGGTACTCCCTCTTCCTACAATTTTATTACGGATGGAGGTGGAGAAATTAGTCAAGACCAAACTGTATGTTTTGGTGATTTAGCAAACCCATTAATTGAAATAGGAGCTCCTAATTTTGCAGGTCCATATGAATACATGTGGATGCAATTAGTTCCAGGAAGTCCAACATTAAATTCTTGGAATATAATTCCCGGAGCTAATGGGCCTACTTACCAACCTCCAGTTTTGTATCAGGAGACTCAATTCCTTCGGTGTGTTAGACCTTTGGGATCTACTGGCGAATATTTGGAAACCAATATTATTACTATCACTATTGTTCCAGATGCAACGGCGAATATTACCTCTGGACCTACCAACGCAACAGCATTTGATATTTTAAATTTCAATTCAGCGTTTTCCAACAATAGCACCTATATGTGGGATTTTGGAGATGGAGGTACTTGCAACACTCAGAACTGTACTTATTCTTACACTACACCAGGTACTTACACAGTAACGCTTACAGTAACTAATGCTTTTGGTTGTGTTTCCATGACTTCCTACTCCATTAACATTAATCCATCACCTCTTCCGGTGAAATTGGTTTCTTTTGAAGCAACTGATAATAAAAACGGAAGCGTTTTATTAAAATGGGCTACTGAAAGTGAAATAGATAATGAATACTTCGACCTTGAAGTTTCAGAAGATGGTATTTCATTCAGAGCGATTACATCCATTGAAGGAATGGGTACAACTAACGAGTTGGTAACTTATACTTACACCGATGAAAATCCATATTATGGATTTAATTACTACCGTTTAAAGCAGGTAGATTTTAATGGTGATTTTGAGTATTCTGAGATTATTTCTTTAAGAATAACAAATGGAATGGAAGTTATTTCTGCCTATCCAAATCCTGTTAGTAATGAATTAAACTTCAAAATAAATATGCCTCTTGAAGGTGATAATTTTATTGAAATTTTGAATATGTACGGACAGATAGTTACAAGAGTTAAGCCTACTTCATCTATTTCAAATATAGATGTAAGTAATATACCAACTGGTACTTATCTAGTTGCTTTCTATCAGGCAAATGAAAGAATTTACACTTCAAGATTTACAAAAGTAGATTAATCTACTTTGCTAACTTTTTATGTTAATAGTTAGAATAACAAGTCATTTACATTGTTTGTAAGTGGCTTGTTTTTTTTTGCTCCTAGACCATTTTAATGATTTTATGTAACTATTGAGAATTGGCTTACGCCAATTTATTTTTTTTTCGCAGAGACGGGGGAGGCGCAGAGAATTTTTCTTCGAAAAATTAAAAAAACTCTGCGTCTCCCCTTCTCTGCGTAAAAAAATAAATAAAATTCAGCTTTGCTGAATAGTTACGATTTTATATTCTTTATAAATTGCCACAAAGACACATGGCAGCAGAGCTGCAATGAATAATTAAAAATGAATAATTTCGACAATACTTAAAATCCAAAACTTTGTTTTTTTTGCTCCCGATAGCTATCGGGATTACAAGTAGGTAGTACTAAGTATTTTCGAAATTATTTATTATTCATTTTTAATTATTCATTGGAGCTTTGCTCCTAGTATCTCTCTTTAATATCTTGGAATCCTTTTGTCAATGCTCGAATAATTCCTTTCTCTTTTGGATTGTAAACCCAATTGGTGTCAAAATATCCCAATAAATCTGAATTAGCATTTTCTCCTAAAGTCAAACAATGAAATTGTGTGTTTTTGTTTTGTTGATAAAAACGAATTTGTTGAAAGACATCATCATCTAGTTTGTGCATAATAAAATCAGAAACCATTAAAATATCTGCATCCTCATAATCATTAGTTCCTAATTGTTTAAGCGCTTCATAAATAGCAAGCGTTGCATCTGTTCCACCGTAAAAAGACATTTGTAAAAAATCTACAATTTCATTAATACTATTGGCGATATCATGTAAGTTTAAGGTTTGAATTCCTGTTGAAAAATTAATAAGGTAAGCTTTTCGATTTTGATTCATGGCCATTTTCAAAATACCTAAGGCAAGTACTTTTGCAATTTGTTCAGGGTGCCCTTCCATACTTTCACTAGTATCAATACAAATGATAAATGGCCCTTTTTCTTTTTGATTAATTCGCTGATTGATCTCCGTAAAATGGTCTTCGCTTTTGATTAGTTTTTTATCTTCATAACGAAAGGTCATTAATTTTTTATCCGCATATTTTTTTAAAAATAACAACTCCGTTTCTGGATCACCTAGTAATCCTGCCTCAGAAGTCAACATATGATTGAGGTCATCACTCTCATGTACGCCTACAATTTCGGTACGCTGTGATTCATCAACTACCCACTCCTGTCGAATAATTGTTTTTTCAAATTCTTCTTCTTCAATTTCTATTTCGGCTTCTCGCATATTCCCAAGAAGGTCAGCTAGTTCTTTTACAGATGTTTCATTTTTTAATAATTCATCATAATGATTTAAAATATCAAATGAAGTTTCTTGCCATAATTTCCTAGACAAGTCCCATCCAAAATAATCTGTAAAAGGATTTAAAAACTCCCGAAGCTTGGAATATTCTTTCACTTTTTTATCAATAAAATCAACATACTCTTCTTGCTCTTCCTCAAATTTTGACATTTGAAAATCTAATATTTTGGCATAAAGTAGCGCATCCCATTGTGCTAGTGTATCGTGTAGGATCACCTCAATCTTTTCTTTACGTTCTATTGAAATATCTTCAATTTTTTGAGCAGCAATTAATGTTTTAAATTTTTCAGTAAAAAAATAAGTATCAATTTGATCTCGCGTGTATATACTGTTAAGGTAAGCAGGTAGTGCATTCCAACGATTTACAAAAGCTTTCATTGGAGTGACAGACCATCCTTCCAAACGTTGCTGTTCATTCTCATACGGGTTTTTAGTCCTTACTTTTTTATAGCTTTTACGAAGCCAATAAAGGGTATCCAAAATAATTTGTTTTCGGATTTTATTATTGTACTTGGTGATATCCAATAGGCCATCAATTAAGAAAATTTGATCTAAAGCTTTTCGAAAATATTCATAATATTGGTCATTGAGTTCAGGAATGATATGCTGATCAGGATCAAATTTATTTTGAAGATATTGGATTAAATAGGTACGCATCTTTTTATCCAGTAAGTTGCCAAACTCGATAAACCGATTGTACTCTTGCTCTAATTCCTTTTCTAAATCTTTAGTCATTTTTCTATTTTTACGAACCACGGACGCTTCGCTTGACGAACCACGAACCACGAGTTCTAAATACTGTGAACCCGTTAGTCGTAATCCGTCAAGCGAAGCGTCCGTCTATCGTTAAACATGCGTATAAGAAAATTGCAATTTCTCCAACTGCAATTTTAGATTTTTTAAACTCTCTCCTACTTCATCAAAATTCTTTTTTACAATTTCAGCAAAGTCAGCTTCTACAAATAAATTTTTATCCAAACCATCCATTTCTTCTGGAGTATTTTCAGACATATTCTGAATTTGTTTTGCAATAAAGGAGATTAGTTTTTGATATCGTTCATCCCAATGCTTTTGGAGAATAGCATGAGGTTTTTTCATAATCACTTCTGACTTGTCGGACAGCTTAGTGGTTAATTTGTAAATGTTTTGTTTGGAATCATGATTAACTACGATGGTATGATTTTGTTTTCCTTTCGAAGTACGAATTCGGTTAACTAGATTTTTATTTTCATCATAAAAATTAATAACCGATTCTCCTTCAATTGTTAATTGACGATATTGTTTGATCGTTAGAAAAACACCTTGAAATTTACTATCCTCTTTTTCTATTTGAAAATATTCATCATCAATCGACATCAATTGTTCTTCGTTAACGGTGTGCGTGATTTTTATTTCTTTATCTACATCCTCTTGAAATTCTTTCACTTCTTTCTTCAGCATGGTCAAATTAACCGCCATGGTATAACCATGTTTTGCAATCGCATCTGTTAAGATTTCTCGGATTTTTACTTTTTGAGTTGGACTTCCCCAAAGGCAATGATGCATTAAAAAACAATCCATCAAATCCACTTTATTACGTCCATTTAAAAAAGCAGAAGTTCGTAAAAGTCGAATGATTTTTTTCCACCGTCGGTCATGAACAATGATGGGTTCACCTGCTGTAATCCGTGCATTGTGTTCTGTCAATTTTACTTTGACCAATTGAATTGTATTTAAAACTTCAGGACCAATTTCTATTTGATTTATTTGAGTATTCCATTTGTCCAATTCTTCATTACTCAACTTTAAAGTATCTGGTACATCATCTTTATAAACATCTTTGACATCAGTAATCATGTCTAAGAAATTTTGAAACTGTTTAATATTTCCCATTTCTAAACGTAAAAGAAAACGATCCCAAATCGGAGCAAGATTAGCATTTCTTGGAGGTAGTTCATTCGATGCAGTAATGATACCTCGAATATCAACTTTTAAATCTTCTTCTCCGTTTCGATAAATCTTTTCATTTAAAATGGTCAATAATGCATTTTGAATGGCAGGGCCTGCTTTCCATATTTCATCTAAGAAAACAATATTTGCACCGGGCAAGTAGCGTTCTGTAAGTCGTTCATACTTATCTTCCTCTTTGAGTTTTTTGATGGAAACGGGACCAAAGACCTCATCAGGTGTGCTAAACTTACTCATCAAATATTCGAAGGAAACACCATCTAGAAAAGCATACTTTAAACGCCTGGCAATCAGACTTTTACCTACTCCAGGAGGCCCTAAAAGAAAAATACTTTCTCCTGCAATAGATGCCAATAAAGAAAGATGAACAGGTTCTTCTCTTTCGTATAGTCCATTACAAAGGGCTTTTAAAAGTGCGACAACTTTTTGTCTGATAGCAAGGGAAGAGTCGATGGATTTAGTCATTGTTATTTTGATGTTTTAAGTAGAAAAGATAACAGATGGTGAGAGAAAAAGTTGAAAAGGAAATGGGAAAAAGGGAAGCAGGAAGGGAAAAAGGGAAGACGGATTTACGATTTATGATTTGAGAAGTTTGTCGAATAATTTTGATTAAGCTATTATCGATATTTGACAAAATTTCCCAAATCAGAAATCCGTAGCGAAGCGTTCCCTTTTTATTTTTTTGACAAAAAAACAATACTCCTACATTTTAGCCGCGACATCTTCTACTTCCTTCCATACTCGGAAAACATTTTTGTAACACATCTTAGCAATATCTTCTTCCGAATATCCTCTTTCCAATAATACATAAATCAAATTTGGAAACTGGGAAACATCTTTCAACCCAACAGGCAAACTGTCCCCTACTCCATCAAAATCAGATCCAAATCCTACATGGTCAACTCCAGCCAATTTAACAACATGGTCGATATGATCCGCTACCATTTCCACATCCGAAAATAAACTTGGATGGTCTTTTCTAAATTGCTCAATTATGGGCTTCGCCGCCTCATCACCAAATTCTAAATCTTTCTCTGCCAATATTCCAGAAAGTTTCTCTCGATTTTCATCTCTTATTTTTCGAAGTTTCCCATCAAGAAATGTTGAACCAAAATTGATACACATGACTCCATTATTTTTTCCTAATAATTTTATCATATCGTCATCCATATTTCTTTCAAAACCTGGAACAAATTTTCTACAACTTGAATGAGATGCAATACAAGGTGCTTTGGTTAACTTCATAACTTGATAAAATGTGCTATCACTTACATGAGAAATATCCACCATGATTCCCACTTGGTTCATTTCTTTCACGACGTCCACGCCAAAAGGACTTAAGCCATTCCATGTTCGTATAGTATCATAGGACGAATCACAGATTTGATTGACTTTGGAATGCGTCAATGTAATGTATCGAATTCCACGCTCATGAAAGTATTTAACATTAGCTAGATCATCTTCAATTGGTGCTCCATTTTCCATTCCTAGCGGAAGGGAAAGAATTCCTTTTTTAAAATTAGCTTCACATTGTGCAGGTGATTTTCCTTGAGCAAATTTATCAGGATGTACCTCAATAATTCCATTCACCATATCAATTAAAGAATCCGCAAAAGCTTTTGCGCCTCCTGTCTCCTGAAAACTTGCAGGAATATAAATAGACATAAATGGTGCATCTAGCCCTCCTTCTTTGGCTCGTTTGTAATCAAAATCACCTTTATCCGTCTCGATAGGAATGCCTATAAATTCTTTTGTCAACTTAAAATTTCGAACATCAAGTCGATAAGGTAAATCAACATGACCATCAGTTATGATATATTTTTGGGCGATTTCGTTGGCCTTGTTTCGGAGCTGTTCTTCTTCTGATTGTGGAGATTCGCAACCAAAATAAAAAGTAAGCAATAGAAAAAAAGTTAAAATTTGAAGGTTTTTCATTGTTGGAATTTATTTTCGTTATTTTAGATTAGAGTTAATTTTGAATGAAGAATTTTGAATGAGTCGAAAACCTTGTATTTAATAGGTTTTAATATTCTCAATACAGAATTCTTTAGAATAATCACTATCATTCCTGTTTGGTAGTATTATCTCAAGTGTTGATTGTGAGATTGTTACCAAATGTCATAAATCAGTTTGGATTAAATTATTGGATTACAATCTCACAATTTTTCAATCTCACAATCAATATTTAGAATAACACTACTTCCTGTTTTAAAGCTATCTTTTCTCAAACTTAATAAATATTTATCATGAAAAATATTTTTATTCTAATTTCTCTTTTCAGTCTATTATCAATCTCCATTCATGCACAAATAAAATTCTCTGAAGATTTCTTTCAAAAAATGGAAGCCATGCAGATGGAATTTTTACAACCACTCGAAGCAAGTTATAAGAAAATCAAGGTGAAGAAAAATTTGATTTTAAAATATGATTCTGCTATTAAAGCAAAAAAAGAAGATATGGAAATTCGCTTTGCTTTAAAACCAGAATCTGTTCCTAATCAGTTTCCTCATATGCAGGCGACTTCGATGACGGTCTCTATTGCAACAAATGAACAAGATACTAAAATGGTCATGCATGAAATGTCCAAAAAAGATTTGGAAGAATATGATGCAGATTGGGGATTGACGGCTTTCTTTTCTCCGAAAGATATGTTCTCTGAAAAAAAACATTGTAAGATGATTTCTCTTTACAAGGAAGGAGAAGGAATGGCTTATGTTTTCTTTTTATTTGATAAGCCGTCGGAAGAAGTGGATATGCAAAAGTATTGTTTGAAATATGCTACTGAGGTGAAATAGATTGGAAAAAAAAGAAAATCTTACCAGGGCTATTCCACAAGGTGTGTCAATTTTTTTTCAATCAAAATCAAAATGTCAATCAAAATCAAAATGTCAATCAAAATCAAAATGTCAATCAAAATCAAAATGTCAATCAAAATCAAAATGTCAATCAAAAGAGTGTGAAACAAATTGGGTGTCATTTTTTTTTTTGAATATTGAACGCTGTCATTCCGAGCGAGGAACGAGTCGAGGAAAGGCAGTTCCGCCACGTTTCCAATTTCGAGCGAGGAACGAGTCGAGAAATCTTAAAAAGCAATTAAAGTATATAGTCTGAAAGCTAAAAGAGTATTATGAAAATAGAGGAAATTAAATACATC
>Ga0114957_1003078_pt1 | contig 15333 bp, 16 predicted proteins | sample BantaG_FD_87175 | JGI IMG/M metagenome (GOLD analysis project Ga0114957, IMG submission 87175) | Marine algal microbial communities from Bantry Bay, Ireland - BantryBay_4 metaG | ecosystem: Host-associated > Algae > Red algae > Unclassified | place: Bantry Bay, Ireland | collected 2014-11-21 | reverse complement strand
GCCCTCAAGGGCCGATACCAAATTTAAAGCACCATAAGATGTAAGGAAAAACATGGAAAGCAAAGAGGCAATGGTGTTTAAATCACCCAATAAAATACCAAGTGCTGCCACAAAAAATGAAAAAATTGTGGCTATTTGTGGTTCATTATTTTTCTTGCTCCCCTGTGCTAGAAAATAAGGAACAATTCGATCAACGGCAAGGGCTTGTAAAGTTCTTGGGGCACCAAGTAAGGCCCCAACTGTGCTCGACAAGGTGGCTCCCCATAAACCAATAAAGATTAATATTGGAATTATAGCTATTTCAGTCATAATTAATGAGTTTGAAATAAGTACTTTGGCTGGTGCAAAATAATCAAACATAAAGGCACAGAATATATATACTACAGCACCCACTACAACAGCAGCAATTGTTCCACTTGGCAGTGAATTACTTGGGTTTTTCAAATCACCAGACATGGATATTCCAGCCTCAATACCTGTTACTGCTGGGAAAAAGACTGCAAAGATATCCCAAAAGCCAAAGTTCATTAACGGAAGTGCTTCACTTGGTGTCGTTTCAATAACAGGGCTTCCAAACCAAAATGAAAATAACGCTAATATTATTGTAAATAAAATAACCGATTGCATGCGTAAGGCTAAACTAGCAGATACAAAAGTGACTATCGTTAGCACAATTAGAGTTACAAAAGCCACGAGCATTATAGAGATATTGGGAAAAAATAATTGTAACGACTCGGCAAAACCTACACTATAAAAAGAAATACCAAGGGCCTGAGCCAAATATAGCGGAATGCCCACTGCTGCGCCAGGCTCTACACCAAAGCACCTCGAGATAAGAAAGTATGAGCCCCCAGGGCCAATATGAGTATTCGTGGCTCTAGAAGATATGGATAGGGATGTTACAAAAGTGATCGTAGAAGAAAGAAGTATTATTATTATAGTGGATATTAAGCCGGCCTGGCCGACAACCCAACCGAGCCTTAAAAATAATATTACACCTAGTATTGTTAAAATACTAGGTATAAAGACACCTTTTACAGTGCCAAATCCAGTTGCATTTTGATCTTCCATTAAGCCCTGCCAGTTTGCTTTGTTTATTTATAAACAATCTGCCCAGTCTAATTAGCAAAATAGTTTTTTACAATCAATAATGTCTAAAACATGTATACTATTGATGCAGTTATTAGTTCAAAGGGGCTTATTGCTCAGTAATAGGCACTGACTGAGCAAATTATTCTTTAATTCAGGCTAACTGATTCGTGCTCGCCAATTGAAGGTCTTTCATTTTTTAAGTTGGCTACAAAGTATGTGTAAGCTTTTTTTATTGGGTTAACGTCGTTATCCCAGTACTCAATTTTGTCTACATCAACAATAATCATACATAACTTTGGATCCTTTATACCCTTAGGGTACCATTTATCCATCTCATCGGACCAATACTCTAAGTACTTATTTAAATCTTTAATTATTTTGGCTTTTCCATTCACGTTAACAAATTGGTTTTTGCTAATGTCTGAATATGAAATCATTACGTCTGAATTATTTTTCAACTCATACACCTTCAAAGTATCATCATCACTAAAATAAACTATTTTATTATCAACGAACTCCTTTTCTACGTGAGACATTGGGCGAGCTGTCATTTGTTCATTTAATCCTAAGGTGGTCATCATACCTGTTTGAATGTTAGTAATTAAATCCCAAGCTTTTTCTCTTTTTTCTTTTTCTGTTACCATAGTTGCCTCCAGCATAAGTTATAGTTAATTTTGCACTTAAATGAAAATATAAGCTTCGATAATACAACTAGGTTATGTGTAGATTACTCCACAAATTTACTCTCTATAATAGACTAAGGGTGACTCTACTAAAATTACATTTGCATCAGCTTATTGGTATTACAGGCTAGTTTGTGTAAGAATCTATAAATAAAGTACAATCTTCTAAGTTAGACAAAATTTTTGTTCTCAAATAATGTAAAAACAACATAACAACTCAAAAAGGAGAAAAAATGAAAAAATTGATATTACCATTACTACTTGCTTTAAGTACTGTGGCTCTAACAGCTTGCTTTGAATCAAAAACAGAGAATGCTATTGAGGATGTTGGTGAAAAAATTGAAGATACTACAGACTCTGCAGCAGATAAAGTTGAAGATGCTGTTGATGAAGTAGATTAATATTATATATAAATTCAAAAGGGGCCTGTTGGCCCCTTAATTAGAATATGTATGACTGTGATAATAATACCAAATAAAGACTATAGCTACCTTAAGCTAAACATTTATGAACCCAATCCCACTACTCCATTTTTATATAAATAACCTCTTAGAGATTAAGCTCATCACTTAAGTTCTCAGACAACTTTTCTCCACCTTTAATACCGAAATCAAGAGTTCTGATAGGAAACGGAATACTTATATCATTTTCATCAAAAATAGATTTTATTTTTTTAATGGCTTCACTTTTGGTGATTAGAAAATTACGATGATCAGGGTACTTAACCCAAATTCTTACCTCTAAATTTATAGAGCTCCCACCGAACTCAGTAAAAAACACATCAATTTCCTTAGACTCAAGACGGTTTGGCAAAGCTTCCAACTCTTTTTTTAATAGGCTCTCAACAGCTTGAAGGCTCTCTCCGTAAGAAACTCCCACAGCAAGGTCTATACGACGTTTAGGGGTGTTCGTGTAATTAATAATTGGGTCAGTAAAAAGCATTCTGTTTGGAACTAAAACATCAAGTCCCTGAAATGTGGTCAATGTTGTTGTTCTTAAATTTATTGCCGTAACATTACCAAGGTAACTGCCTGTTTCAACAATATCACCTATTTGGTAAGGCTTATTAAAGGCAATAAAAATACCTGATACAAAATTTGCGGCAATATCTTGAAAGGCGAAACCTAGGGCTAGGCCAATTACACCCGCTCCAGCGAGTAATGATGTTACCGCTTTTTCTAAATGTAAAATTTCTAGGGCAATAAATAGCCCTACTAATACGATGGCTATACGCGAAAAAGAGAGTGTTAAATTTCTAACGCTTCTTTGTGCAGTTATTTTTACTAAGAATTTTTCGAGCACTCTGGCGAAAATCTTTGAGAAAAAATAAAATATACAAAGAACTACTACTGCTACAACAACGTTAGGTAAGTTTTTAATAGCTATTTCAAACCAATTATCTACTTTACCTGATAGTAAACCCCAAATTTTATTTACATCCATATTAACTTCCTTTTAAAGCTCATAAAAAGAGCCCATAATCAAATTACTTGTTGTTGAGGTTATAATATTTATAACTTATTAAGCAAGGGAGTTATTTGTGGTGTGTTAAACAGGTGTATTACGACAAAGCAATATTCATAAACTATGGATATTGCTTTATAAAGATAAATAATAAGGATCTGCACTGGTTGGGCTCATAGTTTTAAGGATTGCCGTAAAATTAGCTGAGCTAGCTGCCAAATGATTATTAGTTTGCAACCTTAATGTAGTTCTCAACATACTTAACATGTGGCATTTTCTTAACAGACTTAATTATGTGGTAAGAGTCGATGTTCTTCCTCGTGTAACCTCTAAGCCTAACAAAACCATCAGCTAGAGTAGCATATACCCGGCCAGGGCTTGATAGTTTGATCTTACGTATTTTACTATTAATATTTTTAAGCACATTAGCCTCATTATTATACAATTTCTTAGAAACTATAATTTGGTTAATAACTTTAATCCTCGGATTAAGCTCTTTCATTCTTCTTTCATATTTATTTTTTAACCACTGATTTTTAACCGTCCCGCGCATAACTATGGATCCAAGTTCATCAATGTGATTGATTACAGTTTTGGGCAAAGTTCCGCCTATATTTGGTATTTTATATTTCATTTTAGAGCTATCTAATAAGGTCTTCACTTTAATGTCCGCAGTGTGAACAGCTTTGACCCCAGGCATACTTTTAACTAAATTGCTTAACTGCTGCTTTTCTTCCATATTTTTTACCAAACCTGATAGAAAAACGCTGTTTTCGTTAACATTAACTTTGAATAATTTTGACTTACGCCCATACATAATTTTAATTTTATTCATAACTGCATAACGTAGAGACTCGTCTCTACTTTGCGACCTAACTGGCATTGAACCAGTCTCAAGACAGGTCATTATACTATTTGAAAGTTCTATTTTGTGTTCCGGCCATCTAAAGATCATTCTAAAACCTAACTTATAAATTTTTAACATTGATTTCTCAGGCAACCATTTAGGTGAAACGAGGAAAAATGGGATATTTTTAAATTTAGATAATTTATTAAGATTTCTTTTGATGCTCATTACGTTACCACGCTTTAGTGGTAGAGCAAATACGATGGCATCTACGCCAAGGCTCATTTTGTTTTTAAGCCCTTTAATATATCTGACTTCTGTTGTCGCAAAATGCTTTTTATTAAGCGTATCTGCGACTTCTTTAGTACTGTGTGGATGTCCCACAATTATTATATTCTTAGTATTTTTCAATTGTAATCTCCTTTTTATAAATATTCGAAGAGCCTATTCTCACTAATTGTGTTTCTGTTTCTATATTTGGCCGCAATTATTTTAGAATTGCATTTATGATTTTATTAGTACAGATATAAAAATTTTATGGCTTCTCTTGGCAAAATAATTTTTGCTCTTAAAAGATATTTTAACTTTAATGTAGCTGGCTGCTTTCTTACTCTAGCTTTGCTTATCTACTGTTGATAAGCTGCTTTTTGAAAATTAGTTAACTCAGTAAGCTTTATTATCTTCACCAGCTTCCATACTTTTATTTATTAAATGTTACTCAAAGTTTGTAAATTCTAAAAAGTTACCATTATGACCATCTACTATCTTATAATCGCCTACTGGCACATTACTTAAGTCAAATGTAACCCACTCATGTGAAATTGCTTGTAAACAAACTGCATTCGTAGAGTATTCAGCTAGATGGGTTAGAACTAACCTGTCTTTTTGATTTCTTTCAACTACACCTTTTACTTGAGCCCATGGCCTGTAACAACTGTTGTTATATTTAACCAAAGCAGTGGCAATATTGGTATCTTCATTGAATTCGAAATCTACAATTGGAACTGTCTTAGTTACCTTAGATATAGAGTTAAAGTTAGTATCAGCAAAACCTATTGATGAAATTAATAGGGTTAAGATTGTGATAATTCCTTTCATTACGTTGTGTCTCCTTAGTTGATTTGTTCTTATATATCTCTCACTTACATAGTACACAAAACAATAATATCCGTAAAATAGATATTCATACGCGTCTAACATCGTTAATAACAATGCTGAACGCTATGTATTACTATAGTGGATCGTGGAGAAAGCTTAGGTCTAAATTTATCAATCAAAGGTAAAGAAGCGCCATCAAGAATCATTTTACCTCATCACATGGCAAAGCAACAGTGGGCCTGCTTTAATAATGAGCTTCGTTGATTACCAGTTTCACTTAGGCCTTATTTAATTTAGATATCTATAAGAGTTATATAGGCCTTGCTTATAGTCTAGTAGACCCTCTTTTTCTCATATAATTATTAATAATTCTTCTAACAATTGTTCTCTGACTTCCCATTTTAGATGTTATTGCCCAGCAATTCGAGTACACAGATTTGATTAAGCCAATTTTAATTAACTCTTTTCTTTTTAAATCTACCAAAACAGACTTTTCCGGTAATATTGAAATGCATTTATTTTTTTTTGTTACCATTTTTATAAAAGTATCATCATCGGTATTCCCTATTATTTCGGGGCTTATATTGTTTGATTTAAAAAAATAATCTAAATCCTCTTGCAGACGACTACTTGAGCGAAAGGCAAAAAGTGGCTGCCCGTCTAAGGACTTGGGAAAGTTTTTTTTCAGGGATGCATACTTTTTAGTACCAACTGCAACTAAGTTTTGCTGACCAAGGTTAAATATTTGATACTTTTGTGATCTTGAATACGGAGAATCAGCAATAATAATGTCGAGTTTATCTGAATCAAGCAGGCTAATTAGATGGGGCAATGAGCCATGCTGTAGGTCGGCGGCCATAGAGTCATCATTCCATAGGCCGATTGTAAATGCATGGACCATAGAGTGGGGCAAAGAGGACACAGCACCAATTCTTAAGTTATTTCGTTTTTTATATATCTTATTATCAAGTGAATGCACTAACTCATCGCTTAATACAAATATCTTTTCAGCTTTTTTCAATACTCTTTCACCTAAACGGTTAATTTCGAGCTTACGATATTTGCGATCAAATAGTTTGCCACCAATGAAGTCTTCTAAGTTCTTTAGTTGTCCGCTTAGTGTTGGCTGCGTTAGGTGCAGCTTTTTACAAGCGGCCTTAATAGAGCCCTCTTTGGCAATAACGTAAAAGTAATACAACTGATTTAAATTAATGCGATTCACAGTACCTCTCAAATTTCAGTATAGTCAAAAAACAAGTACAATTGGCACCGACCATTTAGTCTTTAGCCATAATGATTAAAGACTAAAAATCTATACTAGACAATACCGTAGGCCAATAATGTGTCTGCTACTTTTTTAAAGCCAGAAATATTAGCACCATTAACATAATTGATATGGTCCTTTTCTTTTCCACCATCAACACACTTTTTATGAATATCTGTCATGATTTGCTGTAACTCCTCATCGACCTTCTCTTTTGACCAAGCCTTTCTTTGGGCATTTTGAGCTTGCTCAAGCCCACTCACAGCAACACCGCCAGCATTAGATGCCTTACCTGGAGCATGAATTACATTTTCACTTGCAAATACTTTTGCCGCCCCATGAGTTGTGGGCATATTAGCTCCCTCACAAATAACCTGAACTTTATTTTTCACTAAACTTTTAGCTTCACCCTCATTAATTTCATTTTGAGTGGCACATGGCATGGCCACATCACAGGCAACACCCCAGGGGTCCTTGCCTTCAAGAAATTCGATATTACTAAACTTATCGCTGGCTTCTTTTATTCGGCCTCTTTGATTTTCTTTTAAGTCTTTTATGAAATCCAGTTGCTCTTGATCTAGACCATCTTTGATATGAATAAAGCCATCAGAGTCACTCATGGTAATTACCTTAGCCTTTTTTTCAATAGCTTTTTCAGCTGCGTATAAGGCGACATTACCACTACCACTTATAGAAATTTTAATACCTTCAATTTTTTCGTCAATTTTATTTAAAACATGTTCACAAAAATAGACACAACCATAACCTGTGGCCTCAGTCCTTATAGCACTTCCGCCAAAGGCCTGACCTTTACCCGTCATAACACCTGCCCATCTATTTTCTATGCGCATATACTGACCAAAAAGATTACTTATTTCACGAGATCCAACACCGATATCCCCCGCAGGAACATCGATATCTTCACCAATGTAGTTATGAAGCTCAGTCATAAAAGACTGGCAAAAACGCATAATTTCACTATCACTTCTACCTTTAGGGTTAAAGTTAGACCCACCTTTAGCCCCACCCATCGGCAAACCGGTTAAACTATTTTTAAATATTTGCTCAAAACCTAAAAACTTAAGAACGTTTTCATCAACTGTTGGATGAAATCGAAGCCCACCTTTGTAAGGCCCAATGGCGTTACAAAATTGAACTCTCCAACCTCGATTAACTCTAGTTTCACCATTGTCTTTTTGCCAAGACACCCTAAATGAAATGACTCTATCTGGCTCTGTTAACCTCTCTAAAATTTGTGCATCTTGAAGTTTTTTTTGATCTAAATACCAAGGCATAATAGAGGTAACAACTTCTTCTACTGCTTGATGAAAATCCACCTGGTAAGCATTTCTTTTTTTCAATCCTCTCATAAATTTGTTAACTTCCGTTTCTACTGATGACATTCTAGATCTCCATGTTTAATTTTCTAAGCCAGCCCATCGTTATCATACGATAAAGTGTTGAATTTAGATAATAGTAAAATTCTTAAAGTAAGAGCTTACTCTAACTTGCACTTCGCGTGTAAAAAGTAACACATAACTTAAGTTCTAAACTCGACTTTCTTTGAGATTCCACAACTAACTATATAAACAACGCAACGCAAAACCTTGCTCCCCCACCTCCCCCCTGAAGACTAATCAAGTAGCTCAATAGCTTTACAGTATTAACTCATTACAAACAACTTCACTACTCACAGAGTACAAAAAAAGCTCAATATAATTATTGAGCCTTTTTGAATTCTAGTTTTAAAATTACTTAATCAAGATACTGTACATATTTTGTACTTCCATGCATCCACAAGCTTTTTCCATTAACTTCAACGTTCAGCCATTTTCCACTTCTTGCAATAACATTGAATATATCGTCATCAAAAGTTTTTGCGGCATCACCCACTACATCATAACTAGTATTTGGACCCTTTCTTAAGTTTAAGTTTTTAGCAACCACTTTTACACGGCGGGACTCAGGGACAACTGCAACCGGAACTTTAGCAATAATTTCATTAACTTGATTAGCTATATGTGTTCCATCCATATTAAGTATGGGCTTATCACCTGCATTATTATAATGAAACCTCATTACTACTTCCATATCCTGGTAAATGGTTTTTCCTGAAAATTTATCAAAAGTCTCAAGTCGACCTAAACCCTGAACTTTTGCATAAATATCATCTCCCATTTTTATTGCTTCACCGTTAACTTCACCAATGCGCAGTTTTATAGTATCAATCAAAGGGTGAGTATATGATATATCAGCATAATCATTTCCATTAGATGAAAAGTTCACTTTAGTTTTATAAACTACGTCTTCTTGCTTTTTACAATTGAATTTCATATTTTTTAAGTCAATCTTGTCATAAGGTACAAGTGGAGCTGGCTCATCTCCTGAAAATACTGCAAAATCTATTGCCGTATTATTACCGCCAATAACAGCTTTTTGCTCAGACCCATCCTCACCAAGGACAGGAATTAAAATTGACTCTTTGAGCTTAGCCGAAGCACCAATATTAATACTTGATAAAGCAAAATTCTCCTGACAAGAAACAAAATAAAAGTTACCAATTCTTGGCCTTACCTCTTTGATACTATTCACAAATTCTTTAACTATCTTTTCACCTTGCTTTTTAAGCTCAGCTTTTTTATCTGCCATTGCAAAGCAACTAAAACCAAAAGTAATTAGCACCATGCCTTTAACTATATTTTTCACTTTACTTCTCCTTGTATATATTTAAAATTAATTATTAGTTTTACTTTTCGGCTTACCGTCATTTGTTATTTCAGTAAAAATATCTTCGCCCTTCAAATACTCTCGCCACCAAAAGTTTTTTAATTCTCTATTGAGTTTTAACAAATCAAACTGAGCTACAGCTATACCTAGCGCCCCATTTATTTTTAGTTTATTAGGAGTTACAGTAACTTGACTTACACCTACTCTGAAAAATACTGTTTGAATTTTATATAATGCATTTTCTATTTTTTTAATTATTTTGTTTGCAAACGCAATGAATAGACTACTTTTAAAAATATCTTTTGAGACCTCTTCAAACACATCTACAATGCTACTCACCGGAAATATATATAAGTTCCCTGTGTTTGGTTCTATCGATAACTGCATAGGAATAACTTTACCATCTTCATCTCTAACAAAATTTGGAGTTTTGTAGTGATTTGTTCTTAAAAAAAATATTTTCATTATAGATCTATCTAAGTTTTCTTCATCCCAAATAGTACAGGCATATATAAGGGTATACTTATCTACTTTAAATGCTAATCCTAAAATTGGAATAAAGATATTTTCATATTTACCAGGCCTCATTATAAACTCAAACTTCGTACTAAAATTTCCAGGGCCAATTCTATCGTAGTCAAAGCCTAGCTTTTTAAAGGCTTCTTTTTCTTTTTTTTCATTCCCAGTTAAAAGTTTAATTTGCGGAAGGGACAACTCAGGAATACCAATAAATGAAAATTTCCTAATGCGACCATTAGTTTCGAGCTCATTTGCTACATATTTTTTTACCACAGGCATAACATCTGTTGTTTTCCCTGGGCAGCGTTCAAGATCACTCGCCTGTGTGTATGTTGTAAATATTAATAAACTTAGAGATAAAATAACTTTTAACATTAATCTCTCCCCTGAATTAAAACTGGAGGCAACTGATCTAATGAATGATCTATTTCTAATCTATTAAATGTACCACCAAATTTAAATTCATTATGTTTGTAAAATGATGGTAAACACTTTTTGCGTAATAGTTCATTTTTAATTTGGCCAACTATATTAAAGTCTGACTTCATTAAACCAGTGAGCTCACCTATATGGTCTGTTATTTTAAGACTACCTATAAGCTCGTCTGTTTCTTTGTCCACATGTAAATTAACTTCAATTTTACTTACATCCTCTAGAATATTAAATGCTACCTGCTCTAGCTTGAATGTCATGGGCGTTTCTAAATTTATTTCAATTTTATGATTTAAGGCATTTTTATATAAACCCCACCAGTTATTACGCTTAAACTTTTGCACTATTTTCTTAAAACCAACTTCATCTTTTTTATCTTTTAATTTGGCATGAGCCCACTTAACCGTAGTCCATGATTCTTGACCTTGATCGCTAGTAATTAATAACCTTAATAGCCCCTCATTTTTATAGTTTAAATCGTGGTAAAATTTTTCAGTAAAACAATCTACTAAATTTGTAGTGTCAGCTATTAATATATTGTTACGATCAGTAAACTGACAGGCTTTAATTTTTATGCCTCTTTCAGCTATTGCATTAAATGTTAATGCCAAAAAACCGGCCATAGTTCTTGATAGCTTTCTTGTAACAGACAGTCTCAATTTTAGGCTTTCTTTTTTTTTGTTGTTGTTGCTGGTAACTGAGTTGAACTTTCAAAAGAACAAGAGTCTGCAGCATGAGATAAGTTTGAGAACGAGCATACAGCAAATGTACAAATTAATAATTTAATTATACCTTTATGCATTATTTCTCCTTTCAAATTGGCTTATTTATACCTGAGTTGATTGGCTTAAAAGCCATTCTCAAACTTTTATAATCTCTTGTTCGTTTGATTAAATAAGTTCAAGTTATGTGCCACCTCACAACCCCTTAATTTAGCCCTGAGCTTTCCCTTTAAATATAGACTGTCTAAAACCTATAGCTTCATAACTTATAAGTACATGATATTATTTATGATTTATTTATTATGCAATTTTACAAAAAATGTTATGTTATATATGAGTTTCTAGACCAAGAGAGTGATTATGGAAGTAAATATTATTCTATCTATATTAGTCGGGCTAGGCCTATCTATTGCTGCAGGCCTTAGAGTATTTGTACCATTACTTATTGCTGGCGTTGCCATCAGAATGGGCTGGCTTGATAGTCTCCCTATATTTCAACAAGAAGCTACAGACCTTAAACTGGCTCACTCATGGCTCTCATCAACACCGGCTCTAATTGGCTTAAGTGTGGCCATGGTCACCGAGGTTTTAGCTGCTAAAATTGTAATTGTTGACCACTTTTTAGATATGATAGCAGCCCCCCTGGCAGTGGCTGCAGGCTTTCTTCTTACCTCCACTTTTATGGGCCCTGATGTTGATCCTTTTTTTAAATACTCTTTTGCACTGATAGCAGGAGGTGGAAGCGCTGCCATTACTCATACATCATCCTCACTTATCCGTCTATTTACACTTAAAAGCACAGCTGGTGTTGCAAACCCTGTTTACGCAGTGACGGAATCAACGGCAGCTGTTGGCACTTCACTACTTTCAATATTTTTGCCTATATCAGTGTTTTTCTTTTTTATTATAGTTTTAGGTTTTTTTATTTTTAGAAAAAAGAAACCTGCATCTATTTAGCATTATAAAGACTGCATAGGATCAATACTTATTTCATTAATATTTATATGCTTTGGTTGAGATATTATCCAACTAACATATTTTGCCGCTTCCGTAATATTTAAACATTTTCTATCCGGGTGTTTTTCTTGCTTATTGCTTAGAGTCCCAAAACTAATATATGTTACCTTTGGTTTCTCACTCCACACTCCACTAATACCCAGTGTATTACAATAATCTCGTAGAGCTTTTTTCTCCGCATTGTAAAGCCAAGAGCCACCCTTTTTAACTCTATCTGTTGTACTGCCTATACAAATAATATGTGGACGATGATTTTCGTCTACACATTTTTTATAAATTGTATCTAGCAGTACAGTTTGATTAAACTTCCATAAGGCAGAATTATTAATAATAATGTCATGCTTTAAAGCTTCTAACGAAAGTTTTTCTTGGTCCTTGCGTTGAGTTAAGTCAAAACTACTTTCTCTGCTAGCAAAAAAGGCCTCGGGGTATAATATCCCTATCTCCTTTGCCAATCCATAATTTGGGTTGCCAGTAATCAACACAATTAACCTCCAAGTAAAACTAGGCAAAAGCTCAATTACCCTCAAGCCTATAGATAACTAAAATATACTATCAACAACTATGAGGGTACAATTCTTTACATCCCTGCCAATATCATTATATATTTTAAGCATAAAAATTAGTACATCAACTATTACAGGGGTTCGAAGTATGGCGTTAATGGATATCACTGATGACAGTTTTAGAGAGATTTACAAACAGCATGACATTGTTGTTTTAGATTTTTGGGCGGTATGGTGTGGGCCATGCAGGCAGTTTGCCCCGACTTTTGAGGCCGTGGCAGAAGAGTTACCTGATATAGTATTTGGCAAGGTGGAAACTGAAACTGAACAAAAGCTATCAGCTTACTTTGGTATTCGCAGTATCCCCACAATTCTAATTATTCGTGAGCAGCTAGAGATTTTTCGACATTCAGGAACTTTAGGCAAAGATGAACTGATTAAAATTATTGAGCAAGTAAAGTCAGCTGATATGGACAAAGTGAGAGCCGAGTTCGAGGCTGAGGAAAACGCAGAATAAAGCTTTTTCATACCTATGAGTAAACAGTTGTTACTTTCATTAAAATGCCGTATATACTAGCAATAATACGTAAGAGAGCAGGAATACTAATGTTACTTTTACATATAGGCTTTTAAAAGCCTTTAAAGTTAACAATTAGATATTAAGGCTAAGTTATGAACTCCTTTAAAGAATTGGCCCTTGCGCCAGAGCTTATACAAGCTCTTGATGAAATTAATTTTACTACCCCCACTGAAACTCAAGTGGCTACTTTACCTCTTGGTTTAGCCGGAAAAGACATGGCAGTATGTGCCGCCACAGGCTCCGGGAAGACGGCCGCTTTTGGAATACCTATCGTTAATGGGTTACTTAAAAAGCCTGGAACTCGAGCTTTAATTCTAGCCCCGACCCGCGAGCTGGCCCAGCAAATCACAGTTTTCATGAAAGAGCTTATACAGTTTTGCCCTGACCTTAAAATTGTTTCTATTGTTGGTGGCGCCGATATAAGAAGACAGATGAATGGCCTGGCCAAAAACCCACAAATTATTGTGGCCACTCCTGGCAGACTTATTGATCATATCAAAAGAAAAACTGTTAATTTAAGCAACATCAACTTTCTTGTCCTAGATGAGGGCGATCGTATGCTCGACCTAGGGTTCACTCCCCAGCTAGAACAAATTTTAAAGTACTTACCAAAAAGAAGACAAAGCTCACTTTTCACAGCCACTATGTCCATGAAAGTGAGACAATTAGCTAATCAGTACTTACAAAGCCCTGAAGCCATCACCGTTGGTGAACGCTCGATGCCAGTTAAATCTATTAAACAATCAGTTATACAAGTGGATGGAAAGCAAAAGTATGAAAAAATACTAGATGTATTAAATGATAGATCAGGCTCTGTAATCATATTTGTGAAAACTAAAAAAAGAACTGACTTTCTTTTTAAAACTTTAAAGTCATATGGCTATGATGTTACCGCAGTACATGGCGATAAAACTCAAGGGCAAAGGAACAAGGCTATCAAGCAGTTCCGCGATGGCACAGCTAGAATATTATGTGCCACTGATGTGGCAGCTCGTGGCTTAGATGTTCCTCAAGTTGAGCATGTAATTAATTTTGATCTACCTATGATGCAAGAGGATTACGTTCACCGTATTGGTCGAACAGCTCGTAATGGTGCTGCCGGCGAAGCCGTCAGCTTTGTGAGTGTAGAAGACCATAGAGCTTGGCTAGGTATTGCAAAGAAATATCAAATACCAGGTGTAGAACTCAAAAATGTAAGTATTCGCTTAGGTGGATTTAAAAAGAAAAGTGCATCAAGGCCTGGGGCTAAGAAAAAGAAAAAAAGAGTTTTTAGTGAACGCAACAGTGGCGGTAACCAACAGTTTAAAAAGAAAAAACGTAACGCTATTAAAAATGCACCTAAAAATAAAAAACGCAATAAGCCCAGAGCTAGATAATGCTAAAACTGGGACAGTCCAACTTACTTAAAGTTTTAAAAAAAGAACTGCAAGGATATTACTTAGACGGTGGCGAAGAGTGGGGCACTATTTTATTGCCTAATAAAAACGCTCCTAAAAACATTAAAATTGGTGATGAAGTCGATGTGTTTATTTACTTTGATTCAGAAGACATAATTATTGCCACAGCTCAAAAGCCACTAGCGCAAGTGGGCGATTTTGCCCCCTTAAAAGTTGTGACTGCAAATGACATTGGTATTTTCCTCGATTTGGGTATTGATAAAGATTTATTTGTTCCGTTTAGAGAGCAAATTTTTAAAATGGAGCCTGGAAAATCATATGTGGTGTACGTATATGTAGATAATAGCAGTCGTCTTGCTGCCACTACCCGCCTTAACAAACATTTGAAAGCAAGTGGAACTAAACTTGAAACTGGCCAAACTGTTGACCTGCTTATTTATCAACAAACTGATATGGGTTTTAAAGCCATTATAAATAACAAATACTCTGGCCTTATTTTTAAAGATGACCTTACTAACCACTTAAAACTCGGTTCCTCTGTTAAAGGCTTTATTAAAAATATTCGCTCTGATGGAAAAGTTGATTTAAGCCTGCGCCCCTTAGCAAAAGAAAGTAAACGGGACCTTACAGATAAAATTTTATTGATGCTTAAAGATTCTGGTGGAACCTTAAATATTTCGTCTAAATCTTCAGCTGAAATCATTAACAGTACTTTTAACGTAAGTCGTAAAAAATTTAAAATTGCTCTGGGTGACCTCTATAAGAAAGAACTTATCAGTACTGACAATGAGTCGATTACATTAATTCGAAAAAAATAATAATCGTAACTGTTATACTGAGCATCAACAAAGAATTTATTGTGACGTAAATTAAAGTAACAAGTGCAACCCTTAGGTTTTTTTATATATCTCCCATGGAGTTTGATAATTCAATGTTTTTCTTGGTCTATTATTAAGTGCATCCTGAATATTCTTAAAAAACTCAT
>Ga0114957_1003076_pt1 | contig 15343 bp, 9 predicted proteins | sample BantaG_FD_87175 | JGI IMG/M metagenome (GOLD analysis project Ga0114957, IMG submission 87175) | Marine algal microbial communities from Bantry Bay, Ireland - BantryBay_4 metaG | ecosystem: Host-associated > Algae > Red algae > Unclassified | place: Bantry Bay, Ireland | collected 2014-11-21 | reverse complement strand
TTTTAGCCCTTCCTTCGTCACGTCCTCATCTTGGTAGCTTAGGCTACCAGATTCCGGGCGCTCCTCGGCTAGCCTAAAAATCTCTCTTTGGCTCCTATACAAAATCTCCACTCATAAACTCTGATAAAACCAGGGTACTTTTTAACCGATTTATGTTTTGTCCTGAAGTCGTTTAACGACGGCTCTTCGTCAAATTTAGTAGCCCGGTTAAACGAACAGCCCCGAGAGCAATCAAAGAAAACAGGAGAGCGGTAAAATTCCAACTATATCTTTTCAAGCCATTTAATGTGATGACTTACCGCCTCTTCTGCCCACTCTTTAGAGCGACTACCAAAACACTCTAATATAGCATCCACTCCAATGACGGTGCCTTTTGCTAACCTTCCAAGAACAGCTAAAGATAACACTCGATTATCGTCTTGCGAAATGGCATAACCATTCTCATCCGTTAGAATTCCAAGATCATCATGCACTGGCTGAATCAAATCGTCAGAAAGTAGATTTTTAACAAGTGAGGAGCTGACTGACTTTAGTCGGGGTGCATCCAAAACAGAGTTAATCATAATGTCAGTTGTAATACTATCTTCACCACAAATCAACGTCCATCCTTTATTGGTTAATTTAAAATCCGGATCCTTCACAAACGTTAAAGTCATAACATCGGCAGCAACCAATGCCAACAATTGTTCTACGCTTTCAACAGGCGGACCATAAGCATACCGCTTCATTCCCTCATCTAATGCTACAATATCGGAAATGACTTCGTTGCTACACTCATTGTAGGACAGTTTATCATAAATAATGGGCTGGCAATGTCGCCACACCTGACCTATACAATAATCCAGGCTAATTGGCTTCAAACCTTTCGCCATATCTACAAAACTCCGCATACTCTTTTCAGCTGATTGAGCGATTGGAGTTACGAGTGCATGTTCAAATTCATCTTCTGTCAACCACTGCTGAATTATTTTTTTTAACTCATTTTCTAATAAGGGAGGAGAAGCAACAATAGCAGGTAGCGATAAAAATACTTCAATTATAACGGGAGAAATAGCATCTATTAAGAAGGACACTCCTGTTGCTTTTCTTTGCTTTTTTTTATCTCCAATTATTTCTCCAAAGTTCAAAAGTAACGTATCAGAAGGTTCAAACCATTGGTCAATCTTTGGATTCAATGGTTTTGGCGACATGGGCAAGCCATCTAATGAAAAGGGAACGAATAGATTTTTAATATTAAATTCCGTCTGATATTGAATAACCTTATTCTTCGTTTCATCTGAAATAAATGCTCCAAATCTCTCTGCGATTCCCCGGACAACATCCATCATTGCCAAGCCAAATCCACGGAGTGCGATACAATTGTCATGCTTTAATTTATTGAACGTAAGGAATTGCTCTATTGGATATGGATTGCTGAACAAATGAATAGCTGAGTTGTTTTTAACATGCTCCTCCCACGCCAATAGCTGTTCTGATGTTTCAGTAGGTTGGTGACCTATTGTCAGAAGTACCTCGTCCAGTTGATCATAGCTGTTGTTAGCGGTTTCCAAAATAAATTTTTCTCCCTGTATGGACAAGCGCTCGACTTTTTCATTAATGAGTGTAACATAGCCCGCTTCTTTTAGAGGCTGGAAGATCGATTGAAACCTTTGACTTAGGTACTCTCCAACCTGTGCACGGGGAGGATAAGTGTCTTTCTTTTCTTTAGGGATAATTGAAAAATCTTTAGCCGACCATTCGTGGTAGGAAGGAAAGTTAGGGATCGTTAAACCTTCAGATGCGATGACAAGTCGTTCCGCTAGATTTAATGCTCTTTCAGAAATATTTATCCAATTTGATTTGGCCTGACTAATGCTGTACACGGGTCCGTTTCCCAGGTTTGGTGTCTCCTCAAACAATAAAACCTGAACGTGTTGGAGGGCATTTTGCTGATGGAGCGTAACTACAAAATTCTCTAATGCGCGCAACCCCCTGGGCCCAACCCCTACAATGGCAACAGTTCTTTTATGTGTCATTCTTGATCTTTTTGAGTAACAGTGCCTGGCTTTATTTGAAATTGAAATTAGTAAAAATCAGCTCAATTAGCTGCATCATCCCCATCGTCCTCTGCATCATCTTCGAGATTTACTTTTGCTTTTAAGTCTCCAAATCCCTTTCTAACCACACTATCTATATTTTTTGCCAGAAGGCGATGATCCCAGTTTGAATTTCTATTCAACACGTTGGTCATGAGCGCTACCATGTAGGTTGTTCCATCGGGTTGTTCTACCATGGCAATGGAGTTCATATAATTATAAACGTTTCCTTTGTATTTACCACAGCCCGGATTTTTTTCCCGGTCACATTTATAGAAACTACCGGATTTGAAATAGACTGCCGCCGTGTCCAACTCATTGGTAGCTGCATAACGAATTCGGCGGTCTGTTACATACATCAGACGCTTCATTTCGAGGCTGCTTTTCTCATCTACTAAATGACCGCTTTCCAATGCTACCATCCATTTCATCAGTCCTGCAGGTGTGCCGATGCTGCCACCCGAACTTCTGATTCTTCGCTTGGCACCTCCTGTAAAAAAGCTACCCAGGCGCCATTCGTCTTCAGTAATTTCAATGGTCCGGAGCGGGTTATTGACCAGCGCCATAGCCACCTTTGTCAGCTCTTTCCGATCTGCATTACTGAGAAATTCCTCTGCTTCCCATTCTGATAAGCAAGGATAATCTTCCCCAAATTCATTCATCAAAACGACCTCGCGCCAAATCACCGAAGCGGCACCATTATTACTCACAGAAATCATGTGATCTGCCCATTCATAGAGCGAAAAAGCATCACTCTCGCGAATGGTTCGTTTAAAATATTTTTTTGTATTTACATCAAAAAACGGAACGGTATGGTGATCAGACATAGCCCAGTCTCTTGCAGTAACGACTTTAGTTTTGAGCAATTCTGTTCGCTGCTCAAAAGCGGCTGGATATATTTTTGACAGTTGATCAAAAAGCGCCGTGAGGATGATCAACTTGCCTACACTACCTGGTTGGTAACCAAAATTTTCTTTTTGAGCTGCATAGCGAATCGGTCGTCCGGGCGTGATGTCCATGACGGTCATTGAATACCTTTTCTGCCGATCGGGAACGACTGTTTCGAGCGCACGTTGTAGTTTTGGATCAACCTCAGGCAATTCGCAAAGCCTTTGATTTCCCAAAAGTTTTAGTGTGATATCTGCCATTTTTTTGTATTGACCTTCCGGTCCAATTTTCCCTTCCATTTTCTTAGCATGAATCAATTCTAAGCGCAGAAGTCTTGCAATTCCTGTGTGATCATATCCATCATACGGATACGCGAATAGTTCAAAACAAAAAGCAGAAACGAATACGATTAATAAGGCGACAACTCTTGTTTTCATAATTTTAACTATTTGTATTTTGATTGTTATTCGGTTGCTTCTTTTTGATAAAAAAACCAATCGCTAATGCTGCGATCAAAGCAACTGAAAGTCCCAATACCCACCAACTCCAGGATGATTGCGCGGCTTCACTTTCATCGGCTGACACCGTATTGTTTTCGTTGTCCTCTACCCCTGCATTTTCCCAATCATTTTTACTTTCTACAAAAGGACGAATTTGAAACAGCCATAGCTTATCATCCGCAAAACCAAATTCGATATCGTAGGCAGCCACTTGCGCTCCGTCTTCTGATTTTGGGAAAGTCTCTTCTATCGTTTTAGCAAAATCGCGTATGGTATTAATATTATTTTTACTGGCGATGGATCGTTCAAAAGTTGCCGTATTTTTACTCGTTCCACCACGCACCGGGAGTCTTCGATAACCCGGTTCACGGGCAGGAGTGAGCAGCTGATTCATTCCATTAGCGCTCAGTAAATAAGATTCCGCCGCCTGTCCGTCTACAGCACCACCTGCACCACGACTTATGGCCAGGGTCAAATCATCTGCTTCGTTGGAGGTGATTCCTTTCGTTATTAAAACACCCGAGAAATCAACATCCACACTTGGAATAATCAAAATGGATGGAAAAACATTTTCTGGGTTTAGCAAGTACCGTTGCCGCCATTTAAAGCTTCGTTCTGTGTAAGGTGAGGCCCATACTTTTTTGATCCCATTCATGATTTCATCCTTATCAACTACGTTGAACAGGGTTAGGTTCAGGCCAGCTCCGGTAAAGTCTTTGAGGTCTTCCATGTTGGTATCCGAACGGAGGAAAACAGGAACGCGTCCGATTTTTTTCCCAAAAACTTCATCAAATTGCTGATACAGATCTTTTGTAAAATCTTCCGTAAATTCAATATCATGAATACCTTCCCGAAGTATTTCCAATTGCTTCAGCAGGTATTTTTCAATTGCTTCTTCACTACTTCCCTCCTCTCTTTTTACGGCTGCTTTTGCAAAAGAGCTTTTCAAAAACTGCCAATAAGATCCCTTCTGGCCATTCATCGGTTGGTCCATATGCTGACGAAAAATCCCGAAAGGAATGACGAGCCCTTCCACTACTTGCTCCGGATACATGTCTTTGAGTTGTCCAAGGTTAGCCGCCTTCGGGCCGCATAGTACGCCAGAAGAAGCAGCATTGACAGCACGCATATTAATGACGCTGGTCTGCGCTAAATCAATCTTATCTGTTGGTACATTTACTTTACCCTGATTGCGTTCTTTTTTGGCAAACAAAGCCTTTTCAGCAGCATTCATTTTATTGGCATCCTTGATGATAACCCGCCCGGAAGAAGCCACCGCGTAGAAAACTTTTTTACCAGCGAATGCCTTCAGCGATTTAAGATTTTGATCAGAGATGACCGCATTTGGAATAGATAGATTCCTTGCCAGCAACTGAACGTGTGACACCAGGTTTCCTTCTGTAACGGTTGCGATTCCAGCCACAGGTTTGAGATCAGAAGGGGGTCGGTTGAAAACATAGATTTTATTTTTATCGACCTCCATGTCTTCACGGGTTGTTTCTAAAATAACCAACGATCCTAATGCAAACCCAGGGTTCAATCCCCGGGCATGGCTGGCGTTTTTGAGTCCCAATAAATAATTACTGGAATCTTGATTTTTAGCAATCATTTCACCCAATGCTCCCACAGTAGTGCCCAGGTCCAGCAAGACGGAAGAGCGAACTCGATCGTCAATAAACCCACCAGCCTTTGGTTCGAAAGGACGATATAATTCCACGACATCATCATACACCGCTCTTGTCATACCGGCCCCCCATTCGACAAGACGACGAGCATTTGATAAATACGTTTTACTTGCGTCAACATTACCTGTCGCAGGTACTTTCGCTAATTGCGGAGCGATAGACTTCCATTCCCAGAGTTCAATAAATCCCGTACCTGCTGCTGCTTTTCCAGCCGCCTCTATTTTTTGAGCCATCCCCTCTATCGTCTCCGGATCCCATTCGTTTATACTTTTAAAATAAATGGATTCCAGTTCATTACTCAGGTCAAGTAGTGCTAAGCGGGTTTTGCTACTTTTTTCTTCCAATATGTTTTGCCGAATATTTAGCAGGGCTTCTGAAGTCAACATTATCTTTTTAGGTACGTCGATCGCATTCTCAAAATCTTCCATGTATTTTTTGATACTACTATGAATTTTAGACTTGGAAGAAATCGCATTCAATTGTTTGTTTAGTTTATTAATATCAGTAGGAGCGTAGAACGTTTCCATATCAGCGATCAGGTTTTCAATTTGTTCCTTTTGCGTTTTGGCTAATTTTGCTTCATGCTTTTCCTGAAACGCTTTAACTGATTTTATATCGGACATATCAGGTTGTCCATGGATTTTAATACGAAGATCCATGAAGGCGCTGTATTCTTCGGCCACTACTTTGGATAGGGCACGTATCCGCTGCGACAGATCAGTATCGGCATAATGTGGAATATCTTTAGCGGCTTGTCGGATCAGGAAGAAATTGCTTTGAAGGTTTTTATCCTTCCTTAATACCCATTTCAAAAAATCATTGCCCCATTTCGTTTCATCTTCCACCTGGTAAGCGCCTCTATAAAATTGGCTTTTGCGGTTCACCCAACCGTCATCCACTTTCTGCAGATAGCGCTCCAGTTGATATTGCTTCAGGCGGGAATAGTTATAATCTGCGTCCCAAAAGTCTTCTTTTGAAGTGGTGGCTAAAATTTGGCCGAAGAAAAGGTGGTTTGATTTGGCGAGATTTTCCGTTGACTCTTTGTAGCTCGCACGCTGTACACCACCATCCGGGCAGGACTCTTTTGGAGGTATAATGGTCCCATCATCACAAAACCAGCGTATTTCTTTATAAGGTCCGCGAGGGTCTTCCTGATATTTTTTGATGAGACTTACAATTTTTTCATCTGTAAGTTTTTGAGCTTCAAGCGAAAAGGAGTAGAAAAAGGTGGTTAAAAATAAGATAGGCAGCAAAACGCTTTGCATTTGGTATGATTTTTAAGTTTGAACTAAAATACGCAAGTTCGACAATTGTTCATTCTAAGTTAATTTTAGGGCTAAGTTTTTATTGAATACACGCTGTATTAAGTTGTTTAAGGCCACTTTCTACATGTGCCCCCTAAATAAGTGCTTCGCCAAATTAAAATGAAAGGCAACTATTCAGTGGCTCAATTGGTGAATTTGGGGTGGATGTTGGATGTTTTTACGTACGCTTCGCTACTCCTACGCTAGATCCTTCGCCGGCCAAAAGAGCTCAATCCCGATGCATCGGCCCCCCTTATTCCCCGGCTTTAGGAGATAACTTTAAACAACTTCTTTATTTTAAGAAAGCTTTAACTAAAAAAACGAGCTTAATTGCATTAAATACACGAAATTTGTACTTCTTACAAAAGTGGTTCTTAAGGGTACACAGCATTTCATTTTCTGAACACAGGTAAATCATTACTATTTATGTTTTCATCCATTCTGGCTTTTTCTTCTTCCCTCCTAAATTTTTTCTTCTTTTCGCACTTAGCCCTCTTTTTTGGTTCTACTACAGCAAATACTGCTATTTGTGTGGAAGAAACGGTAGTTGAAGCTCCAGCTTACAAGCCTTTGCGTGCTTGCAAGAGCATGGCTTTGCAAACTGCTCTGGATAAGGTCTTGAATGAAAACCCAACTTTCAGAAAGCTCATTCGGAATAAAAAATTAGCGGTTGGTTTGGTAGATATGCGAGCAGAGCATGACCCTAAGATGGCCCTGGTTAATGGTCAGGAGATGATGTACGCTGCCAGCCTTCCAAAAATTGCCATATTATTTGCGGCTATGGATGCTATCGACAAAGGGGAGTTAAAGGAAAGCCCTGAAGTGACTAAGGATCTAAAACTAATGATTGCTAAATCAAATAACCAGGCTTCTACCCGAATGATCGACCGCGTCGGCTATAAAAAAATTGCGGACGTTCTACAAGATAAAAAATATGCTTTGTATGACAAAGCTAATGGGGGTGGCTTATGGGTTGGAAAGCGATATGCGGCCGGAGGGGCTCGTAATCCAGAACCAATGAAGGGATTGAGCCATGCAGCTACTGCGGAGCAGGTTTGTCGCTACTACTACATGATGGCTAAGGGGAAGTTGGTCAATAAAGAGCGCTCCCTGGAAATGATGGAAATCATGGCTGATCCCAAACTTCACCATAAATTTGTAAACTCACTTGACAAAATTGCCCCTAAGGCTCGCCTGTATCGTAAGTCTGGCTCCTGGAGCAATTTCCACTCTGATTCTGTGATGGTGATGGGTAAGCATAGAAAATATATTTTGACAGCTTTGGCTGAAGACCCAAAGGGAGAGCAAATTATTCGAAAGTTAGTATATGCGGTAGAGAAAGCAATGAAGGACGTAGAAATGAATTAATAGCTAGCTGACCTCCGAGTACAACTACAACACAAAAGGTGCCATGTGATTGCTCTATCCATTTAGAGTGTTCGCACAGCACCTTTTGTATTTGTTAAAGGTGCTGTTCCTCTGAACATACTTGCAACTCGCTCTTTTTAGTAAAAATTTTTAGTAATCAAGTAACCTCGTGGCATACTATGCCATTAATAAAACCTGATGATCAGAGCACTGTTGGAAAAAGGGTTTGACGTGAGAGAAGGCGAGCTGTTTCGTGCCGGATCTATGCAGTTGAATATCTTCCTGATCATCACTACTCTCCTCATATTAAAGCCCACCGTTAATAGTTTATTCTTATCTACTTATGGGATCGAGGGCTTACCCAATGCTTATATTTTCGTTGCTATCATAGCAGGTTTGGTAACGACAGCCTACTCTAAAATCGTAACTCATGTCCGCTTTTTCTATTTGAATATTGCGACACTCATTTCTTCTGTACTAATACTGATATTATTTGGAATAGCTTTACGACTGGGGCTCTGGGACCGGGGTATTTTGTATATCTTTTATATTTGGGTTTCTATTTTTGCGGTGCTGACGACGTCGCAGTTTTGGTTGCTCGTCAATAAGGTTTTTAATGTACGGGAAATCAAGCGACTTGTTGGCTTCATTGGATCGGGAGCTATTGCAGGTGGTATTTTTGGTGGCTACCTGACTAGTTTTTTGATACTGCATATGAACAGCGAGAACCTGGCTTTTGTGGCTGCCTTTACGCTGGCCTTATGTATACCACTCACTATTCTAATCTCCGTAAAAAGGAAACGAGCTGTTCAAAAAAAACCAAACAACAATGTTAATACAAAAAAGCTAAAGAAGGCGCCGCTTAAGCTTGTTTTACAATCCAGGCACCTTAGCCTGATTGCTTGTCTGGTGGCGGTTGGAGTTATTGTAGCCAAATTAGTAGACTACCAGTTTAGTGATATAGCCAGTAATAATATTTTGGACAAAGAACGATTAACTGCCTTTTTTGGTTTTTGGTTTTCTACGTTCAATGTAGTTGCGCTAATTATTCAATTATTGGCCACCCGTCTTATTCTGAATAGGCTAGGAGTTGGCTACGCTCTGTTGCTCTTACCTCTTGCCACGACGCTTACTACCGTTAGTCTGATTATTGCACCAGAATTGTTGGTAGCGGCCATTGCCATGAAAATGGCTGATGGTAGTTTAAAACAATCGGTCAACAAATCAGCCATGGAATTACTGGTTTTACCCATCGGTTCAGATATTAAGAATCAGACCAAAACGTTTATAGATGTTTTTGTGGATAGTTTAGCTACTGGTTTTAGTGGTTTACTATTGATCTTTATCGTAAAAGGGCTGGCACTATCCAGTGTTAGCATTAGTATTTTAATCCTGGGATTTACAGGGCTTTGGGTTTTTCTGGTTACCCATGTGAAGAAAGAATACCTTTATTCATTTAAAATGAAAATAATTAATGATGGTGGTGGTGATCAAAAAAAAGCCTTTCCTTCTTTCAAACAACAAAACATCACCAAAGAGGTCATTAGAATACTGAGTAGTGGCAAAACAGATCAGATTTTGCTAACCTTACAACAGATGAAATCGTTCAAAAACAAAGCCTATAGAGTGGTTGTATATAATTTGTTGAAAAACAAATCTAATGATGTAAGAGCCGAGGCGATTCAATATCTGTCCCACTTCAAAGACAAAAAAGCTTACTCGTTGATCTCTTCTATGACAGATGACCCAGATGCCAAAGTAAAAAGAGCCGCATTTGCCTATCTGATCGAGCATACTCCCTTCAAAGAAAGAGCGTTTATTGATCAACACCTGGATAGCAGTGACCACAAATTGAGGGGTTTAAACTTGATCAGCTTTGCAGCCGAAATTCAGAACAACTCCAAGCTCAAACGAAAGTACAAATTGAAGGAGCGCATACTAAAAAAAGTGAACGGTTTAGATGCTATTACAAATCCAAAATTAAAATATCTGGAGAAAATATATTGCATAAAAGCCATTGGCAAGGCTAATATACCAGATTTATACCCCTTGCTAAAAAATTTCATGAAAGATGAAAAGGCGATTGTTGCCCGGCAGGCCATTCTTGCTGCTGGTAGAACAAATAGTGACTATTTTGTCAAAGACCTTATTCAGTTTTCTACAAAAAGTCGGTTTTCCCGTATGGCCAGTAAAGCCTTGCAACTCTATCAGGATGACCTGTTGCCCATACTCAACTCCTATTTGACTTCAGAGCCATCCAACTTGAAATTAATTCGCAGCATTCCTAAATTACTTAAAGAGAAGGGCAATCAGAAGTCTGTTACATTGCTATTCAAATTACTGGAGCATAAAGATACAATTGTACGTCGAAAAACACTGGAAGCACTGAGTAGCCTCCATCGTAAGTTTCCTAATTTATCTTTTAAGAAAAAGAACATAAACATAAGGCTGTATGATGAAATACTACGCATGCAAAATAGCCTGGCAATTATCCACCTTCAGGCCGTACAGTCAGAAAAGGATTTAAACAACACAGCTTCTATGCGCAAAAGGATTGTTGAAATTTTAGGAAAGCAACTACAAAATCATGTGAATACTATTTTGTTCTTATTGACACTACGTTATTCGTCCGACAATATTTCCGTCATCAAAAAAGGATTGAAAAGCAAAAAAAAGCAGGTGCGGGTAACTGCCCTAGAATTTTTGGATAATCTGATTGACAACCGGTTGAAGCGCCTGCTGATCCCTTTATTTGAAGTAGCTGTAGTTGATATGAAGAAAAGAAAGAATATTGATCAATTAAAATTAAAAATGCCTACGTCATATGATTGCTTTGAAACCATTTTGAAGGAAAACCATTCCATTCGACTAAAAATAGCCACCCTGGAATTAATCCGTGAATTAAATAATCCAAACTATTCTCCCTTGATAAAAGATTGTATGCTTTCAGATGACCCTGAACTAAAATTGGTAGCAAAGCACCTATTGGCGGATTTATTTGCAGATAGAGACTGACGTGGCTCCTCCAATGCCCCTTATGCTGCTGGGAAATGCTACAGAGAAAGATACGGCTAAACAGTTGCGAAATTGTTTAAATTAAAAAACCAACACTGGCTGATCTGATTGCAGGATTAAATGCTTGGTATTATAATCATCCATCATTCGTTCTAAGAAAGAACGACTTTTGCTTTCGAAAGCCAGCATGTTTATGTTACTCTCTTCCATTATTTTAGTGATCGTATTAGTTGGTTCCTTGACAAATATCCGATGGAAAGCTATATCCATGTAACCCAACAAAGCCTGAAAAACATTGACCATGTTAAGATATCGCTCATCATCTTTATTTATATCACCATCCGTCAAAGTCACTACTTCCAAACGCGCATTTAGCGATTTAGATAGCTCCGTCAGGAACCTCATGTTTTCGACTTTTTGGTCATCCAAATCCATGATGTAAAGTATTTTGTTGATTGGTGTCCAAGTGTAATTTTCCGGAACTACTAAGGCGGGTACATTCGTTTTTTCTGCCAGTCGGGTTTCATAGGTTCCAAACCATTCGTTTAAATTAGTCAATTCATTTGACCCTTTCAGAACGAACATGTAGGGATCTTGTTTTTTTATTTTAGACAGGATCGTTGTTTCGGCTAGCCCAATACCTATATCGTATTGAACATCCGGGCATATTGCTGCAATATCTGACGAAACCGTTTGTATTTTATTTTCCGCATTCAATTTCAACTCTTTCATTTGCAAGGCGACCGAATTCCCCAAATTATTATCCGTCATAATCACAGGTGGCGTGTATAATGGGATCCTGGTCACTCCGTATAAAAAAGCATTCCGACCTAAGTCTTTTGCCAGGTGCGCACCGTATCTTGCCAGTGCATTAGGGCTTTCAAAATCATCAAGGGCTATAAATATTTCGTTTTTCACTGTATTATTTTTACTTGTTAGAAAGGTTTGTTTTTTCAAATGCTTATACCGAAGTTGTTTAGTATCTATAAATGGCATTCAAAAGCGAAGCAATTCTTGGAAACCCTTCACGAGGAACATTATAGACATCTCCTCCATTTTGAACAGTTCCTATCGCGGCTTTATTGAGTAGACAAACGCTATCAGGCTGACGCTCTTGATGTATTGTTACGCTATTCTTTTGTTCATTAAAAACGCCCCACAGCGCTTCCGTATCTTTGTCTGCATAAAGCAATTCCACTTTACCATTGATCGCCGCAGGTACAATGTGATTGACAGAGAAGGAAGCTTTATCTTCTGCCAGGCTTTGATTGAAATGACCTAATTTTTCCTTCAAGGTATCTTCAAAGTGTCCGCTAATAACTGACCACGCTTTTTCATGGATTAAAACAGGGTCCTCGTTATCTGGGTTTCCTGAAATATGCTCGTCATATATATTCGAATATTTAGAAATTTCCCGATAAATGGGAATTTCATAATCTACCGCATAAATAATCAAAGGAGCGTCTTCGTCGTGAAGCATTTCCATTAAACCATCATCAACGGTCCGGAAATATTTCACCAATTCCGCCTTCTTATCGTCTTTACCGCCACCCTGTCCATGATAGACAGAAACACCACCTTGTCCACCATGTGTATTGATTTGAGGCTCATGTTCATTCTCAACCATCATATCTTCTTTACCCATTGGCACTAAATCCGCTATAATAACCGGCGTAATACTGTTCTCTCTTCCTTCAAAAAACCGCACTTCATTCATACTCAGGGCCAACACAAAAAACCTGTTGTCTTTATCCAACAAAGGCAGAAGGTGACGAAGATAAAAATGATCATGCACCTGAACGAATTTTGGAAAATCAACAGGGACAGTGAAGTAACTAAAATGCCCTTCTTTGGCAAAAACAGCCAGGCCATCAGATAAGTGTTTCCAAAATTCTTCATTTTCTAACAGTTCGTATGCTGAGCTTAGGTATTTGGTAGCTTTTGGCTTCTCTACTGCTTTATCTCCCAATATAGATTCGTCGGTTAATTGATCAACTGCATCAGACAGTGCATTTTTAAAACGAATCCTGTCCTCTTCAAAATTTCCTGATCGATTGGTAGGGATAAAGATAGAGACACAGGGTGTATCTGAGTGTTGAATAGCTGACAATTGATCGAAATCTTTGAGTGAGAACATATATATATTGTTATTTTTTTATGAAAATTAAATTCGCGTCTTGCTGCTCTATAACGGGTTATATGCTGATATTGTTCAGTCGTATCTATTCAAAAGAGGCGTACCTCCTCCTATTGAAGTTATTTAATACCCTGTATTTAAAGTGATTAAAGAATTGGGAAATTAGCCTGCCACAAAGTTACCGACAACAACCATTTCTTCCATTGTAGGGGTAGGGCTACCTCCCTTCTTCTCAAGCGTAACGGCAAAGGCTTGTGGTTTTTCTATAAAAGGCACTTCTTGCAAAATAGTATCTTCGCCAAATACTACATCAAATACACCCATGTCAACAGGAGCGCCATCTACAATAGCCCATAGTTGGTATTGTTTGTCAGAAGGAGGAGGAGGGAGATGTAAAACGTCAATGTATGATTTCTTAGATGTTGGATTGTATATGACACTGGCTATAGCATCCGGAACCCTATCGGTACCGTTCATTTGAACTTTCAAATTATTGGCCTCTCTAAGTATTTGTAATTTATTTTCTAATGCCTGGATTTGGCCATCTTTGGTTTCGCAATCAGACTTCAGGGTAGTATAGTCATCATTCACTTCGTTCAGTTCAGTTCTTGCATTATTGTTTTGATTAAAAAACCAAATAGCAGCTATCAAGGACAAGATACACAAAAGAGCAGCCAATAAAAGAGATGTAAACCCTGTGTTGTGAGATGAAGGCTTAGCTATTGGTGTACTCGACGCTGGGTGTACCGTTTTATTAAAGCCGAGCTTATCCATGATACCAGCCTCAAGTCCAGCGGGTGCTTTGACCTGGTGAGCTGAAGCAAAAACTTCTAATGCTTTTTCAATAGTTTTCAACTCAATACTTAGTTCGGGGTATAGCTTTAAATTAGACTCCAGATCTGAGCATTCTTCTTTAGATGCCAGTCCGAGAATATAATTCTCTAAAATCCCTGATGATATATATTTTTTTAAATCCACTAGTCGGAAGTATAATATAGTACTATTAAAGTTAGTAAAATGGTTAACAGATTACGAGAAAAGTCGCTTCCTAGTTTTTTCCGCAATTCAATGATGGCTGACCTTATCCTGGTCTTTATAGTACCAAGTGGTATACCCAATTCTTCCTCAATTTCTCTTTGGGTGTATCCTTTGAAATAAGCGAGTTCGATAAGGATGCTATGTTTTTCGTCTAAACTTTGAATTATCTTCTGTAAACCGGAGTCAGCTACGTTTATTTCTTCTGTTCCGGTTACATCTTTATGTACGAAGTTTTCTATGCTATCAGTTTTATTATCTCGCTTAAATTGAGCAGATCTGACCTTGTCAATGGCTGTATTACGAGCAATATTGACAAACCAGGTAAAGAGGCGTGCCTTAGAAGCGTCGTATTTATCTGCGTTTTTCCAGATTTTGACGAAGGTATCTTGCAGCACATCTTGTGCCGCCTCTTTAGAAGGAATTATTTTGAGAATAAAGCCGTAAAGGGTATCCGCGTAGTGTTTGTAGATAAGAGAAATGGCTTCCTGATCTTTGGCACGGAGGAGAGAGGTGATTTTAATCTCAAGCTGATCTTGTTCTTGTACCATATAATATACTAGGGCTGATTAAATGATTGACCAATCAATCACAGTTGTTATTATTGTTTCTGTTCAGTTTTTTTAGGGTGCAACTACAAAAATAAACAAAATCAGGAGAGATTCTTCAACGAAAGTGTGAATTTATTCGAAAATTCATATTGATTTCAACATAAATCCCTAAGACAAGAATCAATTTAGTGGCATCGGTGTCACCAAATGGTGTTGTTATCTGGTGGATAAATTAGATTAAAAATCCTCTATCTCTGTCAATATATACCCAATCTACACTTATTAGCCCGTTTACTTTTAGTCCTATTAAATGATCTTCTAATATAAGGCCTAGAAAGTCTTATTTACGACAAGATTATAGTACTCCATTGTTGAATTTGGCTTTTTACTAGAAGAAGTTGTTTAGTGCATTAGCTATTTGAAGAAAATTGGCTATCCGTATTTTGGGTGCAGATGATTTCATTTAATCATAAAAGAGTGGAAGGACTCTCTTAGCTTTCAAAGCCTTGCCTCCCTTCAGCTCTTTTTTTCTAATCCTAACCAAGTAACTTCCCTTAGACCATCATTTTTAGCTAAAGAAAATACTTTCGATTCTTTGAATCCGATTTAGTATTAATCTCGTATCTAATAGTAGAGCTCTTCACATACTATGAATATTACTTAATACACTGTCATCTAAATTCTGCCCGTTTTGAATGCTTCTTTTGAAATTACTTTTCGTTAGAAATTCCTTAAATAGCTAAGGCTATTCGCGAAATTTATAACTCAATCAATTTCAAAATAAC
>Ga0114957_1003074_pt1 | contig 15352 bp, 14 predicted proteins | sample BantaG_FD_87175 | JGI IMG/M metagenome (GOLD analysis project Ga0114957, IMG submission 87175) | Marine algal microbial communities from Bantry Bay, Ireland - BantryBay_4 metaG | ecosystem: Host-associated > Algae > Red algae > Unclassified | place: Bantry Bay, Ireland | collected 2014-11-21 | reverse complement strand
TTTAACTAAGATAGTTCTATATTTTTGCAGTGATTTTAAAAATCAGGGCCTATAGCTCAGTTGGTTAGAGCATCTGACTCATAATCAGAGGGTCTGGGGTTCAAGTCCCTGTGGGCCCACCTCCATAAGAACCTCATTATCAATTACTTAGATAATGGGGTTTCTTTTTTTGACTATTTGTATTTCCTAATTGCGTGCTATTTGCACGCATAATGCAATAAAACTTCCGATTGATTTTCTAAAGAAATTGAAATTCGATTTCTATGTCAGTTTGATGAATATTGAATTTACAATTAATGAACATTTCATCGATAACTGCTTGATGAAAGTGTTGTTGGTCTTCATAAATCAAACGCTTTAGTTTTGTCTCAATATCAAACAAGGCTTGTGTAAGTAAATTTGAATCAAATCACTCTTTTACTAAGTACTCTATTTTTTTGAAGTATGCTATTTGTGAAATTAGAATTTACAATAGCAAACAAAATGGGTTTAGATTCTGAAGGGGAAGATCATAATAAAGACAAAGTGAGGTGATTTTAATAAGATAATAAGTGCATCGCAGTCTCACGATAGATCAATACGTAGCTTAGATTAACATACAAGTGATATTCTTAATATCCCCATATTAATTTAACCAATTTCTCGAATTCTGGATTTTTGAATTGACTTGATAAAATCAGAAATATTCTCTGTATGTCTGACTACTTTTAGTGAATCAAAGCTAAAAATGTATTCAGAGTAGGAGTCATATACATGAAATAATTGAGGCAATTGATCAGGATATTCACCCTGGGCATAATTGAAGTAATCATGGTCAAAAATTGATGGTGGACTTGGATTATTTGTACTATTGTCAGGATGACTGTGTATATCAAATAGTAATTTGATGTAATTAAAATCAAGTCTCATTTCCATAATATCTAGATTAGGTGCAATCTCTTTGCTTTGATATGTTGCGATTACATATTTAATAGAATCATCTGTAGTATCATAGAAACCTTGAAATGACCATTCAACATAGGTATTTCTGCAAACGAACAAAAAGAAATTCAAGGCATCCTGAAAGGATTCAAATTTATCGTATATCACTTTTCCTGAAAGTCTTATTCTTCTGTCGATCATTTTTACTAATGTTGTCAGAGAATCCGTGCTGAATGGAGAATTATAAATGACATATTCTTTTTGTCCTATACTATAATTCGTCTCTAAACTGCCGTTTTCATGCAAAAAGCTTTTTTGGCAAATAGTTAATTTTGAAGAGCCAAAAATGAAAAACACTATTGATAATCTGTAGAGTAGATGTTTCATACAATTAAAGGTTTATCTCTACAGATTAATATTTCAACAAAGCAATTTAAGATTGCGTTTTGTTGCATGATAATTAATATCGAACCTGTAGATTCGTGAATTTTTATTAATCTATTCTATTGATAAGATGCATGAATTCTACATTAAAGGTTTAGGCTCGCTGGAATTGACGGCGAGCCTTTTTGTTTATAATTGGAAAAAAGTTCATATTTAAATTTCTAGAAATATTTAATAAATTGAAAATGCGACGCTTACATATTTTGTTACGTGCTTATTTACAATTGTTAATATATTTTCCTTTTACTCACTTTAACATTTGAAGGGTTGAATTTGCTTATAGATTGATATAAATGTCAAATATCATGATTAATTATTACTGAATGTCAGATAAAAATGATAGCTCTTTTTTGACTTTACACTAGCTATAGTCTATAATTATCATGCTACTTAGAATACTCGTTATGTCTGTTTACTCTCTTTTGCATACGATGTATAAAACTTCACACGATAGATTTATCAATGATTATCTTGAGTTCTTATTAGATATGAGATGATTGGCTCAAGGCACAATTGATGCCAGAAGAACTCATCTTACTTCATTTTTTGAATTCAATGAAACTACCCAGTTAGCAGATATTTCTATTTCTGATATTCGTGATTACCTCAATTTTCTTAAGGACAGAGATAGATGATTTCATTCGAGGCATTCCCATGCTTGAAAAGGAAAGCTCAGTCTCTTGACGATACAATGATATATGAGTACTGTGAGACATTTCTATAAGCGGTCAAATGCAATGGAATACACAAAATGAATACACCCGTCATTGATCCAATCACCAAAAGTTCAAAGAAGAAAAATTCAAGCTCTTTCAGATGAAGACTTAACTAAGATACTTCACGCCCCTCTGATTATGGAAGAAAGAAAAGACGTTATGTATCGTAATTTCTTACTGATACTGGTCTGATATCTGCTATGACTGAGAATAGGAGAAGCTTTGTCTCTCACATTTGATGATGTCCTAAATCCAAACCAGCTCGTAACCATACAATGAAAGTGAAGACACGAAAGATGCTTACATATACCTGATATTGTCCAAGCTGTTGCGTTAGAATATCAAAAGATGAGATGAGGAAGCGTCTTTGTAAATAGAAAGAATAAGAGATATTGACCTGACTACGTATATACTAAAACAGTAATAGATCAACAACCTGATCTGATATTTACCTGCCTTGACCGAGTCAATTACGGTAAACCTTTAAAACGTCAATCTACGAGCAATTTTTTCAGGGTTTATGAAAAGTATATGAAAATTTCTGAGCGTATCACTTATCATCGCCTGAGACATACCTTTGGTAAGCATCTCCTTAATAATAAGGTGAATATCTATACTCTGCAACAACTTCTTTGACATCAAACCATACTTGCTACCCAACACTACGTGACTGCAAACGAAGACACAATCAAACATGCACAATCTACTTTGTTGCCAAAAATTCAGCTTACTGGCTCAATAAACGGTGAGCTTCTAAAAAGACTTGAGTTATAATAATTCATAATACAGTAGGGGGATGATACATCTCACTCATCACGTATATATAAAATATTGATTATGAATGTATTAAAACTATTGATTTCAAATAAAGCTAATGAGCTTTGTGGTGAATTATTATTAAAATTAAATATTGATGGTTATGAATTTGACTATACCCTAAACGATCATAGTGACTACTTAAACTCAGTCTATATTAACGTAGGAATTAGCGAAAGTCCCAAAGCTTTTTCTGAACGCATACTTTTAGAAGTTGAGGGCATTAAAAGTAGAAGGGAGTTTGAAAATTATTCTATCGACACCACACAGCTTGAACTAGTTGCTCCCCACCTCAACTTCATTTCCCTTCTGCATTCCGTATCATCTCAAAAATCATGTTCCTCTTGATTTTTGTAAAAAAATACATATAGTACAGTTGTTCGTCCAAATAAAGCGACTGTACAATCCCTTAAAACATTGTACAATCATGTCAAAAAAATCTCTTTCTAACACCTGAAACCCTACCAACAAACCCAGGTTCCACATCATCATCTACGGTTGTCAGATGAATTATCAGACTACTGGCTTCTGTTAGAGGATAAGAGAGATAAAACTTGACATCGCTATATTAAAGGACGGACGCTCTGCTCATGATCGCCGTTCTTTTTTGTTCCGACATAACGAGGAAGTAGCCTTAGAGGAATGATGTCATGAAAGAGAAATAAATTGGTGGACCCACCATTCAAACTTTACAACCTAACAAAACTAAAAATGAAATTGTCTGAATTAATCGAACTGCTTCAAAAAATTGAAAAGATCGTCTGAGGTGAGACGAATGTCCTCCTAAGGGACTACGAACAAGGTCGTAATGAATTGTTTGGAGTCTTACCACAAACAGATGAGCAAGGAGAAATATTTCTTCTTCTGGAGTAGTTCTATTTTTTGCCATGAACAAAAAATAAAAAGAAAATATGCATCAAGAATCCATAAATCAGAAGTTATCAGCTTCTGAAGTAATTTCCTAGTGGAGAAATGTACAGATTGTTATCACTGGATTCTTAATGAGAATCTGAAGCTGTATCATTTAGTCTTGATGGTCGTCAATGCGATATACATACAATGTAGCTCCATCAAGCTTACAGATAGCTCTATACTGTCTGTTGATCCTGAAATAGTAATTGCCTAATGACTTAGGTTTTCTCAGTTTAAATCTTACGCTTTGAAACTGTCCATCAAGTAGAAATTTAGTTTGTTTAGAAAATTGATCAAGCAATCATCTTTTATTAAGGTATTGAATACACTTTTTGGATGTGACAATATTATGAAACACTAATGCCATCTGCTGTATAGGAAACTAATTCGCTGTCAGGCAGCTTCTTAAAATCTTTTCGGTCTTGTATCATGTCGTCAGTTATGTCATCAGCTTCGAGGTTATGTAACCAAGGCAGCACATCGTCATTATCTACATTCATATACCAAGAGATGTAGGTGAGAATAAATTCTCTTAGATTAATTCCTTTGTTGTCAAAATAGCTCTGAACTTCGTTCAGAAATTGTTCATCAGCTTCGATCTTGAGTGTGGTGTTTGCCATCGTTAGGAGCAAAAAGTAAAGTAGCTTAAGTATACTCGAAGAATAAAAATATGCAAGTGATATTCATATTGGAACAGTATCTAATTTAGGATGCATACTGTCTTTAAAATACTCTGCAAGAGTATTTATGTAGATGCTTATGAGCCAAATAATGGCTTGATTCAGTGGATATAAATTCCCCATGGAAGGGAGCTATTTAGGAATGTAAATATGTAGCTATGAACGAACGACAACAAGAATTCAAAGCAAAAAGAAAATATTACAAGAAAACGATTTGGAATAAATTTCTGCAAACCTTTTGGCTGAGATGGAAACGGATATCACGTATGGAGATCAAAAGAATCTGAAGAAAGTTACCTGATAAGGAAGTGAAACATCATGTATATATAACTGGGAAGACATGAGCTGGAAAATCATCACTTATAGAACAGTGGGTATATCATCAATGGTGGAAAAGCAGAAAGACAAAGGATAGATCAATTATTTTCTTGGATCCTCATGGGGATTCGGTAGAGAAGATTAGAAAGTTTGATCTGGCTAAAACGTATTTTGATAGATGTGTTTATATCGATCCCATACTGAGTAAAGGAAATACACCAACAATCAATCCATTACAATGCCGAAAGACAAATTCATTAGATATTGAAATACAAGCAAATCAATTGGTCATGGCTATACAAGAGATGATCCCTGATGCCAGACTGAGTAATTTTATGAAAGCCTTACTTAAGCCAGTTATTTATGTCTTACTAACGCTTCATACTTGTTCACTCAAGGATATACAGTCATTTATGCAGCAAGAAAAAGGAGAGTGGGTAGAGCATGGGAAAAGATGCAAGGTAGAGGTGTACGCTACATTCTTTAGGACTCAATGGAATAATCCAATGTATCTAAGATCAAAGCAGAGTGTCTACACCAAGATTCAGAGTCTAATGAATAGCCAAGTGTTTTATCATATGACTGTATGAGAAAGTACTATCGATTTAGAACGTGCTATGAAGACAGGAAAGATTGTATTGTTTAACCTGAGTAAGGGTAAGATTGGAGAAGAAGTCTCAGAAACCATTGGAAAATTTATTATTGCTAAGGTTAAAAGCTTCGCATTACAAAGAGCAAATCTTCCTCCACATCTTAGGACACCGATCTATCTGATCATAGATGAAGCTGATACTTTTATCTATAAATGAGAGTCTGTAGACACTGTGTTGAAGGAGGCAAGAAAATTTGGTTTGCATCTCATCACACTTACACAAAATCTTGTAGCTGGAAAATGACAAGCAAGTCTGAAAAGAAATCTGATGAATAATACCAATGTGAAAGTAATCTCAAATAATGGGCTCTCAACACTGAAGCCATTGGCTCAAGAAACAGGTATTCCACTCAAAGAATTACAGGCTTTGGACTTTCATGAGTTTTGGGTGAGGTATGGGGCATATGCCAAAAGGAAATTTAGAACTAAAGAGATCTTTCGGTGAAGAAGTCCTTTATTGCTAAAACGCAATCAAGTAACTTCACTGACCCACAAAATGGTGAAAGAGACCTGATATTATAAGCCAATATTACAAAGATCTATAGCACCTGATTGGATTCATGACTTCCCTATGAATAGCCAAGAACAGCTTAATAAAGATCATTTTCCCAGACCAAAGTTTAATTTATAATCTATTAACATGTCTTTGTGAATATGGATACTACATCAATTATATAGATATAAGTTTTTATGTGTGAGTCAGATGGAAATATTATGAATCGGAGTATCTAAAAAGACTATATATAAGTCGCTCTGATCTCTAAGAGAAAGAAATCTGATCTGATCAACGAAGTATAAGTATAATCCCGAAAGATGAAAATTAGAGGATATACATTTTTTAAAACCTACATGAAAAGATCTGGTGATTAGACACTTCGGGTACTCAGAAGATGATATCAAAATACAACAGCAGCATAAGTGATTTTATGATGACTATGCACATAGAAAGCAAACTATCGCATGTATGATTGCACTAGATCAACACTGTGATAATCTGTCCATTGAAAGATTTAGCTACTATCAATATTTCGAAACAGATAAAAGACCAGACAAACAATATAGACAAAAAGCGACTAAGATAGAAGTCAGTGATGGACATATAATACCTGATACTGTCATAGTAGCCAAGTGTCAAAAAGTGCAGCTTCTACTTTGTCTGGAACTGCACAAAGGGTATAGAGTGAAGAAAATCGTACAACAATTGAAGAGATATGCATATGTGTTGGCAAGTGGTGCAGCTTCAGAGGTATTTAAGGTCGATTCGAATCCCTATATTCTGACGGTGTTTGAAAAAGAGAGTACTATGAGAACAACTTTGGAAAGAATGAAAAAGGATACATTCTATTCTTATATTAAGCAGTATTATCTCTTCAAGACCTACGATGATTTCGTCAAAGATCCTTTGCAGCATTGGATTAATTTGAAAGGTGATATAGTATCGCTACTCAATTTATGATAGTAACTCGGGAATAATGTGATTATCCCATCTCAAGAAAAGCAGATCTGATATCATGATATACTCAAACCACAAGCTCATTGTCATACGTACGTACATAGAAAATAAGTAAACGGTCTTAGCTATCATCGCACTACAGTAAAGGCGTTTTTCTTGCAGCAGGCACATGCGTACACAGCTTCAGAAAAATACACTACATCACCTTGACTGAGTGCTTATCGATAGCTTGAAGAAAGACCTTTATTTTCTTCAATATTAGTATGACAACACGACTTGATTGCAAAATGGTCACTATCGAATCAGCAAAACAGTGGCTCGAAACAGAAGGTAAAAATAAAACTGAGGATGAAGTATATGATATGTTCTATGAGATCATAGATAGCAATATCCCAATCTATAATAGTAAACTACTGGATGTGGTAAGATCAAATTTACGATTATGAGCTGTCGAGCCCGAGATCATTCCAGCGCCAGAAGACTGTAATCCTTACAGACTAATCAAGATCAATATCTACGAAGCTCTCAGAGAAGCAGTGCGAGAGCGATATCAAGAAGAGTGGAAGAACAGGGAAGAGCATTAAGCTCTTCTCCTGCATCTCATCTATGCTAATAACTAAAGCTTACCTTAAAATAACACAGCTAAAGAAATACCTCCTAAGCCATATTGAACTTAGGACCGGTGAAGACTCACCAAATATTGTTATTATGAATCTGGATACTCAACTATCCGAAATCACAGTTTCCTATCGTCCACATGGTCCTGTATCAGACCGCTATATTATTAGAGATAGTAGATCTGCTTATGAGTATATCATCAAGGCATGGAATCAAGACACTATCTACTTGTACGAGGAATTTAAAACTCTCTTTCTTGATCGCAAGAATGGTGTGATAGGCTATAGAAATCTTGGAGTAGGCAATAGCTCAAGTGTTGTGGTGGATATCAGACAGATGTTTGCTATAGCTCTCAAGGTAGGTGCATGTGGACTTATTCTGGCTCACAATCACCCAAGTGGTCAGATGAGACCTTCCAAGCAGGATGATTCCATTACTAAGAAGATCAATGAGGGTAGCAAGGTACTCGACTTAAGATTATTGGATCACTTGATAATTACTGAGAGCAGCTACTTCTCTTATCAAGACGAAGGAAAATGTGAAATAAGTCCGTAGAATCTACGGGCTTTTTGTTAGTAACTTTATATGTAATAATTTGTTAATATGTAACAAATGTATGATTTTAGTGTTATATTATAAAAATATTTAATATGAGAGAGTTTTTAGAAAATCCCTACGCAATAATTGCTCTTTGTGCCTTGCCTCTAATTCTATTCATTTTATTTAAGTTGTTGGAATTATCATTTAAAAGTAAAAGAAATAAGGCTATCTATTCAAATGAAAATATAGTAACGCAAAGGAAAGTGGAAAGTGAGAAGGAGAACGAGACTAAAGGGTCGTCTATTACAAGTAGATTAATTGAGGATAAGATTGGAATTAGGTCTGCTTAATTTACAGTGAGATGTATTACGAATAAGCAAGAATGAAGGAAAACCGAACTGAGAAAAAGTGTACACCTATACTTCCATTTACTATTTTTACATGTGGTATCGCATATAAGAGTGTAGAGTACTCCATAACTGTGTTTAATTTTTTAGATGCATTAGTTGCCACAGTTGTTATTATTATTGTTTCCATATTTTCTTCAATTTTTTGGCCATTTGTAAAAAAATTAAATGATTATATACAGGATAGAATAGATGATTTAGATAAAGAACATAAACAGAATGGCATCATTCAAAAGCCCCTTTCTATTTTAACCCCTACAGTCTCTCAGTTTGATTCACTGAAAGAATTGCTTTTAACATTAGGAGCAGAGCAGAAGAAAGAAATAATTAAAATACTTGAAGACAACTAATCAATCCTATTTTTAATTTTTGATATTAATCCAGAGTCTTTAAATGAATAATACTCATTTTCGCAATATACAATGTGATCAACAAAGTTGACTCTAATTTTCTTACAAATCTTTGCTACGATTTCTGTAAAATTGTAGTCATGTAAAGATGGAATTGATATACCATTAGGATGATTATGACTAACCACTAAATCATCCCCCTCAGCAAATATTTTAAAACAATCTACTAAATATTTAAAATCAAGCTCAAGTTTGGAATTGAGAGATGAATCAATAAATAGTGATGTTAATAATCCATTTTCTTTATTGTGCCTAATAAAGTATAATGACTCTAAAGTTTTCAAGGTAATAGGATCATACACATTAGAGAGCACATTATAAATGTTTTTTGAAGAATCAAATGGTATTGAAGACTTAGCGTCATTGGAAATTCTTTCGTTAGCTTTATCGCCGGATGTCTTTAATTCAGTGGTAGTAGCTCTACTGCTGCTTACTACTATATTTCTGTACATCTTGTATTTTATATAAAGTAATCCAAAAATGTGCCAGATTTTAAAGTTGAGAAAATAGGATAAGAGTATGTGATTATAAGACTTGTCTTTACAAATAAAAGTAAAAACTGAAATTAGCATTATGCCATACTTAACCAAATTCAATTACAGCGAACCTCATCTAACTGATAAGGTACAGTACTTTTGGGATTTTTTTAGACACGCGAATGAAAGATTAGGTCGATTAGAGGATTTTATTTTTGATTCACCGCTGTATAGGATAGAATTTATTTTAGACCAATTGGAGAATTATCCTACAAGATACCTTCAGTACGCCTGTAATCATATGGATCACTTGATAATTACTGAGAGCAGCTACTTCTCTTACCAAGACGAAGGAAAATGTGAGATAAGTCCGTAGATTCTACGGGCTTTTTTAAATTGTATTAGATGAGTAAATGCTAATTAATCCACAAGTTGGGAATCTTCTTCTTTATCAATTGTTGTGACTAATTCTGAATTCATTCTTTTTCTTAATTCGAACAACTTATCTCCTTGTTCTTCGCTAAATACTACAGCTGGAATAGATTTATGAAGACCAGGGCCATTGACAATGACACGCCCACTTGTTGGTTCACCTTTTCTGGATATTCTTCCAGTAAACTTTATTTGCTCCAAAACTTTAATTTTTTCTGTCATTTTATAATATATCTAATAAAACTGATGGATTTCGTCAATAACATCATATATCGCGTCACTAACTCCCATAAGAATTAGCGAGTCAATTTCTTTATTAAGACCATAATTTTTTTTACTATCAATGCATAAATAGCCTCTTATTCCATTATCTCTTGCGCTGTAATCTCTCTTATGAATAGGCTTGATTGCACATGTTAGTGTAGTTTTATACTCTAATTTCCACGATATGTTCCTAAGTAAAGCGTCTAACGGTGCAAAGTTAGTGACTGTAGCCCATCCTTCCTCTAATCTTGAATTTCTGTAATCCCTTCGCATAGGCAATCTATTTAAATAAACATACCCAGCACCAGATTGGTTCTTTTCATTAAGAAAAATAGTATTAAAATCTGTATTAATATCAATAAAATCTCTTTTTTTCTCCTTGTCATGGTCTATCTGCCTATTTCGATTAGCTATAGAATTATTATCACGTGCAATTGTCAGTACGTATTGCCTATTACTATTCGTTTTTTGAGCAATAAGTTTCATGCATACGCCAATTTTCTCGCCATGCACTAAAGAAAAAGCAGTGGATAGCTGTGTACAAACACTATCTAAAGCACTTAAGACATCCAATTTTCGTCTGGCTTGTAAAGAAAGATCACTTTGGTTTTTTTCTGACGCTTCAATTTTATGGATTGCTGCAAAAGCAAAGTTTAGGTCCCCAAATATTTTAGAATACCTACTTCTTTTTCTGAAATAAGTGGTTATTCCTAATGAGTATAAGAAAAAGAAGATTGCAAAAAAGCCTAAAAATAATATTCCAATTTTGCCTTGATCATTTAGTATAGGCCAAAATTCGAAATGGAATAACAATAATGTTGCTAAACTTGATCCTATACCAATAGCAAAAATAAAAAAGTCAAAAACATTTTTCAAAACATAGAATATAGTTAGATTAAAAATAAAGAATACAGTTGAGTTATATTAGTAATTCTAACAGTTTTATGTGTTAAACTTAAGGAGAAGTCCAGTATGGAGAAGGGAAAAAATTGAGGAACGATCTGTAATACCTATGTTGCAAATATGTAATTGGTAAAAAGCCACAGCCCAGAGTGTATATACGACACTTCTGGAAAGAAGTACGGAGTTCTGAGCTAAGGAGGAGTAAGATACAAATTATTAGGTTTATTAACTTTTTGATTATATATCTTATCAAATTATAGACCTACATTTTAGAATTGTCTCAAGAATTTCATTTTCTTTTCCCATCTTACATCTTCTAAACAATTTTGGATGCGATCTGAAATAACTTTTTTGATTGGAAGCAGTTTTATCCCAAGTTCAGATTTTTCTACAATTTCAAGTATTGAAATCCAATTTTTAGCTTCTTCGTCTGCTATATTAACATCACCAAAATAAGCACCATTAGATGATCGCCATTGAATTTTTCTGAAGTACTCCTTGTCCTGGTTTAGACTTAGATATTTTAATATTGCTTTTTCAAATAGACCCCTACGCGAGTTTCGAATTATATCTAATATCATATTCATTTTCTTTGTGTCTGCATGATACAAATCAATAAGATGCAATATGAAATTATCAGCTCTTTCCTTATGCGACTTACTTAGTCTCGTAAAGAACACATTTGAGTTGTGTTCTGCAATACCAAACCACATTTCATTTTCCGTTAGTAGTTCGATAATTTTCAATATCTGTACCTCGATATTATCAATCTCCCAGATAAATGACATACTATTATGAGCTCTATGAAACTTCATCTCTTTGTCTTTCTTTAAGTAGAGAAAAAATTCATATAGAAAGCTAATATCTTTTCGTAGTATATTTAGGAAGCCTACATTCGAGTAATCAAAATGACTATTCAAATTATATTGTTGTATGTAAGTTATTTTAACTAACTCTAAGTTATCTTCAAAGTGAGTGAAATGATCATCAAATAAGTTTGCCTGGACCCATACTTTACTTTTTTTAGCATTATTATCCACTATCACAGAAAGTATTTCCTGAAATAATGATTTTCTGAATTTCAGATATTTGAATAATCCGTTAAAGTTAAAAGATGTGATTACTTCCGTGAATCTAACAACTTCTAAGATTTGATCTGGGTGTTCACTTGTTAATATTTCTTCAGAAAGATATATAAAAAATAATAGCAACCATGACGATTTCTGCTTGTAGTCATTTTTGTTAATTACTTCCCAAATTTGATCAGCTTGATCTTTGTTTGTTAGATTAGCTTTAAAATATTTAAATGGTATAAAATCAATTTCATTATTATTGTGTATGATTTCCGAAAGAAAGTGAAACCCAAATGAAAAATCATGTTTAGTGTTTTCATCAAAAACGTACTCAAAAGCTTGATTATAAAACCAATCATTTCCAGCAAGTGCTTTTAGACGATAAAACGTTATATAAAATTCTTTAACATCTTGCCGATTATTGAATTTGAATGAGCTACGAATTTGGTCTTCCTTTAATGTAGAGTATTCATTCATGTTATCAAATTCATAATCTTGCTTGTCTCTTAATTGATTATTATCAAGTATGAGGTATTCTTCAAAGAGCTTATTAGTATAGTGTTCTTTGATTGGAATAAATGAAGGATGTTTTATTGATTTTCTGGCATACCAATGGAGTTGTTGATGAATCCATCTACAGTGAAGGAAGTCATCCTTGCTAAGATGCGAATTAATAAGGATCAAAACATAGGGCAAATCAAATAACAAGAGCTCTTCTACTGTATCTAACAATCCTATTCCATAAGCTTGGAGAAATGAAAATGAAAGATCCTTATGAACAGAATAATTATTGATAACTGCATTCCAAATATTTTCTCTAAATGTTCTAATATTTTGACTATTGGGTAGATTTATTTTACTTGAAACAATAGTCATTTTTCTTCCAGATTCAAAATACTGAAATTGAAATCTCATAAAAGACTTGGCAAGAGAATAGAATAATAAAGTTTCTAGTCTATCTCCTTTATTCAATCCATTAATCAGAACATCAAAAAGAATTTTCTGTCTATAGAATCTATACCTGAAATCCGCACCTTTGAACTGAAAATTATTATGTAAGGTATATGATAGTTCAGGTGTTATTCCCGGCTTTTTTTTGCAATACTCTAATGCTAACGATACAACATCTGATAGCTTTTTAATAGGGTTCTGCATTAAAAGACTAAGTAGATTTAATATTTGATCCTGTGTGTATGAAAAGTCGTTTTGACCATATTCTACAGTATGATCTACAGAAAGTGGTATTGGCAGATTATGTATGTATTCATAGATAAATGCCATACATTCTACTTGCATATAATAAGCAAATAACCCAAATAATTGAATTGATCTATCTTGATCTATCTGATTTATTTTGTAATAGTTTCTCAAGTCAGGTAAAATTGACTCCATTACATTTTGATGCCCAAAAATATTATTAGCAGGAATTATAACTTCTCTAAAATTGGATTCATGGTTAGTGAAATATTTGTCCAATAATGTCGAAAATGGTAGTAATTTTTCTTTTATGAAACATCTATAGAAAAAGTAAGCTGATAAGTTTTGTTCAATAATTTTTATGTAGCCATAGTTGAGATGAACAAGTTCTAATTTATCAAGAGCCTGAGTTACATCATTAAAAGTATAAAAATCAATATCAAAAGATTTAAGTATAGGCTCTAAAGTTTCTCTGTTTAAATATTCAATATTCCTAAAGAATGATATGATGCCAAGACATTTAAGATTTATTTCTGATTCGAATTCTTCCGTGTCAGTGACTAACGAAGCATAATATTTATCAAATAAACTTGAAAGATTATTCAGTGCGCTTAGGTCTTGTGTTTGCTTAGCATAAATAGCTGCCATAATGGCTATTCGAACATTACCTTCTGCAACTGATAGTATAGCTTCTTGATAAGCTCTATTTAGAATTTCAAACGGTTCAGATTCAATAATATCTATAAGTAGTGGATCATCCAATTTAGTAATTGCAATTATATTAGGGTCCTTTTCAATAAATGCCTTCCTCACTTCATGTAGTGCATAGTCTCTGACTGTAACAATAATTTTAAAGCCCCCTTTGCGAACACTGTCTTTAAATCCAATAATTTGCCTTAGTCTATCATTTCTATTGGCATCATCAATAAAAAGAATATAATTATTATCAGGGTTAAGATGCAAATTTAAGTCTTCAATGAGATCACAGCTCTTATATGATATACAAAATGCATTATAGGTAGGATTCTTGCCAAGAAATTCTTTCATAGTTTCTAGTACAAGCTTTGTTTTACCTACACCTGGACTACCAGCAACTATAGTATACTCTGAATTGATTAATGATTCTAATATTTCAATCTTCTCATCTTCCCTGTGATAGAATTTATTACTTAAGGGTGCCGATATGCCTTGTAAAGCTCTCTGATCATATTCCTTAATGAATGTCTCTATTGAAACCACTTGTCCTGTATCAATTGCTAAATCAAGATAATCTCGAACTAAGTCCTTGTATTTAGCGTTCAGGAGCATTGCGATGAGATCCAAAGAATAGAACTGAATAATTATATTTTGATTATAACTTTTAGCTAGTTTGAAAAGTTCTTTGGATTTAGCTTGATCTATATTCCAGTTAAAGCAAAGGATGAGATGTGAAATATCTTCGGCTTTAATCTTAGATTTATTGATATCGAAGCAAGAATGGATGTCATTCTTTAGTTTATTGACATCTGAGGTATTGGTAGTTTTTTCTACAAATATAAATTTCCCATTAGGTAGTGAAAAATATGAATCTGGCGTACCTCGTGTAGTTTTTTGCTTTGTTGTATGACTCCCAGTTCTAGAGAAACCTGTATACCTATTTAAATCAAGTATTAGCAGATTTTCACAGAGTTCTTGAAAAATTGTTCCATTTATTTTTAGAAGCTTACCTACTATCGACTGATATTTACTCATTGTCCTTTCATTTTACTCTGTACACTAATCTAATAAAAATAGATAAGTATATCTTCGATGTTTTAAGACAAATAATTCACAAATTTGTCTCTTCTCTGTGTATTTCTATCCTTATTTTATAATCTTATTTGGACTATTGAGTTAGACGGTTTCCAGATTTGGCAAATGGACTGGGAGAGTAGGCATTTATGAGATATAGTATGAAGAATTGATTTTTAATTGGAAAGGCAGAGTCATGGACTATTAATAATTTAGTGTAGGTAAAAGATATTGTGTAATTATTGATATCAATCAGATGTTTGCTATAGCTCTCAAGGTAGGTGCATGTGGACTTATTCTGGCTCACAATCACCCAAGTGGTCAGATGAGACCTTCCAAGCAGGATGATT
>Ga0114957_1003072_pt1 | contig 15359 bp, 10 predicted proteins | sample BantaG_FD_87175 | JGI IMG/M metagenome (GOLD analysis project Ga0114957, IMG submission 87175) | Marine algal microbial communities from Bantry Bay, Ireland - BantryBay_4 metaG | ecosystem: Host-associated > Algae > Red algae > Unclassified | place: Bantry Bay, Ireland | collected 2014-11-21 | reverse complement strand
CCAAAGTCCCGGTTCACCGAACCCGCACTCTGACCATCACCAGCGTTCGCCATGAAATCGTTATCGTCGAGTTTGGGCGCGTCGTACGTTCCTTTACCCACACTTTCTACCGCGTTCGCTGAGCTGGCAAAAAGAATATTGTTTGGTTGCAAGTCGTAACCCATCTCACATACCGTTGCCCAATCCGGTGCGTTGTCGCCGCCAAATTGTTCATGGTACTGCTCAGCACCTGCAGCAAATGCATCTGCATTGCCCTGAGCATGTTGAGTTTGCAACAATTTCAGCGCGTACTCAGCGTTATTCGGGTCTCGTGCTATGGCCTTGTTCAGTAGCTCTTCAGCCTGACCGTGCAAACCGTAGGCAAGATACACGTCAACTTCACTGATGGTATCGTCAGGGTCAAGCGCATCCTGCACGTTAGCGTCGGCCTGTCCGGCATGAATGACATCGTCGGCCTCATCTTCAGTTTTTGCCGAAACGGCAGCAGCACCTACAGCAGCAGCACCCGCAGCGCCAGCGGTGACGGCAGAACCAATACCTGACGAACCAGAATCGTCGGCAGCGTCGGTACGAATTTCTACACCATCTTCATCGTCAAGAAACTCGACATCGTCGCTGTAGTCGAGTATGTCTTCTTCTTTACGCTTACGTCTGCCAAGCAACAATAAACCGGCAAGCAACGCTGAAATAGCGCCAATGCCAATGACGAGCCACTTTCCGTATTTTTCGAGAAGGTTTGTGTACCACGGCGTCGATTCAGCAGCGGTGGTCACCGGTTGATTAACCACCTGCGTGGTGTCAGCTGGCTGGTTGTCGTTCAGCAGTTCTACTTCACCGAGTTGGTTACCCGCATCGGCAACCGCATTTTGACTGGCAGCAAGTGTGCTGTCAGCGGCATCGGTTACAGCACCCGCTGCGTTATCTACCGCGTTTGTTGCTGAATCTCCCGCTGCGCCAACGGCTTGTTTGGCATTGGCAACCAACTGGTTATCAGCGCCGGCGCCGTCTGCATCTGAATCGGCAGCGGCTGCTCGAAGTTGTTCCTGTAACCGCGCAACTTCCTGCTGACGAATATTAACAAGCGATTCCATGTTCTCGGTCGTGCTCCGCAGCTCAGCCGATTGTTCGCTCAAATCTGTGCTTTCCAGTCGCGTTGAGGCCAATTCTTCCTTAGCCAGTTGCAACTTCTTGTTTATTTCGCCCAGTTGCGCATCGGCACTGGATTCAGTGTTGTCTGCGGTCGCACTCGCCACTGTGGTTGTCGAATCGCTCTCGGCAACAATGTTCAGTTCCTGACGATTCAGCGCTTCTTCTTTGGCAGCATCCAGAATGCGTTGCGCCGCTTCGCTCAACTCGGTTCTGGCTTCTGCCTGCGGTTGCGCCTGTGGTTCCGACTCTGCCTGTACCGCTGGGGTCGTGTTTGATGCAATCCGGGTACCCGAGGAACCTCTTATGCTGTCACGATATTCGCGCCACAACTGATTTTGTTCGCCCATTTGAGCAACGGCCTGCGCCTGACTTAACTGTGTCAGTTCACTGCTGTCGGGGATACGTAAAATAGCTCCTGCCTTAACAAGATTTACGTTACCGTTAATGAACGAGCTTTTGTTTGCATTGAGTAGCGCCATCATCATTTGCTGAGACGAGACACCGTCAACCGCGTTGGCTTGTGCAATACCAAGCAAGGTATCACCGCGCTGTACGGTCACGTCCCCACCACCAGATTCGACGACTTCAGATACAACGACTTCGCTTTCGAGTGAATCGAGCGAAACGATTTCAGAGCCACCAATACTTTGGCCATCTACAACGAACGAATCTGATACTTCGCTGGACGAACCAACGATCTCCACATTGAATTCGAAGTCATCGGCTGCCGCAATTTGATCATTTTGAAACTGCACCACCGCTTCAGGGTTGGCTACTTCAAGATCGGTCAGCGCAACCACTTCACCACCGGCATCGCCGAGTCCATCGAGTGAAACAGAGGTACCAATGGAATCAACTACGATATCTCCACCAAGAATATCTCCACCAAGCCCGTCAAGGGAAACAACTTCACCTCCCTCTACAGCAATGTTCTGTTGAGGTAACACTGCACTATCAGCAATCTCTTCAGATGAGCCAATAAGTTCAACCTGAAAGTCATCCGCGCTGACAGCAACATCGTTACGGTCAATGGGTGCAGGGGTTATCAGAGACGTATCGCTACGTTGCGTAATCGCAGGGGTTTCGCTAACGGTGCTGGCACTGCTTGCGCTCGGTGTCATGAAAACGGGCGGGTCGAGCAGCACGGTGTATTCCCGTACCATGCGACCTGACGGCCAATCAACTTCTAAAAGGAAATTTAAAAACGGTTCGACAACCGGTTTGCTGCTGGATATCCGGATAACCGGTGAGCCACCTGTTTGATCGACAGAGAAACGCAAATCTGTCAACACACTGGTCCGCTCGATTCCCGCTCGCGAGAATGCCTCAGACGACGCTAATTTGACGATCATCCCGTCAGCTTCGCCGGGCTGAACCGAAGTGAGTCGAATTTCTGCGTTCATCGGCTGATTTAGAGCCGAACGCATTTCGATGTCACCGAGTCCCAAAGCCCGAGCACCGCTCGAAGCTAATACCAAACTGACAGCCGCAGCCGTTGCAAGTTTTCGCACTTTAAATGTCCCACAAGTCACGTCACATGCTGCAGCCGACCGGAAACGGTGCAATCATGCTGGCGATGTTAACTATCTCAACAATAATCTATAGCTGAAAATTTGTGCAATTCAGCAATTTATAGGTAGTCTGCGGCAAGACATTCGGCAATTTGCACACTGTTTAATGCAGCACCTTTTCGTACGTTGTCGGATACAACCCATAGGTTCAGTCCGTTTTCCGTACTAATATCCTGTCGAATCCTTCCCACGAAAACACCATCGGTTCCGGCCGATTCGGTTACGGCGGTGGGATACCCACCGTCTTTTTGTTCGTCGAGAACAACCACTCCAGGGGCTGATCCCAGCAATTGTCGGGCCTGATCGGCCGAAATCGGGTCTCTGGTTTCCAGATGCACCGCTTCGGAATGCCCGTAGAATACGGGAACCCGCGCACAAGTCGGGTTAACGCGAATCGTATCGTCCTCCATGATCTTGTGTGTTTCCCAGACCATTTTCATCTCTTCCTTGGTGTAGCCGTTGTCCTGGAACGAATCAATATGTGGCAGCACATTAAAAGCGATTTGCTTTGGATACACTTTTGCTTCAATTGGCTGTGCATTCAGCAGCCGCGCCGTTTGTCCACCTAACTCCTCGATCGCCTCCTTCCCGGTTCCCGAAACAGCCTGATAGGTCGCCACATTTATTCGCACAATTCCAACAGCATCATGAATCGGTTTTAGCGCAACCAGCATCTGGATGGTCGAGCAATTTGGATTCGCGATAATGTTAGTCGCTTTATATCCAGCTATTGCATGCGCGTTAACCTCAGGGACGATCAATGGCTTGTCGTCGTCATAGCGGAATTGCGATGTGTTATCGATAACCACGCACCCGGCATCAGCGGCAACGGGCGCGTATATTTTTGACACTGACGCTCCCGGCGAAAACAACCCTATTTGTACCTGACTAAAGTCAAACTTGGCTAAATCCTGCACCACGAGCTGACTATTGCCAAACTCCACACGCTTACCAGCTGATCGCTCACTTGCCAACGCATGCACGGTTCCAACGGGAAATTTGCGTTCTGCCAGAATCGACAATATGGTTTCGCCCACTGCCCCGGTTGCACCAACCACGGCCACATCAAATTTTTTGTCCATTTCAATTCCCCCTTATTTTAATGCCTGCGCATGCGTTCTGCGCACTTTCGAATGAACTATTGAAAACAATGCGTAACAGATGTTGCCAAGTGTTACGTTGACTGTAGCGCAGCCATCACAGCATCACCCATTTCCACGGTACTAACGACTTTTTCACTTTTATCACCGCTGACGATGTCTGCACACCGATAACCTGACTGCATGACACTGGCAACAGCCGTATCGATGGCATCAGCGGCAACAACTTCATTTAGCGTGTAGCGCAACATCATTGATACCGACAAAATAGTGGCTAATGGATTCGCTTTGCCGGTACCGGCAATGTCTGGTGCCGAACCGTGGACAGGTTCATACATGCCTTTGCCGTTAGCATCGAGCGAAGCAGATGGCAACATGCCAATGGACCCTGTTAACATCGCAGCCGCGTCAGACAAAATGTCGCCGAAAAGATTACTGGTAACCACCACATCAAACTGCTTTGGTGCTCTAACCAGTTGCATGGCTGCGTTGTCTACATACATGTGCGACAGTTCCACGTCGGTGTAGTCGCGTGCTACATCGGTCACTACCTCCCGCCACAGCTCCGACACCTCAAGCACGTTGGCTTTGTCTACCGAACACAAACGTTTTCCACGCTGACGAGCGATTTCAAAACTACTGATGGCGATACGACGAATTTCACTTTCGCCATACACCATAGTATTAAAACCAACGCGCTGACCATCACGCTCCTCAATACCACGAGGCCCACCAAAATAAATTCCGCCGGTAAGTTCACGCACAATCATTAAATCGAGCCCGGCAACCAGTTCTTGCTTTAAGGAGGATGCGTCACTGAGTTCCGGATACAGTAACGCGGGGCGTAGATTAGAGAACAAGTCGAGTTCTGAACGTAATCGCAACAAACCGCGCTCCGGGCGTTTATCGCGCGGTGCTTTATCGTATTGCGGCCCGCCAATAGCACCAAGTAGGATTGCATCAGCCTCTTTACAGGCAGTTAACGTTTCTTCTGTCAACGGTTCGCCAAACTCATCATAGCTGGCACCACCAAACGCAAATGTTTCGGTGATCAATTCCAGCGAATGACGGTCGTTAACCGCTTCGAGCACTCGCAACGCTTCTTTGACAATCTCGGTACCGATGCCATCGCCCGGCAAGACAACAATTTTTCTAGTCATTTTTAGTCATCAATGTAGGTTTTTAAAATTGATCTGTCGTTAGCATAAAACGACTCAGTCAGCTGCGGAGTCGAGGTTCACCTGATACGGCTCTCAAACTTCTGATTGTTCTATGATTTCAGTTTCATGTAATGCATCTTCAAACCAGCGCATCATCGCAGCGCTTGACAGCACTTTATTAAAATAGGTTCCTACGGGCGCAGAACATGTAATGCCATAAGTTTGGAAACGGGAGGCAATTGGAGCGAACATCGCATCGGCAACCGTGAAATGCCCAAACAACCACGGCCCGCCGCTATCTTCCAAGGCCTGTTTAAGTAGTTGTTGCATACGTTCCACATCCGGCACTGTCGCATCATTGGGCTTGAATTCATCAACACGACGGCGACAATTCATTGGCATGTTAGTCCGAAGGTGATGAAAACCGCTGTGCATCTCTGCACTCATTGCGCGTGCATGTGCCCTGGCACTGGCGTCACCCGGCCACAATTTTTTGTCGGGATATTTGTCAGCTATGTATTCACAAATAGCCAACGAATCCCACAGCACCAATCGACCGTCGTAAAGAACCGGTACTTGTTTAGCTGGACACAATTCATCGAGCATGCGCTCACCATCACTGGTAAAAAGCGGTATGCGCACCTCTTCAAATTTGATTCGCGCATGCTTTAACAGGAACCACGGTCGCATCGACCACGATGAATAGTTCTTGTTGCCAATGACCAGTCGCATAACAGCGGCTGCCTAGTTAAACAACCAGGGTGCGGTCTGATGGCGTTTCTTTTCGTACTCTTTTATTGAATTGCGCTTTTGCAAGGTCAAACCGATTTCATCGAGACCTTCGAGCAGGCAATCTTTACGAAATGAATCGATATCGAATTCAATGACCTCACCATCGGGTGTAGTCACTGTTTGTGCAGCAAGATCAATAGTCAGCGAATAACCTTCGTTTTGTTCACAGTCACTGGCCAGTCGCTCAACTGTTTCCGACTTCATAACGATTGGCAGCAGTCCGCTTTTATACGAGTTATTAAAAAAGATATCGGCGAAACCTGGTGCGATTACGCTGCGTATACCATAGTCGTCGAGCGCCCACACCGCGTGCTCTCGGGATGAACCACAACCAAAATTCTCGCCACTTAACAATACTTGAGCACCGCTATAGCGAGCGTGGTTCAAAACAAATTCGGGATTGGGTTTGCGCTCACCGGGATCCTGACCAGGGAATCCGGGGTCGGTGTAACGCCAGGCATCAAACAGATTTATCCCAAATCCTGAGCGCTTTATCGATTTGAGAAATTGCTTTGGAATAATGGCATCGGTATCGATGTTAGATCGCATTAACGGCACGGTAAGGCCGGACATTTTTTTAAATGCTTTCATTGGAAACTCCTGACATCAACAAAGTGACCGGCAATCGCCGCTGCCGCGGCCATAGCCGGGCTCACTAAATGTGTACGACCTCCCTGACCTTGCCGACCTTCAAAATTTCGATTCGATGTTGACGCGCACCGTTCACCGCTGCCGAGTTTGTCTGCGTTCATTGCCAGGCACATTGAGCAACCGGGCTCACGCCATTCAAACCCTGCTTCAATAAATACTTTGTCGAGCCCTTCGCTTTCGGCTTGCTCTTTTACAAGACCTGACCCCGGTACAACCAACGCCTGCTTCACATTGTCTGCAACCTTGCGGTTTTTAATAACGTTCGCAGCCGCGCGTAAATCTTCTATACGCGAATTGGTGCAGGAACCTATAAACACACGGTCCAATGGAATATCGGTTATTGGCGTCATTGGCTCCAAATCCATGTATTCGAGCGCGCGCTTCATACCGTTCGATTTTGCTTCATCAGCAACAGATGCCGGGTCTGGCACATGACCACCAACGCCCGTAACCATCTCAGGCGATGTTCCCCACGAAACCTGTGGTTCGATTGTGGTTGCATCAATACGCACTATTTTGTCGAACTCGGCATCGTCATCCGATTTCAATTCGCGCCACGCTGCAACAGCCGCATCCCACTGTTCGGCCGTTGGCGCGAATGGCCGACCTTTAATGTACTCGATGGTAGTGTCATCAACACCGATCATGCCGGCACGCGCGCCTGCCTCTATCGACATATTGCACACCGTCATACGCCCTTCCATTGATAAAGCACGAATGGCATCACCACCAAACTCGATTGTGAATCCGGTACCACCAGCCGTGCCAATGCTACCGATGATGGCAAGCACAATATCTTTCGCGGTTACGCCTGGGCCAACCTCACCATCGACACTCACCAGCATACTTTTTGATTTTTGCTGCAACAGGGTTTGTGTTGCCATGACGTGTTCCACTTCTGATGTACCAATGCCAAAAGCAAGCGCGCCAAATGCACCGTGGGTTGACGTGTGCGAGTCACCACAAACAACAGTCATGCCGGGTAAGGTAGCGCCCTGTTCTGGTCCAATGACATGCACGATGCCTTGGCGACGATCGGTCATCTTGAATTCGGTCACTGCAAATTTCTCACAGTTGCTGTCAAGCGTGTCTACCTGCAAACGCGAAACAGGATCATCGATCCCGTTTTCGCGCGATGTGGTCGGTACGTTATGGTCTGCCACTGCAAGCATGGTTTCGGTGCGCCATGGTTTACGACCGGCCAATTGAAGCCCTTCAAAGGCTTGCGGGGAGGTCACCTCGTGAACCAGATGACGGTCGATATAAAGCAGCACAGTGCCGCCTTCTTCTTCATGCACCACATGGGCATCCCACACTTTGTCGTACAGGGTACGTCCTGCCATCAGAAACTCCAACGATCAATTTGTGATCAGTTTACTCTTGTCCTTTAGATTACTCAAATTCATATTATTTATAAATATCATTCCTTTTATTTATAGATTAAGCTGCTGTCTGCCCAACCGGCAAACACACCGCCGAACTCATCAGATGGGGAATCAAAGATCATGGACATCGCATCATTGGAAGCGCTACTGGCAATCGCCGAAACCGGCTCATTTTCGCGCGCCAGTGAGCAGCTGTTTATAACCCAGCCCGCTATATCGAAGCGCATTTCAGCGCTTGAAGCGGAGCTCGGCGTGTCACTAATTGATCGACTCGGACGCAACACACGGCTTACCGAAGCCGGAGAAACACTGCGCATATCGGCAAAACGCATTTTGAGTGATATTGAAAACAGTCGTGCCGAGGTGCAAGCACTCGAGTCGGAAGTCGGTGGACGCTTGGCGCTGGCCATGAGTCACCACATTGGCATTCATCGCCTACCACCGGTGTTGAAGACGTTTACCCAGCAATACCCTGATGTAGAACTCGATTTACTGTTCATGGATTCAGAGAAAGCCTGCGAGAAAGTATCCGATGGCTCAATCGAGCTCGCGATTGTCACGCTGCCGCAGCATCCCGCCGACAATCTTGAAACAGCGCTGATCTGGGAAGACCCCTTATCGATTGTTTGTGCCAACGAGCACCCGCTAGCAGGCATGAAAAACCCGAAGCTGGCTGAGCTGGCCAAACACGCGGCTGTATTACCAGCTGCGGGTACGGTAACACGCGACATCATACTCAACGCGATTGCACCGCGTAATATCAGCATAACCACCACGCTGGAAACCAACTATCTGGAAACCATCAAGGTCATGGTATCGGTTGGACTTGGCTGGAGCGCTTTACCGCTGAGCATGGTTGACAAGACCATAACTGAGGTCAATGTGAAAGCACTTAAGATGCAGCGCAATCTTGGCAGCGTGCGATTGCGCAACCGCACATTGGGCCGGGCGGCTAATGCGTTGCTGGCGCTACTCTGACGGGTATGTGATCAAGAGACGACGTTTAATGCTTTGGTTATCTGCCTTATAACGGTTCGTTCGTATTGCAGGTCGTTTGATTTGCAACAATTAAAGATATTAACTGCTTAACGTCTGTCTGAGTTTTTCGCCACGCGCAGCCACCGATTTTCTTGAATCTTTTGCCATGACATCAAGTTTTGGCAGCAGCCATTTGCACAGGCTTTTATTGTCGTAGAGTTGCACGAAGTGTGCTAACGCATCGGCTGTGGTGTTTTGCACAATCCAGTCTTGCTCGTTTACAAGGTTGTGCTTGAGTAGCGCAATCGCATTTTCTCGTTGTGTATCGCTCAAGTGTTCGTCCAGTGCAACGGATATTTGCGCAATCGACCACTTCGCCGAGGGTTGAGTTAATACCCATCCAATTTCTTTGAGCAACCAGTCGAAGCGAGACAAAACCCAATCAGGTCGTGGAACGGCGCTCGGTTGAAGTGAATCGCGGTGCAGCCCACACACTCTTTTTAAAGCGCTACTGACTCTTAGTCGAACGACTTCGTCGTTTGATTCGTAGGTTTTGCACAGTTCATCAAAAAGACCGGCCGAAGTATCGCTCAGCACGTCTTCGGTAACGGCAACGGTTTCACCAAGCGAATTCGGATGACCGCCTGTAAGTCGTTGTTCAATCGTTTTGTTCATGCCACATCTATTCGCTTCACGCTCTGCGCTTAGCTGCAGGATCGCCAAGATCGGCAACAAAAAAACCGATTCACATGTCGCGCTGAGGTGATCTGTTGAAAACGGGCCAACAGACCCAGATTAAAACGGAATGTCGTCGTCAAAGTCAGCGGTTGCCGCCGGTGCCGCGGCTTGCGCCGGCTCATCGTTTGATGAGCTTGTATCAGAATCAGCACGAGCAATACGCCACGCGTTTAAGTTAGTAAAGTAACGCTCGTTCCACTCCCGGCCACGTAAATCAAAATCGACCGCGATGTCATCACCTTCAGAATAATCATCAATCAGGGTGCACTTGTCTTGCGTTAGCTGGAACTTGATCATTTGCGGGAACTTTCCGTCCGCCATTTCAATCACGAACTCACGCGCCTGAAACGATGCTGATTTTTGTTCTGTGTCGAAAACCTTGTGAAGGCGGCCGGTTGCTTTGTATGCCATGCTGATCCTGAAATTGGTTTGTTATAAAGTAAATATTGCTCAAGGACTTCGTGCTGTATGCAATGAATGCTGGTGACAGCTTCAATCTAGGCTCGTGGTGGCACGACCGGTGTATCCACCGATACATCGGCATTTTGACCCCGGTGACGTAACGCGTGATCGAGCAGGGTTATCGCCAGCATGGCCTCGGCAATCGGCGTTGCTCGAATACCCACACAAGGGTCGTGTCGTCCTGTGGTGACCACCTCGATTTCGTTGCCGTGAATATCGATGCTGCGCCCCGGTATGCGCACACTTGATGTGGGCTTCAATGCAATACTGGCAGTAATCGCCTGGCCGGATGAAATACCACCCAGCACACCACCTGCATTGTTGGAAAGAAACCCCGCTTCCGTGATTTCGTCTCGATGCTCGGTACCACGCTGCGCAACACTGGCAAAGCCCGCACCAATTTCAACACCCTTGACAGCATTAATACTCATTAAAGAATGCGCAATATCAGCATCGAGCCGATCGAACACCGGCTCGCCAAGACCAACCGGTACCGATTGCGCTTCGACGCTAACCCGGGCACCGACAGAGTCACCATCGCGCCGGAGTTGAATCATAAATTCTTCAAGTGACTCAATTTGAGAAACATTGGGCCAGAAGAAGTCATTGTTTGGAATTTCATTCCAATCGAAGTGTTCATTATCAAGAGCAATAGGGCCAATTTGAGACAGATACCCGCGAATCACTGTGCCGTAAAGCTGATTCAATGTTTTTTTGGCAATGGCACCTGCCGCAACTCGCATCGCAGTTTCGCGCGCCGATGATCGCCCACCACCGCGGTAGTCACGAATGCCAAACTTGTGCTGGTAAGTGTAGTCAGCATGTGCAGGGCGAAACTGTTGTTTGATTTTGTCGTAATCGCGAGAACGCTGATCGGTGTTTCGAATCACCAGGCCAATTGGTGTGCCGGTGGTAACACCTTCAAATACACCAGACAAGATTTCTACCTCATCAGCCTCACGGCGTTGAGTTGTGTGGCGCGACTGCCCGGGTTTTCTGCGATCAAGATCGGTCTGTAAATCAGCCACATCGAGCGGGATGCCGGGTGGGCAACCATCGACTATGCAGCCGAGTGCGAGACCGTGACTTTCGCCAAAGCTCGTTACCGTAAACAGTTTTCCAATTGTATTTCCAGCCATGACGTGAAGTATACCCGCGATACCAAGAGAGAACCGCGAAAGAGGTTGTTGAATCAAACAATTGGCTTAAATTTATGCGCAACGCCACCGGGTTCAGGCAGCAAGATCGGTAGTTTCTTGACCGATTACTCACCCAGTCCAGTTGATTACAATTGTCGCTCTACCGAACTGACGTTGCTCAACTGCCTGACTTTTTCAAGCAGGTTATTTAATTCCTGCATGTTGCTGACCAGAACGCTGATTTTCATTTCAGCGGTTTGATACTCCGGATTACTTAAGGTGTTTACAGCAACCACATCAGCTTTATTGTTTGCCATAACGGTGGACACATCGCGCAACAGACCAACCCGGTCATACGCATGAATGAGGATATCGACGGGGTATTTGTCGGTTGGCTCGTCACCCCACTCCACTTCAATAAGTCGCTGGCGTTCGCCTTCTGGCAAATTCAGCATGTTTGTACAACTGGAACGGTGTATCGACACGCCTTTACTGCGCGTAATGAAACCAACAATATGATCGTGCGGTACTGGTTGACAGCAAGTGGCAATATTTGTCAGCAGATTACCAACGCCGCGCACACTGATTGAATCGGGCCGGCGACTCGACTGGCTTTGCGTACCAAGCGATGCAAATGGCAGTTCTTCAGGTTCTGCAATATGATCGATGGCACCGGCAATTTGTGCCAGGGTGACATCGTTCTTACCAAGAGCCGCATATAAATCGTTGGGTTTATCAAACTTAAGGCGCTTACTGATTTTCTCAATTGAGATGTTCGCGCTTTTCAGACGCCGCAGTTCGCGGTCGAGAATGGCGCGGCCATCTGCCAAGTGTTGAGCATGATCTTGCGCGTTGAACCACGCCCGAACCTTTCCACGCGCGCGTGAACTCTTTATGTAACCAAGCGACTTGTTTAACCAGTCACGACTCGGTGCGGCTTCGCGTGTAGTGAGTATTTCAACGCGATCACCGTTTTGCAACTGGTAGGTCAGATTAACAATACTACCGTTGACCTTACAGCCCCGACACCGATGACCCACTTCAGAATGAACGTGATAAGCAAAATCCAATGGTGTTGCGCCCTTTATCAGATCGATCACCTCACCTTTTGGCGTGTATACATAGACCCGTTCTGAATCGAGTTGTTGTGAAAACCCTTCAAACAGAGACTCATCGTTATCTTCAAGCAGTTGTTTCAGTGCATCGATATTTCGCTGCAGTGCTTCGTCTGCATCGTTGCCTTCCTTGTAAGCCCAGTGAGCCGCCACACCGTTCTCTGCTTCATCATCCATTGCGCGCGTGCGAATTTGCACTTCGACGGTTTTTCCGCCGGGACCAACAACAACGGTGTGCAGAGATTGATAGCCATTCGCTTTCGGATGGGCAACGTAATCATCAAACTCGCGCCCAATGGGCTGCCACGCAGTATGCACAATGCCAAGCACGCCATAACACTCAGTCAGATTATCAACCAACACGCGCACGGCGCGAACATCAAACAAATCACTAAATTCGATGCGCTTGGTATGCATTTTTTTCCAAATGCTGTAAATGTGCTTGGGCCGACCAAAGACCGATGCTGCAGGCAACTCATTTTCAACTAACTTTTTTTGTAAATCTTCAACAAAATCCTTAACGTATTTTTCGCGCGAGAATCTGTTCTCCTCCAGAGCCGACGCGATTCGCTTGTAGGCGTTTGGGTCGACAATTCGAAACGCAACGTCTTCGAGTTCCCATTTCAATTGCCCGAGTCCAAGACGATTTGCCAGTGGCACGTAAATCGCCAGTGTTTCACTGGCCACCTGTTCTCTATTGGATTTGTCGGATTTGGCCAGCTCATACAGGCGTTGCGTACGATAAGCCAACTTGACCAGCACCACGCGTATATCTTCAACCATCGATAACAACATTCGGCGAAGCATTTCAGCACGGTCGGCAGAGCCTAACGATTGCTGAGTTTGGGTATCGCCAATGGTCAGCTCATTTAACCAGCGCACTTGCCGGGTTAGTTCAGCTATATCTTCACCGAAGCGGTCGCTGATCGTTTCGATTGGGACTTCCCGAGCGAGTACATCGTTACCCAAAATGGCAGACACCAGTGTTGGCATATCTGCGCGCATCGATTTTAATTGCGAGGCAACGTGTAGCGCATCAGGATACTGCGTTGGGGAGCCACGGTATTGCCAATGAAGCGTTAACGCATCGCGCAGTTGGCTGGCCTGCGCATCGGTGCAGTCTTTTGAAAAATGAGCGGCCGCAGCGTTGACTGATTTAAACAGCCCGTCTTCTGCAGAGTATGTGTGTTTCATGAATCCATCCGCTCACGGAAAGTCGCATCCCCGCAATATTATGGACCGGTTCCGAGCGCAATTGCAGGCACTGTTCGTCACAACCGTCGTGATTGGTTAACCGGTATGTCGTAACGCCACCACCGGCGGCGTGGTTAACACGCGTCGGGTCGCCAGAAAGCCGGCTATGCTAATACCGATTGCCCCACCAACAACACCAAATAACCATAACCAGATATTGACCGTGAACGGTAGCTCGAACACAAAACGACTCAAAGCCCACGCGACAATCGTGGCAAATAACGCAGCCAGAAAGCCCGATATGGCACCAAGTATTGCGAACTCGGCAATGACTGATTGTTTTATCTGTTGATGGGATGCACCCAAAGCGCGCAACAGCGCCGATTCGCGAATGCGTTCACCCTGACTGCTCTGCACCGCTGCCAACAGCACACATAGGCCGGCAAGCAATGTAAACAGGAATACATATTCAACCGCCAACGAGGCTCGGTCCATCAATGTTTTGACGCGAGTCAGTATTGCACCAATATCGAGCGCTGCAATGCCGGGAAACTCACGTGCCCAGCCGCTCGTGGACGTGGAAAAATCAGAGTCGATTTTAAAACTGGTGACAAAGGTCGATGGCATGTCGACCAGCGTTGCGGGTGAACCCACCACAAAGAAGTTGACTTGAAATGACTCCCAATCGACTTTTCGAAAATTCATGATTGGTGCGGTGGTTTCAACACCGGCAATCTTGAATGTCAGTGTGTCACCAATTTTGTAACCCCTGTGTTCAGCCCAATCGGCTTCGATGGACCAGGCTGGCCCCGCGCTACCGTCAGTCGCCCACCAATCGCCCTCGGTAAGCTCGCCACCGGGTGACATCTCATTGGCATAAGTGAGATTATATTCCCGTCGTGCCCGCTGTTCGCCACGCTGCTGGTTTTCGTTTTCAACCGTTTGCACGCCGTTGTGGGAAACAAGTCGTGCACGAACCATTGGAAACAGACCATTAACCTCTATGTTTTGCGACTCCAACCGATCGCGAAAACCATCAACCTGATCTGGCTGAATATTCACAACAAACACATTGGGGGCATTATCCGGGATATCCTGTTCCCACGCTTTTAATACATCCACACGCACAATCGCAATCAGTAATAGCGCCATGATGCCCATTGCAAAGGCTGCCAGTTGAATTACGCTGCTGCCGGCCCGACGTTGCAACCCGGCTACGCTAAGCCGGTAACGTGCTCCAGCCAGTGCTCGCACCGCTTTAATAATAAAGCGACCGAACACCGCAAAAACGGCCAGCATGGCAACGACACCTGCAACAACAATAGCGCTGAGCAACCAGTCACGTGATTGCAGGAACACGACAAGATAAGTGGCCATCAAGCCAATGCCGGTTGTTACATAAACGCTGGTGTTTAATGAAGAGTAGTCTCGCTGCAACACACGCATTACCGGCACTCGCCCAGCACGCAATACGGGCATCAAGCCAAAACCTGCCACCGCAATAATAGCGGTTAGGGTACCAATCGCCGGCGCCCACCAGCCCGGTGCCGGCAGCGCTAACGTAAACCAGGATTTCAACAGGTTTGCCAGTAGCAACTGGGCAAACCAGCCAACCAGCACACCAATAAACGAAGCCAGCAAAACAATAAGCACCAGACGCAGAACAAGCCAAACGATAACTTCCCGGCGACTCGCCCCGAGCGTGCGCAGCACGGCACTGGCATCGGCCTGATGCAGCGCGAACTGCCGCACTGCCAGTGCAATGGCAGCGCCGGCGAGCAGCACAGTCACAACCGAAGCAAGCCCCAGAAAGCGTTTGGCTCGATCGAGTGCACGTTGTAATTGCGGACTGCCATCACGCACACTCTGCACCCTGACTTCGGTCGCCATGTTGTCGCGCAACCACGCCTGCATATCCGATATTT
>Ga0114957_1003071_pt1 | contig 15361 bp, 11 predicted proteins | sample BantaG_FD_87175 | JGI IMG/M metagenome (GOLD analysis project Ga0114957, IMG submission 87175) | Marine algal microbial communities from Bantry Bay, Ireland - BantryBay_4 metaG | ecosystem: Host-associated > Algae > Red algae > Unclassified | place: Bantry Bay, Ireland | collected 2014-11-21 | reverse complement strand
GAAAAATATGGACAAAATATCCTGTCAAGAATCTGCATTTATTTAGTTCGCATTCCTAAGGTATTTCGTGTCAGCAATTGGCTTCCGGCCAGCTTCTGCTTTTGTAATAAAATGGATGGAATTATTGGAATTTGCAAAGTATATGGAAGGTCACCTAGGAGCAATTGGTGAAATGACTGAGAAAATATTTGAATTGATTTATGAAGAAAATAATGATATTGGAGAAGTGAGCTTGGTAAAGTTGGCGGAATAAAATATACTGTTGAATTGTTTTCACTTCGCTAACTGTTTACTTGTTAATCTCAATGTGGAACAAATAATTGGTTCTTTAAATTCTAGGAAACAGTTTAACAGTTAGGAGCTCATCTACTTTTGCGGAATAAAATTAAAGTATTCTGGTTCCACCAACAAACCATATTTATTGCCATCCTTATAGATCAAATTGCTCAAGTCTGTAATGGTTCCATCTCTCAATCGAATCGGATCAGGATTGTCTTTTAGGAAATCCATAAAAGTATTGATATCCGACCGATGACTAAAGAAGGAAGCAAATCTTCTAAATAATTTAGGAAAAATTACGACATCTTGTTGAATGGTATTGACGTTCCAAAGTTTAAAACCCATAGATCGGTCAATCGCCCAAATCCCTCTTCGAGATCTTCTGGAATATCGAGTTCTTAGGAAAAAAAGATTCACCGCAACTGGTTCAGTTGTCGTATAAAAGGTAGGATAAACAATCCCTTCCTTGACTAAAATATAATTAATGGATTGTCTGAAAGGTAAATTGGCGGCTAAGATTTCAGCACCATCTTCGAGGTCTGCATCAGCTGGAAAAATATAACTGATCGGTCTTCCAAAAACATCCACATTCGAGGTTGCGATGTAACCTGGTGTACCATCATTGGCTCCCGTAATTCTAGTAACTAATAAATTATAATCTACCTCAGTAATATTGATAAGTTCCAACATTCGTTCAAGTGCAGCGATAGCAAAAGCATTGGGTTGGCGGAGATCTTTATAGTGAGTTTCGAGTGCATCAATGGCTTCGATGCGGAGTTGTTTCTTTTTTCTTTTTTTGTCTTTAGCGGTTTTCCATGTTAGAAAATCCCAATGGTTCTGATTGTCAGCAGCAAATCGAATGGAGTCTCCATCAGGAGAATAGCCTTTAACATGGAAAGTTCCTTTGATAATTTTGTAAGTATTCATTGGCTTTTTAGAGTTATTTGATTAATCAAAACAGTTTAGCAGTAAGTTCTAGTCCTTCGATATTTTTAGCTAATTCTCCAAGGTGGATTTAATCTATTTTCTCCAGCAAAATATAAAATCAACTGGTTATTATCTACATCTTTTAACCTTGCTTCTCGCCACAACCAACTTTTATCATTCGGCATTTCTTCCACCTTGATTCCTTTTTCTAACAATACATTTACATATTCGTCGAGGTCGAGACATTCGAAGTAAACATAAATTCCTTCTCCTTTGGGCAAGTCCCCGACTTGGTGAATAGAAAATGTAGCTCCTCCATCTGGGCAAACAAATCGGGCATAATGAGGAAGAGATTTTACAATCAATTGCAATCCTAGTTTTTCATAAAAAGGAATTGATTTACTTAAGTCCAAGGAAGGAATAGTAATTTGATTTAAGTTCATTTTACTAAAATAATATTTTACTCTTCTATGATTTCATAATCAATTTGAAGTTTTCTCATTGCTCTAAAAGCGGAACTTGTATTCATCGAAACTTCAATTTCAACAGTTGATCCATCCAATAAATATTCGGTATATTCTCTAGCTAATGAGTTATCGACATCATCTGCAATTTCTTCAAACATAGCAGTAATGTTTCTTCGATCTGGGCGAGCTGCGTCACAGGAATTTAATTGTATTTTCATAATGCGTTTAATTTTTTTGCTCAAGATAGTGATAATATAAGGTAACGATAAAATAATAAGTTCGATATTTAGACGATGTTATTCTCTTGTCGTTACTTAATTGGAATAGTTTATTTTTCACTTTTTAAGTTTTCCATTCTTTCTTTTAATTTCTCAATCGAATTGCAATGAATCTCATTTTTATTTTCACATGATTTTTCCAAAGTTAAAAGAAGCTTCTCTTGAAAATCCATATTGGTAGGTTCATAACCAATCGCTTGACGATAAAAGAAAACTGCTTTCTCAAATTCATTTTTCTCAAGTGCTTCTGCACCATCTGAAACCAACTGATTCAATTCTGCTAATCTTTTTTCGTTAATTTTTTCTTGCTGAGTGGCCTGATATTCTTCGATTTTTTCTTGTTTTATTTCGGTGTTAAATTTTGACCTAAAAAGAAAACCCAAAATAAAAATCATTGGAATGGTAAAAAGTAACATCAACTTTTTAAGCCTGGCACTTTCATCATATTTCTCTTCTTCCTCAATTAACTTATCATAATCTTCTTCATTCGGAATGATAGAATCGGATTGGAGGAATTCATTTTTTCTTTTTTTTCTCATGTTGAAATTTAATTTATTTTGGCTCAAAGTGATTTTACGTGGTGATGCAGATAATCACGTAGTGAGATGGGATTGGCGAATAACGGGGGTGCGGATGCCAGTACGGTGAGATAGCGTTTTTTTCGCCTTGATTTTTCATCTAAAGAAAAATAACAAATCCCACTTTGAAAAGCAAATTTTTTCCAAAATCACGTTAATTCATTTAGAACCTTTTTTTGATAAAACCACAAATTATTCAGTTCCGCTTTTAATCATTTTCAATGAAAACCAACCTAAGAGAAAAATAATTAGTATCATAATTCCATAGAGCCAAAATTTATTTTCAAATAAAGGGGCTGTTTTTTGTTGGGCTATTTTATCAATACGTTGCATTTCTCCGAGTGTCAACGAAGTTAAATTCGCAGGAATATTTTCTCTAAATCGGGCAATATCATAATTTGGTTTCCTCGCATTTTTATTTCCAAAAGCTAAAAAATAATTTGCCTCCTTGGTAAACCTTGCAATCATTTGATGTTCAATTCCTTGGATGATGACTCGATCAATTTGGAGCGGTTCGTTATCTTGATTTTGAATAATCAGTCTAAGTTGTTTTGTAATTTGACTAGGAAATTTTAAAATATTTGGTTCGATAGAATTTAGTGTTCCGCTGGTCAAGTTACTATAATTATATTTCCAACCTTGCTCCGTTTTGAGACTATCCGAAAGGTATTTTATTTGCATCGGGCGATAAAAATCAATTTCATCTTGTACTTCAATTTTTAAATAACTGACAGGCAAAGGCTCTTGTAAATCAATATCAATAATGGTTGTTCTATTTTTTTTATTTTCCTTGGACTCCATTTTTTTGATTTCGAAATTTTGATAATCTCCTTGAGTCGTTTTTTGTAAAATGATTTTCGAAGAGCGAAGAGTCAGTTGTTGATCTGTATTAATTTTTACTCGAAAATATCGGTATTTCGAATTGGGAAAATTAAGCGTGGAAAAATTAAAATTAGTCCTTCCATTTTTAATTGAGACCAAGCGATAGTCTTCCAAAATTGAAAACCATTCTTGTTGATTTTGACTTCCTTCTAAGTTGGCTCGCCAATTAAAATTGGTTTGATCAAAATTTAAAATAATTTTATTAATATCTTTTTCGGCCACCAATTCAAAAGTGAAATAATAATCATTTCCTTTTTTAGATTGATTAATCGTTTTAAAATCTACTTTTTCAATTGTGTTTTTTTCTTCTTTTTTATCCAAAAGATAAGGAGCTTCAATCGTATCATTTTCTGAAGTAATTCCAAATATTCTTAAATCATTTAAGTCATTGGAAACTTCCCCAAAAATATGATTGGGTAAAATTAATTGATGCCATTGGTTTTCGATTCCTTTAATTTCACTTTTGTAATTGTAACTTGTGCCGAAATATCGGTATTGTTTTATTTGCCCAAAAGAATTTAAAGCGATCGCTAAAAAAGCTATAATTAATAATTTAATCTTCATCTTCTGTGGATATTTTAAGCGTATATTTATTATATAGAAACGAAATAATCAAAAGCAAAATACCAAGAGAAACCAGCACGATGGTTTTTGAAATAGTATTCAAATGAGATAAATCGTACATAAAAAGTTTGAGTAAAGTCAATCCGAATAAAACTATTCCACCAATTCGCAAATGCTTTTTTCTTTTCCAAATGCCCAGTACCACTAGGATTAAAGAGTAAATTCCCCAAAAAATACTTAATTCTATTTTGTAAGATTTGGTGGAAGAACCAATGTCCATCCAATGAATTAATTCGCTGCTCGCTATCCACAAGATTGATCCGAATAAAATAAAGTCGAATCCGATTCTAAATATTTTTTCGAAAAACATCTGTTGCCGAAATCTATAGAACGTCAATAACAATGCTCCTACAAAAATAAAAGAGATGTATCTAATGTATAAGTTGAATTTGGAAATAGAATAATATTCTACTTGTGCTTGCTCTAAATAGTTTTCCCGTAAATCACTCAAGATCAAAAGTCCAGCTCCCAAAAATGCCAACAAAGCAATGATATTTAAAGTTAAATTGAGATAACCGAACTGCTTGTTTTTTAATTTTAATAAATTAAAAAAAGAAAGGATGATTGCAAAAAAGATGGAGTAATTGATCACCCAAATATTTTTAAATAATTGCAAATTATTATTTCTGACCGTTTCTCTATAGTTGTCTGTACTTGAATCTAGCTTTAATTCAGACAGGGCAGAAAGTTGATTCCAATAAAGAGAAATTTCATTTTTAAAAGCAGAATAAATTATAAAAATACAGATTGCAGAAATCGTATTTGTAATCAGTTTAATGATTCCATTATCTTCATCAAAAGGAGATTTGAAGTTTTTATTTTGATTGATATAGTTGATAAAACCAAACGCTCCAATAAATAAAAGTGAGCTTAAAAAATGAACATTTAATAAAGGAGAAACTAACTCTGCTGACGCTTGGATGTAAAACGGATAAGCTATATTCCAATCTTCCAACAGACTAATAAGTGCCAGTACCATAATTGGATAAGATATTTTTTCATAAATCGGAATTGCTTTTGTTCGTCCTACCCAGAACAAAACGGCTGCTTCGGCTGCCCATAAAATCGTTACCCAATTGCCATCTAATTGTACTGGAATTGCTGCGGTAATAAATACCAAAACTAAACCTGAGATGAGATATAATAAATTTTTGGAACCCAATTTTTTTTGATAAATAAAGAAACTGACTGCAAAATGTATCAGCGCATTTCCAAGAGTAAACAGTCCTAAAAGTTGTTGCCCAGTTGGATGGTCTTTCAAAATAAAATATCCAAAACCATAAAAGACAAATGCATTGAAAAGAATTAAAACTGCATCTTTGATTTCAATTTTATCAGATTGAGTTATTTTGTAAACAAGAAAAATGGCATAAAATATAGTAAAGAAAATAGTGGCAAATATCATTGCCGTTCCAAAGTTTTCAGCAACTCTAAAGTCATCGAAAAACCAAGCGGCATATATTAACCAGGTTAATCCTGAAGCGGTATAGTATAGTCTTTTCCAATATTTTTTGAAAGCAATCAACAGAATTCCTATATTGATTATCGCCATATAAGAGAACAATGTCGTGGCATTTCCAGCACCTGAACTCAATAAAAATGGAACGGCATACGCACCAATTAATCCAATGTGGGCAATGATGGATTTGTTACAATGAATCGCTGCGACGACGGTGAAAATGGTAAAAACAACCATTAATCCAAAAGCAAAAAATTGTGGAAACAAACCATAAAAACTGTAACCTGCAAAAGTGATAAAATACAAAATAGCGATAGAGCCACTCACTAAAACCGCACTATAATTTTTATAATTTTCTTTTAATTTTATTCCAAAACCGAGCAATCCGATTCCCATCAGATAACCTAAAATGATTCGAGTAAGTGGTTTGATTAGTTCATTTTCGATAGAATATTTTGCTCCAATTCCTACTCCGATGATGGTAATTAAAATTCCGATTTTGCTAATCAAATTTTCTCCAATGAATTTTTCTAAATCCATTGTGAAAATATCGGAGAACCAATCTTTCCTTTCCGCTTTTTCTTTTTTTCTTTCCTTTGAACGAGTATTTTTATTACGAGCTAATCGGTCTTGTGGATTAATTCTTCGTTCCACGAGTTCGACATATTCCTCTTTTTCTTTTGGAATAGGAGGAAGAGTGGATGCTGTTTTAGACTGCTCGGATGAGTCAGGATTAGTAGAACGGAGTCGAAAAATTTCTACTCTTAATTGGTCAATCTCTTTAGCAAAGTTTTGATTTTTCTCTAGGAGAAGATCTAGTTTTTTGTTGAGTTGATCTATCAGTTCTTTATTTTCCATAATCTTGGATTTCAGGATTTTTTATGAATCTAAAGTAATTATAAAAGAGGGTTTTTTGTTGGTTAAATTAATTTTTTTTTAAAACCAATTTCTCTACCGTACACTTTTTGTAAAATGCAATATGTAGATGTTTTGCAGAATTTAACAGCCTTGCGCCAGCTGGGGGAGAAAGTTTATTTTAAATATCCAAGATCATCTACTTATTAAAAAAGTGTACGGTAGTGTAAAAGCCAACTATTCTTTTTTAAGCGTTCTTTAATACTCTGTAACAAAAGTTGTTTGATATTATGAGCTTTGCATTTTTATTCAAATCAAGAAACGCACGGAACCTGATAGCCTTAGCTATCAAGGTGAGTACGTGACGAAGAGTTGGATGAAAAGACATGCTCATAATATTAAAGAATTTCTGTTACAGAGTATTTAATAGGAGTATTTTGAATTTTACGAAAGGATTAAAAAGATGTTGGATGAGGGTAGAGAATTATTTTTTAAAATTAAACTGAATTTACAAAATAAAACTCTAAAAATTAGGTCGCTATAACTAGGCAATCTATTTTCGCAAATGGTTGAAAAAAACGATCAACTTTTCACTTCTTCATTTATATTACTGTGCCTAAGTCATGTACTTTTTGCGGGGAGTTTTAATATGTTGGTACCTGAGTTACCTTCCTATTTGACTAGTTTGGGAGGGGAAGATTACAAAGGTTTAATCATTGCATTATTCACATTGTCAGCAGGATTGTCAAGACCTTTTAGTGGAAAATTGACAGATACGATTGGACGAATTCCCGTGATGATTATTGGAACTTTGGTTTGTGTAGTTTGTAGTTTGTTGTATCCAATTTTGACAACGGTTGGTGGGTTTTTATTTCTTCGATTTTTGCATGGATTTTCTACAGGATTTAAACCAACTGCTTCAACAGCCTATGCAGCGGATATTATTCCCGTTGCTCGAAGAGGCGAGGGGATGGGGATTTTGGGAATCAGTATGAATGTAGGTGCGTCGATGTTCCCGCCTATCGGAAGTTATATTACGATGAAGTATTCGATGGATATTGCATTTTATATTTCGTCATTTATTGCATTGGTTTCGATAGGGATTTTGATGGGTTTAAAAGAGACTTTGGAAAAACCACAAAAATTTAAACCATCTTTATTAAAAATTTCAAGGCACGAAATCATAGAACGAACCGCCATTCCTCCTGCGATAGTTGCACTCTTTATTTATATGTGTTTTGGAGTGATGTTGACGATTACGCCAGACCAATCAGAACATTTAGGATTGGCAAACAAAGGATTATTATTTACAGGATTTACTATTTTTTCAGTATTATCGAGAGCAGTTGCGGGGAAAGTATCGGATCGCTATGGAAGAATAATTGTGATAAAAGTGGCGGTAGTTTTAGTAGCAATGTCCTTGGTATTATTAGGTTTGGCGAATAGTTCCATGACATTATTAATGGCAGCAGGTTGTTTAGGATTTTCTACAGGAGTTGCTTCACCAGCAGTTTTTGCATGGGTAATTGATATTAGTCCTGACGAAAAAAGAGGACGCGCGATGGCAACCGTTTATATAGCATTGGAAGTTGGAATTGGAGGAGGCGCTTTGCTTTCTGCTTGGATATATGCAAATGATGCAGTTAATTTTCCGATGGCATTTTTTACTACGGCTGCGATTACTTTATTGGCGGGAGTTTATTTGCAGTTTATTTATAAGGAGCCTGAAGAATAGCCAATATCGAACAAGGAATAACCAATGTCCAATTGATTTGAAAATGTAGATTGTACTTTGTTGGATATTGGTTATTCCTATTTGGCTATTGGATATTCATTTTCTCCTTGCAAGTAATTTCCAAATCCGCCAACGCATTCATATAAAAAATATACCCAGAATAAGGCGATTCATAAGGACTCAAATAGTCTCTCGTTTCTCCATCTTTTTCTGTTTTAGTATTCAAATAGTAAAAGTGATCCGAAGTTTGTAATTTACTCCAAACGTGAATCAAATCTTCATCTTTTGAATTAATCACCGTCTCCTCCAAACTATATAACTTTTGCAAAGCTTCCTTTTGCATATTATTTCCACTCCAAGCAGAAAGGTCTTTTTCGGAGTCTCTCCATGAAACAGGGAGGTGAACATCGAAGACATCGTTGACAGGTAATTTTTTAACTTGGTCAGAGGCCGTTAAGAAATTTAAGCCCTGATTTTTTAGTTCAATTGGTAAATGTTTAATGAAATCAAATGCACCAGTTTCCGCTGATAAATGTTGTCCAAAAGTTTCATACGGCATATAAATATTCACACAGTCTCCTTCGTCGTTAGCAATCCAATTAGCATATTTCTCAGCCGTTAATGGATATTGATGCCAACTTTGATCGGCGAATCGATGCGTGAAATCAGCAGATAATCTATCGTTTTTTAAAATGGTTTTAATATTCTTGGTATGCGGAGCCTTGTATAAATGATTGGGAGATCTTCCTTGCAAATATTGTGGCAAACCTTCTGACATTACTCCATGAAATCCTAAATTTTCCAATCGACCTGCCAAGTCATTACAATAAATCATTCCAGTATTTCTAAATACTTTAGGCGTTTGCCCGAAGTGTTCTTCTACTTTGGAAATGTGTTTTTTGACTTGTCTTTCGAACTCAGGTAATGAGTTTAAGTAGGCGAGTGAATGATAATAGGTTTGACCGATAAATTCTACTTGACCCGTTTTTGATAATTCAATAAATGATTGTAACACATCAGGGCGATGGTTTTCCATTTGCTCAATCAAGGTGCCCGAAAGTGACAAACAAAATTTAAAATTCTTTCCCAAACGATTGATGTTTTCCATCATAATTGCATTCATTGGCAAGTAGCAATTATTAGAAATTTTATCCAAAAAATCCTTATTCATTTTATCATCTTCATAAAAATGATCATGTCCAATTTGGAAAAAATCATAAGGCTTTAACCGATTCGGTTGGTGTAGATTGAAATATAAGCAGACGTTTTTCATTTTGTAAGTTTGTGCGGTGTAAATTAGTTTATTGGGTACTTGGTTGATCAGGTAATCGGTTCGACTGTTTTATTGTACGACTGCCAATTGCCAACTGTTTCACCAATTACCTTTTTCCTCCATTTAATTCATCTTGTAATTTCTTCAATTCTTTCCATTTTCCTTCCGCAGCTAATTCCGCTTGTTCTGCCCAAGTAGTTGGATCATGCGATTTGAATCGACTTCCTGCTTCAGCTAAAATAGATTTTAATTTACTAAATTTTGCATGTGCTAAATCTGAATAAGAAAAAATACCTCCGTCATTTAACAATGACGCAATCTTAGGACCTATTCCTTCGATTTTTTTCAAATCATCTTTTTGAATATTTTCTGGAGCAATAGGAGTGGGCGTATTTTTTTTCTCAGCAGCAGGTAAAATGACTGGTTGCTGCATTTCCATTTCAGCAGGCGGATCACCTTTGACATCATATCCTAAAGCGTAAGAATATGCTTTCATGATTCCATCCACAGCATGATCCCAAGTACAAGTTTTTATATCTTCAAAAGTTTCTGCTACTACTTTTTTGCGCAGCGCTTCATCTTCCAACAAATCTGTGATATGTTTTGCCATCAAATCAATATCCCAAAAATCTGCGGTCAATGCATGTTGCATCACTTCCGCTGCACCAGATTGTTTGGAAATTACACATGGTATTCCAAATTGTGCTGCCTCCGCAGCAGACAGACCAAATGGTTCAGAAACCGAAGGCATACAATAAACATCAGCCATGGCTAATAATTTATTAACTTTTTCTCGACTTAAAAAACCGGTGAAGTGAAATTTATTTCCAACTTTTCGATAAGCTCCTGTTTCGATAGTTCGTTTAAGTTGATCACCACTTCCTGCCATGACGAATCGGACATTATCATTTTCTGCAATAACTTTGGAGGCAACTTCTAAGAAAAATTCAGGGCCTTTTTGTCCAGTAATTCTTCCTAAAAACAGTACTAATTTTTCTGGGAAAGTAGCTTTTTCTCTAAATGTTTTTACGGGTTCTACTCCATTATGAACTGGGAAAATTTTCTGAGGATTAATCCCATAATGTTTTTCGACAATGGTTCCCGTGTATCGACTAACTGGAATGACCGCATCTGCCATTTCCATTCCGTATTTTTCCAAATCATAATTCCAACCTCGAGCATCTGGTCCCGCTCGATCATAACTCAGCGCATGAGCATGAATGACAAGTGGTTTTCCACTTTGGTGTTTCACTTTTATTCCAGCCAACATCGTCATCCAATCATGTGCATGAATCACATCAAATTCTAAATTAGCTGCCAAAGCGGCAACGTATTCTGCATATTCCACCACTTTTTTTTGCACATCATCACCATACATTTCATCTAAGTGGAAGCGACTAAAAAAAGTTGAATTGGAAGATGTTTCAGAAATTTGGTTGGCGTAAGTAGAAGTTTTGAAATGGGTAGTTTCAGAAGTTTTGCCTTCCGTTTTAGTTTTTTCCAAAGAAGGGTAGGGGGAAACATTTTCCATGCCAGGTGCAAAAAAAGTGCGAGCGAAGGCATGATATTTTTTATATGTTTCTTCCTGTGAATGATTAATCGTATTGCTAATCTCGACATCAATATTATTCAGTCCAATAATATTCGCATTATCCAAAATTGAGTCTTGACTCGCCTTTGGCAAAATAATAGTTAGATCAGTTTGCTTGGCTAGTGCCTTAGCGATTCCGAAGCAAGCAATTGCTAAACCACCACTAATCAGCGGCGGAAATTCCCATCCTAGCTTGAGTACTTTTAATTTTTTCATCACAGAATAGATTGTTTTACGAATTAAAAAGAGTTTTATTTTTTAAAAAAAAATTTATAGGCTATTTTCTCAAGAATAAATATATAAATTTTTATTTACTTAGTGTCAGTTACACAAAAAGTATATTGAATTTTATACATTTGAATAAATGTACTAAAACGTTAGATGAATAAATGTACTAAAACGTTAGATATTTCTATAGTGTTTCAAAAATATTTTTTAAGATTTTATAGACTAATCTTAGTTACTAATCAATGTTACACTATTTTAAGATAGTTTGATAATTAGTTAAATATTATAATAAGTTTTAATTTTTGGAATGGAATTTTGTATTAAATTTGCAACTGTTTTTCTGAAATAACCTAAGTTCACGGATAGGATCAATTTTTTCTAGGAACTTACATAATATATTAAATCACAATGAACGAATTTATAAAAGAAGATATAATGACAAGAACTGAAAAGGAGAAATTCCCTCTATCTATTGTTTCTTTTCGACAGGAAGGGAATCAATTTTATTTTGTTTGTGAAAATGAGGTAGAACTTCGAATTACGATTTTGACTGATCGAATGCTTCGGTTTAGATATGCTGCTAATGGTATTTTTGAAAATGATTTTTCGTATGCCATTGATCAAAAATTTCAACCAACTTCACCCGAGGTGGAATTCAAAGAGAAGGAAGATCATTATCGCATCACTACTAAGCGAGTTATTTGCAGAATTGAAAAAGCTGATTTGCGAGTCATCATGATGGATAAATCTGGAACGGTGATTTGTGAAGATGAAAAAGGATTTCATTGGGAAGATGATGAGAAAAGTGGAGGAGCAATAGTGCAAATGAGTAAAAAGTTACAAAGTCAAGAAAATTTTTATGGCTTAGGTGACAAAACGGGTAGAGCGAATATGAGAAAAAACCGTTATTCGATTTGGGGAACAGACTCGTATGGATATGGAGTAGCGACTGATCCTTTGTACAAAAATATACCTTTCTTTTACGGTATTCACAAAGATATGAGTTACGGTATTTTCTTCGATAATTCTTTTCGAAGCTTTTTTGACTTTGGTCATGAACGAGCAAACGTGACTAGTTTTTGGGCGAGTGGTGGAGAGATGAATTATTACTTTTTCTATGGACCTGAATTGATGGACGTAGCAGAACAGTTTGTTGACTTGACTGGAAAACCTGAGTTGCCTCCGATGTGGGCTTTGGGTTATCATCAATGTAAATGGAGTTACTATCCTGAATCACAAGTAAAGGAAATTACGGCTGAATTTCGGAGGCGAAAAATTCCTTGTGATGCCATTTATTTGGACATTGATTATATGGATGGTTTCCGATGTTTTACTTGGGATAAGGAAAAATTTCCTGCTCCTAAAAAGATGATTAAGGAACTGGAAGAGGATGGTTTTAAAACTGTCGTGATGATTGATCCAGGCATTAAAGTCGATAAAGATTATTGGGTTTGCAAAGAAGGTTTGGAAAAAGATATGTTTTGTAAAAGAGGAGATGGGCCATTATTGGTGGCACCAGTTTGGCCAGGAGATTGCTTTTTTCCTGATTTCACTAAACCAAAAGTGAGAGAATGGTGGGCAGGTTTGTACCAAGAAATGATTGCAGATTTAGGGGTGCATGGTGTGTGGAATGATATGAATGAACCTGCGATATTTTTATCTGATAACTTTACTCAATCGGATAAAACATTTTACAATGATGTGCGACATGATTATGATGGGAATCCATGTAGTCATCAAAAAGCACACAATGTGTATGGTATGCAAATGTCTCGTGGAACATTCCACGGGCTCAAACAAAATGCTCCTGACAAACGTCCATTCGTAATCACCCGATCAACTTATGCAGGTGGTCAAAGATATTCTTCTGGTTGGACTGGCGATAACTTGGCGACTTGGGAACATTTAAAAATTGCGAACAAGCAATGTCAACGTGTAGCTATTTCAGGGATGTCATTTATCGGTTCAGATATTGGAGGATTTATCGATCAACCTGATGGTGAGTTATATTTGCGGTGGTTACAAATGGCGGTTTTTCATCCATTTTTTAGAACGCACTCTTCAGGCGATCATGGCGAACAAGAGCCTTGGACATTTGGGGAAGATATTGCGGAATTGTCTCGTCGAGCGATTGAATTTCGGTATCGAATATTACCATATATGTACACTACATTTTGGCAATACACGACGAAAGGAACTCCGATGCTAAGACCTTTGGCATTTTTGGAACAACAAGAAAAAGATACTTTGCATCGCATGGAAGAGTTTGCTTTGGGAGACCATATTTTGGTTTGTCCGATTTCTCAACCAAAGGTGGAAGGTCGTTGGATGTTTTTACCAAAAGGCGATTGGTTTAACTTTTGGACGGATGAAAGAGCAGAATCGAATCTGGAGTTTTGGGCTTCTACAGGACTAGATGAAATTCCAGTTTTTGTTCGAGGTGGAGCGGTGATTCCTAGTTTTGAATCGCAGCAGTATGTTGGAGAAATAGAAAGACCACAAATTTATTTGCACGTCTATTATATCAATGGAGAAAATAAAAGTCAATTTTATTTAGATGAAGGAGAAGGATATGGTTACGAAAAAGGAGAAGCTACTTTACGTAATTATATTGTTACAGGTGATGAAAATAAGTTGACGATTTCGCAAAAAATAGAAGGCAAGTTTGAAAAAATGTGTGACGATTTTAAATTAATCATTCATGGATTACCGCAAGATTTGACCAATGCAAAAGTAGGAGAGGATTCTGTAAAATTTTCAAAAGAAATAGATCAAAAGAAAGAGGTTTTTGAAATTAAGGTGGATCGAGATTTTGAGGAGATTGTTTTGGAGTGGTAAACATACGAGCGAATGGCTTCCAGCCTAATGTTGTCAACTTAAGCGTTTGTTGGAAATAATGCCGAGGATTAGATCCTCTGTTTTCTTCCTAAAAATGGAGAGTAGGGAATTTAATTCCCGGGCAATCTAAAACAAAAATTCGTTAAGTTGACAACATTAGGCTTCCAGCCATCCTCTCCTTTTAGATATGACTTTTTTAAAAACAGAAAAAACAGAGAATTAAGAGTATAAAATCTCTGTTTTCTCTGTTTTTAAAAATAAATTTTTCAAATCATTAAAAAAGAAAAAACCAAGGCTGGCTTTAAGCATGTGGTTGTTGGAAGACCTAATTTTGTTAATGATTTATTAAATCTCCGTTTTTCATTTTGTAAATAACAATAAAGGTTAGAAATTTGTGCTTTCAATAGATGGGAATTAATTTTCCATTTTTTCACAAAAAAATTACAAAATAATATGAGAAGAATATTGCTTACCCTTTCTGCATTATTTTTTATTTCATTTTCAATTTTCGCTCAAGCAGGTCACGAAATCAAAGTCAAACTCAATGATTTTGAGGAGAAACAACTTTACTTAGCTTGGAATTATGCTGGCAAGCAATACATTAAAGATACGGTCGATATTGACGAAAAAGGGTACTTCACTTTTACGGGAGAAGAGTCTTTGGATGGAGGTGTTTACTTGATCATTATGCCACCTGATAATCAATACTTTGAATTATTGATAGATAAAGATAACCAAAATTTTACTGTCGAAACTAGTGCAAAAGATCTTGTGGGAGAAATGAAAATAAATGGTTCTTCTGATAATAAAATGTATTGCGATTACTTAAATTATTTGAGTGGGAAAATTGTCGAACAGAAAGAAATCCAAGCAGATAAAGATTCTCCTGATGCTGCAAAAAAAGAGGCTGCGCTTAAGAAATTAGAAAACCTTGATGCCGAGGTAAAAAAATATCATGAAGATATTATTAATAATCATCCTAAAACGATGACAGCGATGGTCATAAAATCTCGAATGCAAACTCCTATACCTACCTTTGAAGGGAGTGAAAAAGAGGTATCCTTGAAGCGATATGTTTTTTACAAAAAACATTATTTTGATAATATTGATTTGGGGGATTCAAGATTGATACGTACATCATTTTTATATGAGCGAGTGACTTATTATATGGAAAAATTGACACCTCAGCATCCTGATTCGATGATTATTTCTATTGATTATTTGTTGAATAAAATGCAACCGAGTGAGGAAACTTTCAAATATTATTTGATTCATTTTTTGAATAAATATGCTAGTTCAAAAGTAGTTGGGCAAGACAAAATTTATGTTCATCTCGCAGAAAATTAT
>Ga0114957_1003070_pt1 | contig 15361 bp, 17 predicted proteins | sample BantaG_FD_87175 | JGI IMG/M metagenome (GOLD analysis project Ga0114957, IMG submission 87175) | Marine algal microbial communities from Bantry Bay, Ireland - BantryBay_4 metaG | ecosystem: Host-associated > Algae > Red algae > Unclassified | place: Bantry Bay, Ireland | collected 2014-11-21 | reverse complement strand
TAGAAAATGATTACATGGAAGGATCAAAAACTAAAGCACTAAGACGTTTAAAACAGAAGCTCTACCAAGAGGTCAGACCAAGAGCGAATACTCTCGTTGAAGCATTTGGCATTCCGGAAGAATTGCTTGGAGCTAAAATTGTATTGTATAACTAGAGAGCAGAAGTAGAGTTGGTGTTAATGATGATGATGGTGACCACCTTCTGTATTAAAGTCAAATGAATTTAATTGGAGGTCAGAGATTACCTGAGTCGCTTGACTAATCTCATATGACCTATTGGTTGCTATCCCTTTAAGGTCAGTTTTTGATCTCTGCTTATCAGGCCACATAACTAGGATATCTACAGTATCATCACAATCACCTAATCCAATTTCTAGCCTCAAAGGATTACTTCCAAAACTTCCTCCCGTATTGACTACTCGATGAATTTGTCGTTCGCTGGTGGTGACTATCACTCGAGCACCTATCGCATCGACATTTTTACTTGACCCTTTAAGGTCTATCGTGATCCATTTATTCCCATTTTTCTTACCATCAAAGAGAACATTAGTAAATGTATCTCCTTCGAAGGCACCACCCATTACTGAATAGACCTCTTGGTCTCCATCGTTGTTGAGGTCAGCGAATGCGACACCATGTCCCTTCTGAACATGACCAAATCCACCACTGTAAGTCACTTCTTCAAACTTTCGACCGTCAACATTTCTAAACATTCGGTTTGGTACAGTAGATCCCAAGTGTGGTGTCCCTGTCCCGATATAGAAATCTAGGTAACCATCCATGTCCAGGTCTCCATAGTTGCTCCCCATAGCATACATAGACTTCCTCACACCGTATGCCTGAGACACTTCTTTGAATGATCCATCTTTCTGATTGAGATAGAGCCTAGGTTGTTCTTCTTGAGCTGGTTGATTGAGGAGTTCAGCAGCGTAATCATGTGCCGCTGCATTCTGTCGCTGAGTATCAAAACTCCCTACGAAGAGGTCCTGCCATCCATCGTTATTGACATCAAAAAACCAAGTAGGAAAAGACTTTTTGGGTTCTGAAACTCCAGCTGCCTTACTTACCTCTTTAAATGTTCCGTTCTTTTGGTTTTGAAAGAGGAGGTTATTACTGCCGAGAGCTGAAATATAGAGGTCAGGATATCCATCATTGTTATAGTCTCCTGCTGCTACACCTTTTACAAATCCTGAAAATCCAATCTCTGCCTGAGCTGTTACATTTACATAAGTGCCATCTCCCTGATTTTGAAAGAGCTCAGATTCTGCTCTCAGACTAGGGTTGGCTTCATTGCCAAAGAAAAGATCAAGGTCACCATCTAAATCATAGTCGAGAAAGGCAGCTGTCTGGCATGGAAACTTACTTTGCAATCCTGCTTGGTAAGTAACATCATCAAAGGTTCCATCTCCTCTATTCTTTAAAAGTGAATGTGGATGTTTTCCAGCAGGACCTAACCATCCACCTCTCAAAATGAGAATATCCTTATGACCATCTCCATCGTAATCAGCATGGAGACAATTGAGACCACCATCTATTCCTTCAATCCCAGCTTTTGCTGTTGTATTTACGAAAGTCCCATCTCCCAAGTTTTGATAATACTGTGCTTGATCTTCCATTCCGTAACTTGTACAAAAGAGATCGAGGAAGCCATCAGAATTGAAGTCATCAATGCAAACTCCTCCTGAAAGTCCATTCTGGGCTAACCCAACTGACATTGCAATCTCACTAAATCTTGAAAAGTCAACATCATTTGGCAAATTAATAAGTTCAGATGTAGATAACTCTTGTGGATAGTTACCGAGGGTCATCTGGGCAAGATTAAGCAACCATCTATTTTGAAGGTCTTCAGGATGTTTTTTGACTAGGAGTTTGAGTATCTCAACGGCTGCCTCTGACCCTGATCGATTAGAATGTTGACCCTCTTCTAACAGTGGCACTAGGCATGAATATGCAGTGTGATTATTGATACAGTTCTTCTGCTCACCATCACGAAGGTAGGCCAAAGCAAGCAGGTCAAATATTCCTTTGTGACTAGGTTGATAATTCTGACGTGTGACTTTCAGTTGCTTGAGTATTGATTCTATGTCTTGAGCAGTTTGCTCTGAATTACCTGCATTGAGATTTTCATTACAATATCCAAAAAACTTCTGTAAGTATTGATTTGGTGGGGCTTTTGTGATTTCAGCTTGTGCTAACTTTGCTCTTTTACTATTCCAATGATAGTAGGCTTGTGGATTCCCATCCTTGACAAGGTTGTCTAATTCAATTGCCATAGCACGGGTACCATCAGATTCTGCTTCAGTTTGCTTGCTTGTACTCGTTTGAGGCGATATCTGATCACTCCCTCCGCAGTTGCTTAGGAGTAATACGATTCCGAATAGAACTATTATATCTAATTTCAAATTACTGAGTTTAATCATTCCGCCTTATAAAATATCTTGCTAAGATAGTACTTCAGATTAAGTCTCTTCGAACATTCTGTAGTACCTTTATCATATCGTTAAAGCTTACAATATATTCATTTCATGAAACACAATTTTTTCGCAGGACCAGCAATACTTCCTAGAGAAGTTTTAGAGCAAGCAGGTAAGGCTGCAAATCTAGTAGAGTCAGAAGGGCTTTCGATCTTAGAAATGTCTCACCGAGGCCGTTTTATTACAGACGTCATGGAGACAGCTGTTCAGACTTGCAAAGATCTCCTCGCTGTACCAGATGACTATGAAGTACTTTTCTTGACTGGTGGAGCATCATCCCAGTTTTTTATGGTTCCTATGAATATCCTAGGTTCTGATCAGACTGCAGCTTATATCGATACTGGTACGTGGTCAACAAAAGCAATCAAAGAAGCAAAGCTCTTTGGTAATATTGAGACAGTTGCTTCATCGAGCGATAAGAACTTTAGCTACCTGCCTCAATTAGGTAACCTAGATAAAGACAAGTATCGCTATCTCCATATCACATCTAACAACACGATTTTTGGTACTCAGTACCATACTGACCTCGATCCAGGTGTAAGGCAAGTGATTGATATGTCATCTGATATCTTCAGCCGACCGATGGATGTCTCTAAGTATGATATCATCTATGCTGGAGCACAGAAGAATATGGGACCAGCCGGTACGACACTCGTAATCATCAAGAAGTCTATTGTAGACCAAATCGATCGCAAGATTCCGACGATGCTGAATTATGCAACACATATCAAAAAGAACTCTAGCTTCAATACTCCACCAGTCTATCCTATCTACGTCAGTATGTTGACCATGCAATGGGTACAAAAGCAAGGTGGGGTGAAAGTAATGCAATCAATCAACCAAGACAAAGCTGCATTACTTTATGATGAGATAGATCGTAATCCACTCTTCAGCGGAAACGTTGCAACCGATAATAGGAGTCTTATGAATGTCACCTTTCAGGTCTCTGATGATTCTCTTGTTGATGGATTTTTAAAGTCATGTGCTGACAATGAAATTGTTGGACTAAAAGGTCACAGATCAGTTGGAGGATTTAGAGCTTCGATTTATAATGCTATGCCTAAGTCTAGCATTCAGGTCTTAGTAGATGTGATGAAAGATTTTGAAAAGACTCATGGCTAATGTCCATAAAACCGTCTTCAAAAAAGACAATGTTAGAGTACCGATTAAAGTCCACTTAGAATATCGAAAAGATCATCGATTTTCGATAGCTAAGCGAAGTGCAATCTTAAGGATGCCTATCTGGTATCTCAAAGGTCAAAGGCAAAAAACTTATACTCAATTCCTAGACTGGATTGAAAGTCACTACACTAAGAAACCCGAAATGTTTCTCCGATTTCAAATCAAAGAATATCAGACTGGTGATATCTTGGAAGTCTTCGGTGTGAGTTACAGATTAGAAGTGTTTGCCGTACCAGGTGATAGAGTCAGTGCTAAATTAATTGAGGAACACAGTATCATAGAACTCAGTATACCTAAGAGTCTTGAAGACGATACTGATCGCGGAAAACATATTTCCAATATTATTAAGAAGGTAGTTGCAAAGGGACTCAAGCCAAAGGTCGAACAAAGGCTATCTTATCTCGCGAAAAATGTAGTTGGTGTTAGGTTTAACAATTTTAGACTGAAGGACTCTCTGACTAATTGGGGAAGTTGTAGTGGGAAGAACAACATCAATATATCAATACGTACTCTCTTGCTTCCAATGGATAAGATTGATTACGTATTGATACATGAGTTGTGTCACCTCAAAGAACTGAACCATAGTCCAGAATTTTGGGGTTATGTCGAGAAAGCTATGCCAAATTACAAAGAAGCTGAATCATGGATTACAACTCATGGCGGTAGCCTTCATTATTAGTCCTGTATAAGTTCGAACTCAATCTCTTGAGAGACTTCCTTAGAGAATTGGATAGTCGCTGTATATGCACCTATCTCTTTTACTCCTTCTGGAAGTATGATCTTCTTTCTTTCTATCTCAACACCACACTGCTCTTGAAGGGCTTGTGCTAACTGTACACTCGTTACACTTCCGAAAATCTTTCCAGATGTACCAGCTTTTACAGCGATATTGAGTTTTTTACCTTCAAGTGACTTCGCTGTTGCCTTGTACTCATCAGTCTTAGCTAATTCGGCAGCCTCAAGATCAGCGATGATTGTCTCTAGTTTTGCATTGTTCGCTGCATTAGCGATTACACCCATCCCTTGAGGAATGAGATAGTTACGTCCGTAACCATTTTTGACCTTTACTACGTCATTTTTGTAGCCTAGGTTTTCTATATCTTTTAATAGTATGATATCCATTATCTACTTATTCTTAATTGTTATAAAAAATAAACCGAACTCAATTTACTTAAGAAGGTCAGCTACGTATGGTAAGATTGCTAGGTGTCTAGCTCTCTTTACTGCCACAGCGACTTTCTTTTGGTACTTGAGTGAGTTACCCGTAATTCTTCTTGGAAGAAGCTTACCTTGTTCGTTGATAAATTGAAGTAAGAAGTCTGGGTCTTTATAATCGATATGCTTGATACCGAATTTTTTAAACCTACAGTACTTTTTCTTCTTCTTCCCAATATTTGGGTTGGATAAAAACTTTATATCTTCTCTAGATGCCATTGTTTTTCAATTTAAAAGAGTTTACAATAATTAGTGGTGAATGCTATTCTTCTTCAGAACCTACTTTAGAAGAACCACCATTAAGTGAATCTTGCATTTTTTGTAATTCATTCCACTTTCCTTGATCAGCTAACTTTGATTGCTCAGCCCAAGTACTTGAATCGTGCATAGTGAATGAAGATCCACCTTTAGCGAGAGCTTCTTTGAGCTTGTCTCCAGATGCTGCTGCTAAATCTGAATAAGTAAGAATACCACTAGATGCAAGTACTTCTGCAATCTTTGGTCCGACGCCTTCAATCTTAGTAAGATCTTGTTTCTTTACTGGCTTTTCTGTTTTAGTAGTTGATGATGATGCTTCATCATCATCCTTCTTTCTACTTAAACCAATCTTACCATCTCTTTTGTCTTGGTTGAACTTCACTGCATATTTGTCCAAGGCAATCGTTAAGAATCTCATGATTCTCTCATCTCTTCTGAAGGCTAGCTCCATTTTAGCGATGACTGCTGGTGCCGTAGTTGTATACTCTATACAGTAATACACTCCTGAATTCCGTCTATTGATCGGATAAGCGAGTTGTTTTAATCCGAGCTCTCCCAGATCTACAATGTTACAGCCTTCGTCAGTCAACATGTCTGAGTAGGTCTTCGCTGCTGTCTTAATCTCATCGCTCGACAGCACTGGGTCTACGATGAAAGTTACTTCATAATTCTTCATGTAATAATTATATGTTTTTAATCCCCTTTTATTCGGGGACGCAAAGATAGTTGTAATTTGAAGTATTTCACAACTATTGTCTCTGTATTTACACTCATCTGATTGAGATAGAGATAGTTAGTCTTTTTTTCTATGTGTAATTGTCACGATTTTAGTGATATCTACCTCATTCATCTCAATAAATCCGTAATTTTGCATGAACGTCTAATGGGCATTACATATCAATAAAAACATCAATTATGCGATTATTCTCAACAATACTTACACTCACAACACTGACACTACTCTTTTCTTGTAAGGGAAATCAGACTCCGCAAACAGTGGACACCAATCTTAATGCTCAATCATCCTACACGATCGAAGAGGCTTATGGAGAGCAATTTGAGATCGGGACACAAATCAATACTGTTGACCAAACTGTTGGCTTACTCTCATCTCAAGATACAGTTGATGTGGTGCTCGAGGCAAATGTCGAGGCAGTCTGCAAAAAGAAAGGCTGTTGGATGAACCTCGTTGACACAAGTAATCCAACTGAGGAAAATGCTTTCTTTGTGAAGTTTAAAGACTATGGCTTCTTCATGCCACTTGACTCAGAAGGTTATAAGGTCCTCGTAAAAGGGAAGGCATATAAGGAAGTGACATCAGTCGATGAACTCCGCCACTATGCAGAAGATGAAGGCAAGAGCCCAGAAGAAATTGCTAAGATCACAGAGCCAACTGAAGAACTCAAAATACTCTCTACTGGAGTCTACAAGGTGAAGGGATAGATGAGCCTTTAGATATCACTAGACGATTTGGAAGGAGTTGTCTGTCTTAAATTATTATAGGGAATCATTAAAATTGATACCTCGCTGTATAAAGATCAAACCCTCCTTGTCCACCATCTCTGTTAGAAGAGAAAATGATAACAACTTCATTGGTTTCGTAAGTCAACTCAAATGATACCGCTATCGGTCTATACTCATCAGATGCAGTATTAATTTTCTCTCCCAGATTTACTGGCTCAGACCAAGGTCATTTTCCTCCTTAGAGTAATAGAGATCAAATCCTCCATAACCACCTAGCCTATCTGAAGTGAAGAGCATGATTTTCTTATCACCACTTGGAGTAAAAATAAATGGACATTTATCATTCCCTCCACTTGACAAAGTAGAATTCTGAACAACATCTACATTGAAAGTTTCTTCATTGTCTGAATCAATCATCTCATTGCTATCTCCAGATGAATAAATATTGAACACATCATCTTCTCTATTGCTGCAGAAGTAGATCTTATCACCAGAGAGAGTTGGATAATAATCATCAAACTCAGAATTGAATAACGACATCGCATGCTTTGTATTTACATCAGTGAGATCACGTCCTTGTGTAGCAATATATTTAATGTCAAAATGACCAAGTGAGTCATCCGCAAAAAACAAATAGTCATTCCCATTCCCAAAGTAAGAGTATGGACCTAATTCATTACTACTGCTTTCGATAGCGTTCAATTTTGCAATCTGGTCTGATACATCATTAGTTGATGAATAAGAAAAGTTGAAAACATCATCTCGACTATGGTAGGTGCCTACTAAAAAAAGTTAAACACTAAGTCAAAGTTGGCCCCATTAGTATTCCGATTAGAAGAAAATGTAATGCCTGGACCATAAGCATAATCATATGGCAGATCAGAATTATAATCGTCATAGATAGAGTTTATATTCTCTAGATTAGTAGGATTCTCCGTGACAATGGTTTCATATGTGAATTCGTAATCAATATTCTTTATGCAACCCACACAGACGATAATAATCAAGGCAGCTAGAAAATTGAATGTGTAGATTGACTGTTTCATCTGTTGCGTTTGATCTTGGATTGTAATAAGATAGAGTACTAGTAAAATAACGTAAATAACTAGATTGTACTTTGGTTGTATTAATTTAGAAGTTTTGAAATCCTATAAAAGACTGCTTTCAGGCTATCACATTCACCTACCAACAAATTATGAAAATTCTATTCACCTTTTTAGCCTTCTTTTTCATCTCAATAGGATTCGGGCAAAACACAACAAAGTTATCTGTATCAGTAAGCGATGAGTATAAAGACAAAACAAAGGCAGCAGTTGTCCTCTCAATCCATACTGGAGAAAACGGTATAACAGCTATAGCTAAGAATGGAAGAAAGGATTATGTGTTTGACCTGTTTGATCATAATCTGAATCTGTTACATTCTGAAGTCGTCCCAAAAGAAAACAATGAGTTTTACGTGGGTGACTTATTCTTTGGAAATACGATGAAGATATTCACTGTGGATTCACCAAAAAGAGATGAACGTGTTGTCTACTGTCATACAATCAATCTTGACACCAAGGAATATAATTCTACAAAATTATTCAGTACTACAGTTGAGAAAAAAGGAGCACTCTTCGGATCAAGAAAAGATCACAGAACAAACTTTGCAGTATCACCAAATGGAGAGTACTTTGCAATTGCCACTGATGATACTCGTAAAAATCTCAATTCCTATACCATCCAGGTGTTTGATGCTAACACAGAGAACTTAGTCTACAAACAATCCTATCAAAAATCTGCAAAACGATTTTACGTCCATAATGACTTGCATGTGGATAATGCAGGTGATGCCTATTCGATTGGTAAACTCTATCAAAATGGTACAAGGCAAGTAAAGCTTTTCACAGGAGATGCCAACTATGACATTGTACTCAATAAAGTATCTGCCGACAACACTACTGAACTTCTCATCAGGTTAGAGGATCAACATATTCAGAACTTGAACATTGAAGAAACCAATAATCAACTCCACTTAGTAGGGTTCTTCTCAGAAATGAATGTACATCGACTAAAGGGTATTTGTAATTTCATCATTGACACGGAAGCAGTTGCAATAGCTGATACCAAATCCCATTCACTCCCAACACAAGTTTATCAAGATCTCTATGGCGAGAACAGAGCAGAAAGGTTGAGCAAGAATGGAAAAGAGTTAATAAGATTTATTATGGACCATACATTGACAGATAGCCAAGGTAATATCTACTTAATTGCAGAAAAGTTTTATACAACTACTAATACTGTCAACAATGGATCTGGTGGAGTGACAATGCAGACTGTTTATCACTACGATGATATTATCATAATCAAACTCCTAGAAGATGGTAATCTTGATTGGGGAAGAAGTATTTTAAAGAAGGATGAAATACCATCCTACAATGCATTTCTAAAAAATGATGAACTTCATATACTTTTAAACTCTGGTAAAAACCTCGCAGAAAAAAGAGATGGAAGAACAAAAGTCAAGAGAAACTTTTTGGAAGCTACAGCACTCTACGATATTGCCTATACCCAGAGTGGAGAAGTCTCTTACAACAAGATCCATGATAATCAAGGTAACGGCTATTTTCATCCATTTTTTGGCTCATTTCAAGATGGAAGGTTCATCATGATGAGTGGTGGCAAATGGCAAAAATTTATGATATTGGAGTAGAATAACTTTGGGTTAATTTTTCTCTGTTCTTAACTCAGACAAAGTCTCAACCTATTGCAAGAATAAGTTACTTCGCTTATATTTACTGCTATCTTGGATATTAGAAGTCAATTCTTCCAATGTCTTAAATCAATCCTATCAAATTATGAAGAATTTCAAGTTCAATGTCATTACTCTTTTCTTACTTGCTTTTATCTGCACCCACTCTCCTGTCCAAGCCCAATTTCTTAAAAATCTAGAGAAGAGCTTACAGGATGTTGCTGATAAAGTAGTTGAAGAAAAGTTAATTGAAATAATAACTGAAGAAACGGAAGAGTCTTTGGATTCACTCCTCAATGAAGATCCAAATTACCAACCTAAAATACGGGGTTACGGCATCTCCAATTCTTTACCTGCAGAAAGTTATGCATTTGACAACAAGATAGAAATGCTAATGGAAACCAATGGCGATAAGATTTACATAGACTATTACCTGTCTGAATCACAAGATTATGTTGGTTCACAAATGAAGGATAAGAACTCTCAAAATATGATGACAGTGATAGACAGTGATCGTGAAGCAATCTTCACATTTATGGAAATGAATGGAAGTAAAGTTAAATTGGCAATGGACTATGACGCAGAACAAATGGTGGAAAATACAGACTATAAAATAGAACTAACCGGCAAATCTAAAAGAATACTTGGATACTTCTGTGAAGAATATTTAATGACAGGTGATGACTTCACCTCAAATGTATGGGTCACAAAAGAAGCTGGAATTCGCTTTCCGAAAGGAATGTATGAAGTTCCTCAGAAAAAAGGAAACAACCAAGAATGGCTAAAACAGATTGATGGCTGGGCAATGGAAATGGAAATGACAGATACTTCCGGAAGAAAGCCGAATATCATCAAAATGAACTGCTTATCAATTGAAAAAACTCAGTACAAACTGATCAGCAGTGATTATGAAAACATGTAAGTGATGACGTGAATGGAGACAATCAATTGAATCCAATTCTCAATCACTTTGTACCTTAAGATTTACATTACCATCAGCACTTATGCCATTAGAGGAATATCAATACAAGGAAAAATTAGAACTCAAGGATCTAGACTTGCCAGACTCTTCAGCACATAAGGTGAGTTGTCCTTCTTGCTCTCAGGCTGTAACTGCTGACAACTTAGACCTCAAAACTCATGTCGCAAAGTGTGGTAATTGCAATGTGATTTTCTCCTTTAGTGACATTGTAGACAAAGTGAGAGACAGTGCTGGATTCACTGAAGTGCAGAAACCAGAAGGTATCTCTATTAATCAAATTGGTAATGATCTTGAGATCTCAGTAAGACAACCATGGACTCTGTTTGAATTGATTGGGGTTTCATTCGCCCCTGTATTGTTTGTATTACTCACCAGTCTCTTCATTGCGTTTGTTGCTCCGACATTAGCAGGTAAAATGGTTTTGGTTACCTTTCTTGTAGCAGCGCTAACTGCCTATATTTCTTATTTCTTTATCCGCAAGGAACATAGATTGAATGTTCATATAGATGACAATCATTTGTACATTGAGCATCGACCAAAAAAATTAGTAAAAGACAAGTCGTACCCAATAAAAGACATTATTCAGATCTATACTAAAAACATTGCAGGTGGGAATAATACAATGATAGCAAGTGTCTTTATGGTCATCAAAGGAAAAGAAGGAGAGAGACACATCCAGTTAATCAAGTCTGTCAGTAGCCTATCTCAAGCAAAGTACATCGAACAAGAAATCGAGAAACAACTGAAAATTTCTGATAGACGAGTACCTGATGAAGTATCATAAAATATCTCAAATTTAATTCTCTAAAGAGTTTCAGGAAAAAATAAACGTCCAACCTATGCAAGTCAAAAATCTCTACATTATGTGGAAGCAAATCGCGTTCTGCTTTATTGCGATGAGTTTAATCATGGCATGCACTCAAACAAATGAACCAGACAATACCATAGATCTACCAACTGATCCAATGACAGAAGATCCAATAGTTATTAACCAAAATCAAGCGGCAGTAATAGGTGTAAGTCTGAGTGGTGAAGAAAGCAACTACACATTCAATGTGACAATTAGTAGTCCTGATACAGGTTGTGATCAGTACGCAGACTGGTGGGAAGTAATTACTCAAGACGGAGAACTCGTCTACCGAAGGATACTTGGACACAGCCATGTTGACGAACAACCGTTTACACGGAGTGGAGGCACTATAGAGATCAGTTCATTAGACTCAATCTTTGTCCGAGCTCATATGAATAACCTTGGTTACGGTTCACTCGTCTACAGTGGTACCATAGCAGATGGTTTAGCCGTGGATACACTAGAGACGAGTTTTGCCGAAGAGTTGCTAACCATTGAACCTCTTCCAACAAGCTGTGCATACTAAGTATCAACTGACTAAGCAATATGCTCTATCCTGACATCGCTGCTCAATTGATCAGTATGAAAAATGCTGATAATGACCTCAGACAAACCTTAGTAAAGAGCGGAGAACTCTTCAATGGTTACAACTCTGAAATGGAAGCTCTCCACAATCAGAATGCACTCCACCTTGATCAAATCATAGAAACTATCGGTTACCCAACACCTGCCAAAGTTGGAGAAGAAGGAAGTGCTGCAGCTTGGCTGATCATCCAACATGCAATCAGTCAACCACCATTCATGAAAAAGTGCTTAGATCTACTCAAACAGACACATCCATCTGACAAAGAAACCCTGCAGCAAGTCGCTTACCTCTCCGACCGAATCGCAGTCTTTGAAAATCAACCTCAGTTCTACGGTTCACAATTTGACTGGGACCAAGAAGGACACTTGAGTCCTCAACCCTATGACGATATCACTCTTGTAAATGAAAGAAGAAAACTGATTGGATTGAATACGCTTGAAGAGCAAACTCTTCTCATTCGCCAAAGAGCAGAAGAAGAAAATGAATCGCCTCCTAAAGATCTAAGTCAAAGAAATTTAGAACGAGATGAATGGAAAAAGAAGGTTGGTTGGATCGTGTAATCTCTCTACTTCTCAACAGACTCAACAATGCTAAAGTCAAGACCATTGATTCCCTCTAGATTTGACACTCTTGAATATTGCTTTACTTTGAGTGTGTACTTACCAATTGCTTCGAAGCGAGTTCTTTCTTTGAGAACTACTCTTAACATGCAAGTTTTGCTCCCACACTTTCCATACCACTTACCAGTCTTGTCAGCAAAGTCAATTGGAAGGACTTGCGTCACTCCTTCCTTGTGAGGAAATTCAGTCTCTATTTGGACATAGACGTTTTCATAAGCATATTCAGTGCTATGTTCGATATCTAAGTAGAGGTCATAATATTGGGTCGTATCACTAATCTCAAATACATTGAGGAGTGGAGTCGACTCTTCCCAATAACCTTCAGACAAGGTGATAGAATTATTATAAATTGAAGTCGGACCACAACCAATAAGGAATACGAATCCTAGTCCAAATAATAATGAAACAATTGTCCTATCAATTTTAAAGATATGAGTGCTTTGATTTGACATTATTAATCAAAATAATCTTTCATTCGTTCAAAGAATCCTTTCTCCTTAGCCCCCGGTGCTGGAATGAAGTTAGGCATTGTTCTGAGTTTTTCCATCATTTCTTTCTCCTCAGCATTGAGTGTCTTAGGAGTCCAGATATTGACATTGATGAGTTGATCACCCTTACCATATGCTTGTACACTTGGAAGTCCCTTTTCTCTCAATCGAAATATCTTGCCTGCAGGAGTTCCTGGAGGCACTTTGATCTTGACCTTACCTGAGAGTGTAGGTACTTCGACTGATGTTCCTAGTGCTGCATCAGCAAAATTGAGGAAGAGATCATAGATGATGTTTTGTCCATCGCGGCTGAAATCATCGTGTGTCTTCTCTTCAATATTAATCAAAAGATCTCCCTTTGGTCCACCTCTCTTACCTGCATTTCCCTTCCCTCTCATCGAGAGTTGCATGCCTGCTTCTACTCCTGCTGGAATCTCTATTTCTATTGTTTCTTCATCATAGATAGTCCCCTCTCCCTTACACTTACTACATGTCGCAGTAATCTTGGTTCCTGCACCTTGACATGCTGGACACAGGCCAGTAGTCTGCATCTGACCAAGGAAGGTGCTTTTGACTTGACGAACATAACCACCTCCATTACAGGTACCACATGTCTGAGTAGATTGACTATCCTTAGCGCCACTTCCATCACACTGCTTGCAGGTAATATTCTTCTTTACTTTGATTTTCTTTGTGACACCATTTTGAATTTCAGAGAGTGTCAGACCAACTTTGATTCTGATATTATTACCCTTCTGTCCTCTTGCTCTAGTGCCTCCTGACGATCTACCGCCACCTCCAAAGAATGAATCAAATGGACTTCCTTGATCTCCAAACATGTGACCAAACTGTTGGAAAATATCATCCATATTCATGTTGCCACCACTGAATCCTCCTCCGCCTTCCATGCCAGCATGACCAAAGCGATCATATCTCGCTTTCTTGTCCTCGTCAGAAAGTACTTCGTAAGCTTCAGCTGCTTCTTTAAATTTTTCTTCCGCTTCTTTGTTGTCAGGGTTCTTATCTGGGTGATACTTGATTGCTACCTTTCTATAGGCCTTCTTGATAGCGGCAGCATTGGCTCCCTTATCCACTCCAAGTATCTCGTAAAAATCTCTTTTAGCCATAGTCTTATTTTCCGACCACTACCTTTGCGTAGCGGATAATTTTGTCATTGAGTTTATACCCTTTCTCGATCGTATCGATCACCTTTCCTTTGAGTTCATCTTTTGGAGCTGGGATGTCAGTGATCGCTTCATGCAACTCTGGATCAAACACTTCATTGGTACTTTCCATTGCAACCAATCCGAGTGTTGCCATATTGCTCTTGAGCTTGTCGTAGACTAGTTGTACTCCTTCACTGAATTGCTCTGCACTGTCATCATTATCAGCACTCGACTTTGCTCTATCAAAATCATCAAGTACAGGGAGTAACGTCTTTAAAGTAGTCTCAGCAGCAGTTCCCATCAATTCTAATCGCTCCTTATTTGTTCGCTTTCGGAAATTTTCAAACTCTGCATAGAGTCTGAGATGCTTGTCCTTTGATTCGAGGTTCTCTGCTTCCTTCTCTTCTAACTGAGCTTGGAGTTCTTCAATCTGCTTCTCTAATTTTGCAATTGCTTTCTCTTCTTTGGATTTCTTTGCCATTTCTTTGATTCTTCTAAAGATGTGGGTCTATTTTTATTTTGATTTGTAAATCATATAGAGAGTATCAATGACTTTGCCAATCGGCTATTTATGTCATTTTGTCACCTTTATTCTTACTACAACAGTAATCCTGTCTATTTACTTGCGGTATTGAGGAAGTCTGTGATCTGGTCAAATGTCGGATTTACAAAGAGTACTTCTCCATTCGTGTCGAGCAAATACTTCGTAGGTATCTCTCTGACTTTGTACAGAAGTGGTAGTGGAGACTTAAATCTTTCTGTCTGAATGATATGATATTTCCAATTGAGTTGATCTCTTTCGATAGCAGCGTTCCAAGATTTTTCTGATGTTTCTATCCCTACACTCACTATCTCAAAACCGTCTGCATCATTAAATTTTCTACCGCTCATCTCTTGGTTTAATTTCACAAGAGCAGGTGACTCAGCTCTACATGGACCACACCAAGATCCCCAAAAATCAAGCAAGACATACTTACCATGGAGATCACTCAAGGTAAATGGCGAACCATCTCTCAAAACAGCAGAAATCTCTTCAGTCTTCTCTCCTGCACTGTACTTAGGCGCTTTGTAGATAAAGGTATAAGCAAGATATCCTATCACTAAAAGAACTGGTAGTATCAATGACTTGTTCATTTTAATCTTTATTTGGATGAATTGAGAACAAAGATATCAGCTAAAAGATTACCAATCTCCCTACATTTATCATCATGAAAGAATACACAAGTATAGACCCGGCATCTCTCACAATGATAGATCGACATCAATATCTGACGAGCTTGGTTGCACCACGACCAATCGCCTTAGTGAGCAGTATTTCTGACAAGGGTATTCCTAACCTAGCACC
>Ga0114957_1003067_pt1 | contig 15364 bp, 14 predicted proteins | sample BantaG_FD_87175 | JGI IMG/M metagenome (GOLD analysis project Ga0114957, IMG submission 87175) | Marine algal microbial communities from Bantry Bay, Ireland - BantryBay_4 metaG | ecosystem: Host-associated > Algae > Red algae > Unclassified | place: Bantry Bay, Ireland | collected 2014-11-21 | reverse complement strand
GATTAAAGCAAGGTATCCAGCCTCTTTTACCTGGCTCAATCCATACCCAAAGCAGTCGCCTTGTTTTACTTCAATAATTTTAATAATACTTGTTTCTAAATCAGAGATCACTTCATAAGGAAATTCTCCCGTGCCTGCGTTGGTCATTAAAGAATTTGCTCCATACATTAAAAGACCTGGCCTGACATGACTCATTCCCTCTACATCTAAAGCCCTTTCAATACAGGCGCTGTTTTCGATTGAAGTTTCATCTACTGAGATTCCAGAATGCATTATCTCTTTTTTAAGTTTTTTAAAAGTATCTATTTGTTTCTCAGTAGCAGGCTTCTTTGGTAAGTATGCCGATGACATATGACTCATTAAATGATCTATGCTTTTTCGATTTGATTTTTTTAGGAGATCAACTAAACTTGCAATATTTTCTGAACGAAATCCAAGACGATTCATACCTGTATCAATTTTTAGAACTAAAGGTACAGAGCCCAAATCAGAATTATCTAAAAAAAGCTTTAGCTCTTCAAGACTAGAGATGACAGGGGTAATTCCAAAATCAGAGTAATAAGATGAAAAATTTTGCGAGAAATCATTTTCAGAAAAAACTAAAATTCTTTTTTTTAGTCCTTTAAACTCATGCCTTAAATAGATAGCTTCTCCCAATGAGGCCACTCCGACAGAGTCAACAACTTCTGAATATTTACTTAAAAGTTCTGTGATTCCTAATAACCCATGCCCATAAGCTTCACTTTTAATCATTGCAATGATTTTTTTATTATTAGAAGCTCTCTCAATAAGTTCTAGGTTTTTAAATAAGCGGTTTTGATAGACCTTAAGACTTGAATGGAGTCTCATAAATCATCGTTTTAGTTTCTTCTCGATTTCCCTGTGTCATAGTTCGCGCTAAAAACAATGAAGAACTATTTGGGAGTAATCGAACAGTTGGGTTTATATATTGAGGGACAATTGTATCTATGTCTGAAAAGTAATGCCAAAACTCAGCTGAATTTGTACAAGCTTTTACTTTCTCTAAAACTTCATCAAGATTACTTTTTTGCGCAACAATTAAAACATGCTGCGTTCCAAAAGTTGTAATTTTAGAATCATCGTTAATAACAGTAGATAGATTCATCAGAAAATCACTGAAAAATCGTGACCAATAAAATTTAATATAAGGTTTACTTGCAACAAACTTATTAATGCTAGAAAGATCTACATCTATTAATGCATACTGGGCATCATCTTCTTTAATATCGTCGATAAAGTCGAAACCATCCCAAATTGTTGTAAACTGAGTCTCTAAACTTCCTTGCTCCATCCTCGTAAAGAGGAGCTTACGATAAAGGTTACTCATTGCGATTTCACATAAATCCCAATTATATCGAGAACCTTCTAAGTGGTACTCATCTAATTCAAAGTCAAGGAAACATAAAATCTCAGGGTGCTGAGATGAACCTTCTATTCGCAGCATAATTACGTTTGTTCCCCAATGCTCAAATATATTTTGCAATGCAAGTTCTTGGGCTTGAAGGTGTATTCCATCTGGATGAGTTTCTCGCAAACTTAAGCTTGGCAGTTTTTCAATTCTTTTTGAATTAAGATCATAACTCTTTAAAACTTTAGTAGAAGGACTTAATGTATAAAAACCATAGCGAGACAGATGTTTCCAGCGATCAAACCCTTCGGCCAAGCTTTTCATAAAACTGTGAGTATCGTGAATATCCTCTTGGGATAAAATCGAAATCAACTCTGAAACATTATGCATTCGATCCATTTCAAGCTTTGCTTGACTCAGATAAGTTTGTTGCTCTTCATACTCTTCTTTCATCATATTAAATTCAAGAGCACGGCTCTTTTGTGACAACCCTTGATCAAAAATATGCTTTGTTAAATTAAGAGAACTTGCAAGCTGAGCGTTTAGTTCATACTTCAAATAAAGGATCTGAAATAATGATCCCTTTAAATTCAACTGAGTCTCATCACACTCTTCGCTCGCCAAAACAATTAAACTACAAGAGCGTGAAGAAATACTTCCATGATCTCTTAATAAGTGCTGTACCTTTATTAATTCTTGATGATCAATGTAAAGTGCGTGAACTTCTCTTGTATTTAAAGTTTCAATAAGAGTTTTAAAATCATTTATATATTGAGGAAGAATTTGAAACTCTCTTAAAGAACGATTTACTAAAGCCGAGATCGTGGGATCTTTAGTATAAAGAATCGCTTGAAATTGATCTAAACTATCTTGATTCGTTTTTGTACTGAGTGCCAAAGATTACCTACTTTTCGACGTTAGTGATGCGTTCCACCTCTATAAAAATGATAACACTCGAGTATTTTCATTGACAAGCTCTCGTCAAAACTGCCAGATTTATTTTAAATTAACACATTGAAATCGAAGATCAGTATGAAAGAACTAAGCAAGAGTCCCTCAACAAAAACAATCCTCCTCCAAGATGGGATATTTAAAATAGACAAATCCAGTGAATGGGCCAAAGAGCTGCTTCTAGAGCTATCTGAGACATCAAGTCTTGCACGAGAAGAGATCATAGAGAAGAGCTCAATTAACATCCAGCTAAAATTTACGAAAGAAGAATTAGTAGAAATTGGCTCTGTTATTGTAATGCAGTGCGAAATATTAACCACGTATATAACTGCATGCGTTAAAACTTTTAAAGACATGCCAAACCAAATCGAGCTTGAATTCAAGGCTTGCTTCATCAATGAGCACTTTGAAAACGAAGAAGCTTACAAAGAGGAAACCGAAATCTTTGTTAAGAACGAGCTCTATGAACTCTATTTTCTTAAAAAATCACATATTCCGCTTTTTGACGTGATCCATGAGCAGGTATACCTGAATTTTGACTTTTACCCACAGGTCAAAAACAACGATTAAAAGCTATGATGCTAGTTGACAAATAAATCCAATAACATGTAAATTACCTGAACTTAATTAATACTAGGGAGTAACTGTGGCAGTACCAAAGAAGAAAACAAGTGTATCGAGAAAAGGACTGCGAAGAGCAGGCCAACACCATAAGTTATACAGAAAGCACACTTCCTCATGCCCAAACTGTGGAGCAATGTCTCTACCACACCATGCTTGTTCAAGTTGTGGACAATACAAAGGCAAAGAAGTTATCACTTTTAAAGTAAGAGCTAGCCAAGAAGACGCTGACGCTTAAAAAATTAAATAAAATTCAAAGTTTATATTTAGGGCCTATTAATTTGGCCCTTTTTTAATTCCTCTTTTACTATAATCAACATACCCATTTCAAATAAGGACGCTAAAAATGTATCACTCTCAAATAAATGGAATTGGATCATACTTACCTTCAAACATTGTCACAAATGATGACATCGCAAAAATGGGAGTTGATACTAATGATCAGTGGATTACTGAACGAACTGGAATTAAAGAAAGAAGGGTCGCAGACAAAGAAAAAGGCGAATTCCCAAGCTTTATGGGAACAAAGGCAGCTGAGATTGCCCTTGAGAACTCTTCTATCGAAGCTAATGATATCGACCTGATTCTCAACTCTAATACTTTCCCTGATTATATCTTCCCAAATACAGCGGTGTTTATTCAAGAAGGACTTAAGATTACTAACAATTGTGCTTGCCTAGATGTTAATGCTGCTTGCTCAGGATGGCTCTATGCTATGACTATGGCAAACTCTATGATCGAGTCTGGCTTATACAAAAACATTCTAGTTCTTGGTAATGAAATGACGAGTTCAATAAACAACTTTAAAGACAGATCAACCTGTATTTTATTTGGAGATGGATGCGGCGCCGTAATTTTATCACGTGCACCAAAAGAAAGTTCATCAAAAATTCTAAGAAGTATTATGGGCAATGACTCAAGTAAGAGTTTAAGCCTAATTGCTCCCAATGGAGGAGCCAAAAACTCTATCATTAACAATGACTACAGCAAAATGTTCGCCCCAATCGAAATGGATGGACAAGTCATTTTCAAAGCAGCTGTAAAAACAATGACTAAACAATGCAATAAACTTTTAGAAGATGAAAACTTAACAAAGGCAGATGTGAACCTTTATATTCCACATCAAGCAAATTTAAGAATTATTGAAGCTGTTGCTAATCGCTTTGAATTTCCAAAAGAAAAGGTTTTAGTTAATGTTCAAAAATACGCAAATACTTCTTCTGCTTCTATCCCAATAGCTCTACATGAAGCCGTTAGAGAAAACAGAATTAAAAGAGGTGATCTTCTTTTAATGAGTGCATTTGGAGCAGGATTGAGTTCTGCCGCAATGATTTTAAGGTATTAAAAATATGTCAAAGCTGCTTATTACTTTCCCTGGCCAAGGCTCTCAATTTGTAGGAATGGGTCAAAAGTTTTTAACATCTCCTTTTAAAGATATTGCTGAGAAATACTTTGAATTAGCAAGTCAGACTCTCGGTTTCAACGTCAAAAAACTTTGCTTTCAAGGTCCAGTAAGCGAACTCACTCTCACCCAGAATGCACAGCCTTTAATAGTTACAATAAGCACAATATACGGGGAAGCTTTTAAATCTATTTTAAAAAAAGAATATCAATTTATAAGTATGGGACACTCTGTCGGTGAATACTCAGCTCTTGTCTTTGCCAAGGCACTTAACTTTACAGATGCACTTAAATTAACAAAAGCCCGTGGACAGGCCATGCAAAAATCGGTTCCTGTCGGAGTTGGTGCAATGTATGCAATTTTAAGAGCAAACGACGACAAGGTTCGTGAAGCCTGCAAACTTGCTTTTCAAGAATGTAATGAAATTGTTGAACCCGCAAACTTCAATACTCCTTCACAGCTTGTTATTTCTGGAACTAAACTTGGTTGTGAAATCGCTATAGAGAAATTAGCTCAAATAGACGATTCAAAGTTTCGCTCAATTCCTTTAAATGTTTCAGCACCTTTTCACTGCTCACTTATGTCTCCTGCACAAGAAACCATGAGAAAAGCTTTCAACGATTTTCAAATTAACAAATTAGAAGGCTCATATATTCCTAATGTCACCGCAAAACTTACTCATAGTAACGAGAACGTGAAAGAGAACCTGGTTCAACAAATCACTGCTCCAGTGCTTTGGAGTAAAAGCTTAGAGACTCTCCCTTCAGAGCTTAAATGCATAGATCTTGGCCCTGGAACCATTACAGCAGGTTTAGTCTCTAAAACACGCAAAGACTTTTCTCTCTTAAAGCTTGGTGATCTTGAGCTTTCAAGTTGGGAAGATATTGTGCAGAGCTTCATTTCGTAATTAAAAAGAACTATTTCATTCATTTTTCGATGAAATTCTGGGAATATAATTCAGTTATATTATTTAAAGGAGTGTAACTATGAGTACTCAGGAAAAAATTATCTCTCTAGTAAGCGAAGCAACAAAAGTAGATGCTGCAACTTTAAAAGAAACAACAAACTTCACCGATGATCTTAATTTAGACTCCCTTGATATGGTGGAGCTCATGATGAAAATGGAAGACGAGTTTGATATCGAAATCCCTGAAAATGATGCTGAAGGTTTTAAAACTGTTGGTGATGTTCTCGAATATCTTAAAAATAAAAACGTTCAATAAATCTCATGACTAGTCTAAACCCCTCGACTCACAAAGTAGTAGTCACAGCGGTTGAAGGCATGTGCTCACTAGGCCTTAACAGCGACGAAATTTGGAAAAATGCACTCCAATCAAAATCGGGAGTGAAGCGTTTAAACGAACGTTTTCAAAACGAAGCTGGTGAATTCGATTACCCTATTGATTTTGCTGGATACATTCCAAGCTTTTCGATCTCTGATGAAATTTTAAATGAAAAAGAAAAGCCTCGCTTTGATCTTTTTATTCATTACGCACTTCACTGTGCTCATTCACTTCTAAAAAAAGCTCAGTTAGAATCTGGGGTGACTTACCCAGCTCATAGAATAGGTTGTATCCTAGGTGTTGGAATGGGTGGATTTCCATTTATTGGTGAAAACCACGCTCAGTTTATTCAAGGAAAAAGGGCGAGGCTCAACCCTTTCTTTATTCCCTCGATTATTCCCAACATGGCCCCTGGCCTCATTGCAATGAAACTTGGACTCAAGGGAACAAATTACAGTATCTCAAGTGCTTGTGCTTCTAGCGGACATGCTATTGAAGCAGGAATGAATATGATTCGCTCCGGTCAACTTGATGCTATTATTGTTGGTGGCTCAGAAGCTATAATCACAAAATTTACAATTTCTGGCTTTCACTCGATGAAGGCTTTATCTAGAAGAGATGTTGCACCAGACAAAGCATCTTGTCCCTTTGATCAAGACCGTGATGGTTTTGTAATGGGAGAAGGGACTGGCTTAATTTTATTAGAAAACGAAAAACTCGCAAAAAGCAGAGGGGCGAAAGCACTATGTGAACTTGCAGGGGCGGGCTCATCTTGTGATGCTTATCATACAACAACACCACACCCCGAATCTGAAGGCGCGATCCAAAGTATGAAAAATGCTTTAAATGATGCAAATATAAAGCCTGAAGAAGTTGACTATATCAATGCACATGGAACCTCAACTCCTCGAGGTGATATTGGAGAAACTATCGCCATTAAGAATTTTTTTCAAAAACATGCCTATGATCTAAATGTCAGTTCGACGAAGTCTATGACTGGACACTTACTCGGAGCGGCTTCAGGTCTTGAAAGTATTTTTTGTATTCAATCAATCATAAATCAAGTTGCTCCACCAACTATCAATCTTAATAACCCTTCCGAAGAATGTGATCTTAATTACACTCCCAATGTTCCTGTTAAGAGAAAAATAGATATTGCCTTGAATAACTCATTTGGTTTTGGCGGAACTAATTCAACCCTCGTCTTTAAAAGAATCAAGGAGTAAAGATGAAACACCTTCAATCAACTGATAAAGAAGTTTTCGACCTTATTAACTTAGAAAACCAAAGACAGTTGGAAGGAATAGAATTAATTGCTTCGGAGAACTACTGTTCACAAGCTGTGATGCAAGCTCAAGGAAGTGTCCTTACCAATAAATATGCTGAAGGCTACCCAGGAAAAAGATATTACGATGGTTGTGAATATGTTGATCGTGTTGAAACTCTTGCGATTGAGCGAGTAAAAAAAATATTTAGTGCATCTTATGCAAATGTCCAACCTCACTCTGGATCACAAGCAAATATGGCTGCATACTTTGCTCTTCTTAATCCCGGTGACAAGATAATGGGAATGGACCTTTCCATGGGAGGGCACTTAACACATGGAAGCCATGTTAATTTTTCGGGTAAGCTTTACCAAACATGCTTTTATGGTGTCGACGAAACGACTGAAGTCCTTGATTACAACTTAATTAATGATGTTGCTCAAAAAGAAAAACCGCAACTGATTATCGCGGGAGCTTCCGCTTACCCTAGAACAATTGACTTTGAAAAATTTAAACAAATTGCGGACTCATGTGGAGCACGCTTACTAGTTGATATGGCACACATTGCAGGGCTAATTGCTGCTGACCTTCACCCTTCACCAATAAACTTAGCAGATGTGGTCACTTCAACTACGCATAAAACACTAAGAGGACCTCGAGGTGGGATAATTCTTTCAAATAATGAAGAGCTATGGAAACCGTTGAATTCAAATATCTTTCCGGGAATTCAAGGTGGCCCTCTAGAGCATGTCATTGCGGCTAAAGCTGTTGCTTTCAAAGAAGCTCTCGATGATGAGTTTAAAGCTTATCAGAAACAAGTTATTATCAATGCCAAAGTTTTATCGCAAGAGCTCCTTTCAAATGGAATCGATATAGTTTCGAAAGGAACCGATAATCACCTTATTTTATTAAAAACTGATTCTGTAAACCTTTCGGGTAAAAAGGCTTCTTTGGCCCTTGATCACGTTGGGATTACTTGCAATAAAAATATGATTCCAGGAGACAAAAGAAGCCCATTTGTGACTTCTGGTGTTCGAATTGGAACTCCTGCAATTACAACTCGAGGGTTTAAAGATCCTCAAATGAAACTGATTGCTTCATTAATCTCTAAAACTCTTAAGTCCCATGAAAACCAATCAGTTTTAAATCAAATCACAAAACAAGTAATTGAACTTTGCCAAGAATTTCCAATCTATAAGGACAATGTATGATTTGTCCCTTTTGTTCTGAGAAAAATACAAAAGTTAACGATTCAAGACTTATCAAATCGGGGACCTCGGTAAGAAGACGTAGAGAGTGCTTGCAATGCCATTGCCGCTTTACCACCTACGAAAGTATTGAAATAAACCTTCCTCGTATCTTTAAGAAAGACGGTAGACGTGAAGTTTTCAGTAAAGAAAAGCTAAAGCAAGGAATTGAGATTGCTTGCCAAAAGCTTAGTATATCACCTTTACAAATAGATATGATGATTGAAGATATTGAACAAAAGCTTATGCAATTAAACCAAGCAGAAGTTCGCTCTTGGTTCGTTGGCAACCTGGTGATGGATAAGCTTAAAAGTCTCAACCCCGTAGCCTATGTAAGGTTTGCTTCTGTTTATAAAACATTTGAAGATGTAGATGATTTTTTCCATAATCTAAAGACAGACTTATCAAAAAATGAAACCCAAAAGGAATTATGAAAGAAAGAAAAGCGGCGCGAGAATTCCTTTTTAAGTTTATTTATCAAAAAATATTTGACCAATCATTTGACGATGGTGAATTTAACCTAGAGTTAGAAATCAAAGAGTTTCAAAAGATCTTAAACTATCCCTTAAAAGAAGAAAAATATATCAAAGATGTTCTTGCTAGCGTTATTGAGAATCGAAAAGAAATTAATGAAAAAATCCAAGCAAATCTTGTAAACTGGAAACTCAAAAGAATTGCTAAAATTGATCGTGCAATAATTACTCTAGGCTTTACTGAGATGAAGTTTATTTCTCCCCCAACACCAAGACAAGTTATTATTAATGAATGTGTTGAGTTATCAAAAGTGTTTGGCCCTGAAACATCTAAATCTTTTGTAAATGGTATTTTAGACAAGCTAAGTAATGACTGATCAAAGAAAACATCTCATATTTGAAATCTCGATTCAGGTGCTCATCTTTGTTTTTATTTTTAGCTATCTCCCTCCTCACCTCATCTTTGGAAATGGACCTGCAACAGGTGGCGATACAGGCTCACACTTTTGGACTCTTCACTTTTTAAAGGATCTGGCTTGGGATCAAGGACACTTTGACTTAAGGTTCTGGAATCCTGGGAACTACTTTGGTGAACCACTGCTCGTTCACTACTTTCCTCTCCCTTTTATCATGATGGGACTCTTAAGTTATATCATCGGTACCGCCAATGCTTTTAACTTTATCACTATCTTTGGTTGCTTAACTCTACCTTTAAGCATTTATCTTTCTTGTAAAGTTCTTAAGGTTAAAGGTATTTACCCTACACTTGCTAGTATTATTCCTCTTCTTTTCTTATTTGATGAGTCTTGGTCAATTTATGGCGGGAACATCTCATCTACTCTGGCAGGCCAATTTGCTCATTCTATCTCGCTGAATCTTTTCTTTTTGGGTATGGCCTTTACAATTTCGGATTTAAATAAAAATAAAATACCTCTTTATGGAATATTTTTCTTTTTCCTTGTTGCGATATCACATGCCTATACTTTTATCGCGACTCCTCTGTTTTTTCTCATCTATCTTTTGATGAATCCAAGTAAGGATAATCTGAAGAAACTCACTTTTTCAGGAATTTTTATTCTCTTATTATCTGCATGGTTTTTAATCCCAATGGTTGATAACCAGTCCTACCATACCTACTATGCCTTTAAGAGTACCTGGTGGTATATTGGAAGAATAATTAAGTCTTATTACTTACTCATCCCACTTAGTTTGGGGATTATTCCAATGTTGTATCTGTGTACTAAGAACCGTTTTAAACATACTGCTCTTTTCCAGTGGTTTTTATCATTATTTGTTCTCTCACTTATTTATGCTGCCTTATATTTCATATTCCCCTATATAGGCCTTGTTGATGGAAGAGCTGTTCCTCATACCTACCTCTACCTTTTTATATGTGTTGGTATTTCTTTTGCTTTTATTATCGAGAATTTTTTCAAGTCTCAAAAGGTACGGTATGTAGCGACGATAATTATTTTATTCATCACCTGTTTCTCCATTTTTAAATACTCTAAAACCATACCTCTTTGGGTCAAGTGGAATTATGATGGGTGGTATAAAAAACCACTCACAAAAGAACTCAAAGGAATTACGGGTTATTTGCAAGCTGACTTTTCTCAACCTAGAGTCGCTTATGAGAATGCTGCAATTACAAACTCCGCCGGAACAATCAGAGCATTTGAAATGTTACCTTATTTTTCTAGCCGGGCCACAACTGAAGGTGTTTACAACCAATCAACGATCGTAAATAATGCTGCCTTTGAACTACAAGGAATGATTAGCTCTACCCCCAGCTGTCCATTTCATGAGCGCTTCCCTTGCTCTGCGGTGACATTTAAAAATATCCAAGACAAAATGCATGTTTTAGGAGCTGATCGATTAATCATTACTTCTAAACGTGTTTTAGAGAAAGCAAAGAAAAGTAAAGATGTTCAGTTTCTAAAAAAGTTTGGCCCATGGCATTTATATAAGACAGTAACGGATACTTCTCTCGTTGAAGTAGTCAAAACTACCCTTGTAAAATCTTCGAGAGATTGGCGAAATGATTTCTATACTTGGTTCAAAAACTATCAGGACGGGAAACCATTTCTTGTTCATTACCAAGACTCTAAATTAAACCCTAAAACTAAGCTTCTTTTGTCTGAACACAATAAAGCTTCTGGAGTTAGCCAGGCTTGTAGTCCTCAAGTTAAGGTGAAATACGGTGGCTTTAAACTCTTAACTAATTGCCCCAACCAAGCACATATTCTTAAATTTTCCTACCACTCAGCTTGGAGCAATAGTTCAAACTCTCCAATGATGCTTATTTCTCCAGGCTTTATTCTGACTTTTCCTAAAACAACAGGAACCGAATTTCGCTTTGGTAAAACAACTCTCTGGACAATTGCGAACCTTATTTCTCTGGTTTCTTTTCTTATTTTCGGATTTTTCTTATATTTAAGATATAATAGAGACGATGCACCAAATTGATATAGTTATTCCCGCTTTTAACGAAGAAGAGAATCTTCCTAAAGTTCATGAACTCTTATTAAAACTCCAACCTGAAGATTGTGAATTTCACTTCATCTTTGTTAATGATGGAAGTACTGACTCAACCCAAGATGTTATAGAGGAGATGATGCTTGATCATAAAAATATTTCTTTCCTGGAGTTCTCAAGAAACTTTGGGCATCAAGCAGCTTTAAGCGCAGGGATAAAGTCATCAGAAGGTGATGCCACAATTACAATGGATGCTGATCTTCAACACCCCCCTAAACTTGTTCTCGAGATGATTGATAACTGGAAAAATGGCTTTGAAATTGTTTATACCTTAAGAAAATACCACCAAGAGTCAACTCTCTTAAAAAGAGTAACTTCTACTGTTTATTACCAAATAATTAACAAACTTTCACACATTCATATTCCTCAAGGAGCTGCCGATTTCAGACTCTGGGATAAAAAAGTAGTTAATGAATTCAAAAGAATCAATGAGAAAGGAATTTTTTTAAGAGGTCTTTCTTCATGGATGGGCTTTAAGCAAGTAGCTATTGAGTATACCAGCCACGAAAGATTTAAAGGTGAAAGTAAATATAACATTAGAAAAATGCTTCTTTTAGCACTTGATGGAGTGACTTCTTTTAGCTCATTCCCTCTTTATATTTCAAGTTTAGTTGGCTTTGTGATTTTATTTATCGGAATGCTTTGGGCGAGCCACGTTTTTTACATAAAGTACTTTACACAAGAATCAACTCCCGGCTGGGCTTCCATCATGATTCTGATTATATTAATAGGCGGTATCCAAATAATCCTCCTTGGAATAATGGGGATTTACCTTGCTAAAATTCACGAACAAATCAAAGATCGACCTGATTATATTATTAAAAATAAAAGAAAATCATAAGCTACTTTCTAAAAACCCAAAACTTCATTAATGAAAAAGAAAAGGTTGGTAAAACTGTTACATTGAAAGCAATGAACCAGTAATGATGAAGGTGATAGAAATCAACTAAGCTAAAGCTTGCAATACTACTCACAGTGAGATTAGTCAGTGCAGTAATAGAAAACTTAAACAATGTACTTGATGTCTTCAAGCTCTCAGGGTTAGAAAAAGTCACTAAGCGATGACCCAGATAGGACAGATTAACACTTAAAAGGAAGGCAATTAAATTACAAAGAAATGAACTCCAAGAACTTTGAACCATCAGAATATGGTACACAGTATTATGAAATATAGTGACAACTCCCCCAACAACTAAAAATCTCACAATGGCCTTAGAGCTCAATCGATTGAACTCTTTAAGTAACTGATCTTTCATATTATTGATCATATTGAAATTCTTCTTCTTGCGCCATATGCTCAATAACCTCGAATTTTCGAGCAGATTTTGCCCTGCCCCGATACTTTTTCATTAAAACAGTTAAAATGATTAAATGAAAAATGTTTTATTGCTGTTTGTAGTCTTGTCTCTAACGTCTTGCTTTTCTCCACATAAGTCGGCTTTTACCCGCTCCACTGGTTCTAGCTCATTAAATCCGAAAACTCCTGGAAGTTGCCTTGTTGAAAGCTCTGACCCTCAAGAGAGTATCAAAGGAGTTTACCACAAAGAAATTTTTGATGACTTTGCTTCGGGATCACACTACGAAAAACACTTTTTGGAACTTAGTGATAAACAAACTATCGAACTTAAAAGCTCAGACATACTTGATAATCTTAGTCCATGGGACATAGTGAAAATCGATGGAGAATTTTCGAACCAAAACAATATACTCCATGTTCATGATGCTAAAATATTGAATTCTCAGATTAATGCTATTAAAGAATATGATCTCAAAGTTCTTACCGTTGTCTTAGATTTTAATAATAGAAAAAGTTCTGATATTTATTCAGTAAACCAAGCAAAGCAAGATCTCCTCACTTATAAGAATTACACTTTTAAAAATAGTGGCGGGCAGATGAAAGTAAATATCGATGCTAATAATGATGGAGAACCTGATGCGGAACTCATTACTTTAAATCAAAACTTTACAGGTGCTAACTGTACACCTCAACTTGATAACCTGATTGAAGGAAGACTTCAAGAACACGATAAGGCAGATTACGATACGATCATTTTTATAGCTGCAGCTCGCTTAACAGGAAATGATCCTGTGTGTGGTTATGGTGGTGTTGCAAATGTTGGCCAGCTTGGAAGTGGGGCGAATGGTCGTACACATGTTGCTATTCCAAAGTTCAATGTCATTTTACATGAACTAGGACATACTTTAGGTCTTGGTCACTCAGGTCGCCCAGGTGTTACTTATGCACATCGAATCTGTCCTATGGGAAATTCATTTGATAACAAAGTTACCTACTTTAATGCCCCAAAGACAAAAATGTTAGGCCTCTTAGATTTAAGGCCTGAGTTAGAACAAACAATTACAAATAACGGGACATACGATATAGAAGCTATTGGTCTAGGTATTCAATTTACAGAGGATTCTAAGCCTCGTGTTATTACAGTTGAAGGTAATACAACCTATTATTTAGAATATAGACATGCCTCAGGAGAAGATGAGGATATGCCTAGTGCGGTGAACGCATTTAAAGGAATCAATATTACCACCGCGAGCCTGGCTCGAGGAGGAGTTTCAAGTTACCATCAAATTCTACAAAGTAATGGAGACTCTTTTCAAGGAGATGGTGTGACTATATCACTAGCATCTAATATTGCAGATTCTTCAGCCAAGATTTCTTTAAACTTCACTAATCCTCAACCAAATCCTCCAGCTCAAGAGAACAAATGCTCATCTGATAAAGTGGAGTCTGAAATAAAAGAGATAAAAAAGATAAGTGATAATACGTTTGAAGTTATTCATGAGGTAAACAATCAAAACTCAACTCAGTGCCCAGACTTACAAATTGCTTATACTTTAGAATCTGATACATTTAAACCTGAAACAGAGCAAGGAGTGATCATTCCCTCTGAAACAATCACTCAAATAAGCACAGTAATTCTCACACAAGATGGAAAAGAACTCAGTACGGGTGATAACAAAGGTACTTTGAAGGCCGGAGAGGTTACAGGTAGAGTTTCAGACTTTGAACTTGAATTCAATATTGATGGAAGTTGTTTATAGTTTTTGATAAAGAAAAAAAAGTGAAAAAAATGTGAAGAAAAATAAACTGACCACAAATAGAAAAGACACTACTCTATCATAAGTTGAGCTTCCTTTATATTTTTGAAATACCTGAAAGTTAAACCACCCTATTAAAGGTGTCACAAGAAACGAAATAATTGTGGCAAAATCAACAAGTGATTTCATATTACTTAAAAAATAATAAATAAATAGAAAACAAAACAAAGAGCAAAGAATCAAGCTAAATCGATAGTTAAATTTCAACGAAACTTTATCAAACACTCGAGCGTAAGCATCAAGACATGTTAATAAAGTACTAACCATTGTAGAGAAACAAGCAAAACTTATAATCCACTTCATTGTGCTCCCAAAGTCACTACTTAACATTGAAATAAGCTCTTTAGAAAAACCAACAGCACTTGCAGAAAAAGTGCTTTGAGCTGAAAACATTGTCATCGCTCCGAGACTCAAGAAAAGCACTGCTAAGATCATCGTTAGCCAGTACCCTACATGGAAGTCTATATAACTTGCTTGGTTCACCTTTTTCTCACTATACCAAATAGACTGCCAGACCGAGGCTTCTACTGGAATTGGCATCCAACCTATTAACGCTAATAAAAAGGCAATATCAGCTCCCTTTTGGAAAGAGAAGTTTTGGAAAGAAAATGATGATGAGCTAAAGTTAAACTTTTGAAAAGCAACGTAGCAACTCAATAAAACAGTCACACTCAGAGCTAAAATTAAATATTTCATGATCTTATCTAACAAGCGATACCCCCCTGACAAAAGAAGAATATTCGCAGCAAGTATTAGAAATGCACTTAAAGCCTTAATACTCAGCTCAATAGAGAAAATAAACTTAAAAACTCCTGCTGTGACTACAGAGATGGCACTTAAAATAATAGTTGATGTAAGCAAAGTGATTAAAATAAAAGTATAGTAAGGAAAAACCCCTAACTCTTTATACTCTTCAAGTAAGTTTTTTCCACTTTTGAAAGGAACTCTCACTCCTTGCTCTAAAATTGGAAACTTTAGAACATTTGCAATAAAAATAAAGAACAATAACTCGAAACTATACAATGCTCCAGCTCTGGTCGATTGAATCAAGTGTGAAACGCCAACAGCCGCTCCTGCTGTTATTAAACCAGGGCCTATAAGACT
>Ga0114957_1003066_pt1 | contig 15365 bp, 10 predicted proteins | sample BantaG_FD_87175 | JGI IMG/M metagenome (GOLD analysis project Ga0114957, IMG submission 87175) | Marine algal microbial communities from Bantry Bay, Ireland - BantryBay_4 metaG | ecosystem: Host-associated > Algae > Red algae > Unclassified | place: Bantry Bay, Ireland | collected 2014-11-21 | reverse complement strand
GAAGCACAAGTAGAAAAATCTTATCTACATAAAAAAGAGGCAAAAAAAATGAATCCAAATGCTAGTATGCACATGGCAAAACCTCAGCGACCAGAACCAGAACACAATACCGAAGAATACAATCACATCGTAGAAAACGAATTCCTTTCCGCATTTGACAAACCACTTTCTACATTTTCAATTGATGTGGATAATGCTTCTTATAGCAATGTGCGACGCTACTTGAACAACTATCAAATGCCACCAAAAGATGCAGTAAGAATCGAAGAGTTTGTCAATTATTTCAACTACGATTATCTACAACCAAATGGAGTAGATCCATTTTCCATCAATACCGAAGTTTCTGATTGTCCTTGGAATACGGAACATAAATTAGTACACATCGGACTGCAAGGTTACGAATTACCAGCAGCTCAAATGCCGCCGTCTAATCTAGTTTTTTTGCTAGATGTTTCTGGCTCAATGGATAGCCCACACAAACTTGGACTTTTGAAAAAAGCATTCAAATTATTAGTGAATCAGATGCGAGAAGAAGACCGTGTCTCTATCGCTGTGTATGCTGGAGCATCGGGATTAGTTTTACCTCCGACTTCAGGTGCGGATAAAAATAAAATAATCGCATCACTCGATAACCTAAGAGCAGGTGGAAGTACAGCTGGTGCAGCAGGAATTCAATTGGCTTATAAAACGGCAGAATCGACTTTTATCAAAAATGGAAACAACAGAATCATTTTAGCAACGGATGGAGATTTCAATGTAGGAACAAGTAGCACTTCTGAGTTGGTTCGATTGATTGAAGAAAAAAGAAAATCAGGGGTCTTCCTTTCTATTTTAGGTTTTGGAATGGGAAATTATAAAGATGGTCGTATGGAACAATTAGCCGATAACGGAAATGGAAATTATGCCTACATCGACAATTTCCAAGAAGCTAAAAAAGTATTCGTTCAAGAAATGGGAGGTACCCTTCACACCATAGCTAAAGATGTCAAACTACAAGTTGAATTTAATCCTGCTCAGGTCAAAGAGTACCGACTCGTAGGCTATGAAAATCGAAAACTTAAAAACGAAGATTTTAATAATGATAAAAAAGATGCAGGTGACTTGGGTGCAGGGCATACGGTAACTGCCATTTATGAAATCATCCTCAACAACTCTAGTTCTTCAAAAGCAAAACGAACCGATGCTTTAAAATATCAAGATCGTTCCATCAAAACTTTATCAAATGTTGATCCTGATTTGATGACGATTAAATTGAGATATAAAAAGCCAAATGAAGATGTAAGTAAGTTGTTAGAAGTAACTGCAAAAGATGAAGGTTTGACACTTTCTGCTACTTCAAATAATTTTCGATTCTCTGCTGCAGTAGCAAGTTTTGCAATGATTCTAAGAGATTCTAAATTCAAAGGAAATGTGAACTTTGATTCTGTAAAAACGATGGCGGAAGGTGCGATGGGAAAAGATGAATTTGGCTATCGAAAGGAATTCTTAGAACTAGTACAAAAAGCAAAAGAAACGAATATTAAATTGACGGCAGGGAAATAATAATTTTGAATGATGAATTTTGAATGTGTCGAAAATTTTAGAATCACTAGATTTTGACACATTCAAAATTCATCATTCAAAATTTAAAATTAAAACCGAGGGTAGTTCATTTTTATGTTGAATAAACGTCCAGTAAACGAATCGCATAAAAATTGAACTGCCCTCTGTTTTAAATAACAAAGACCTTGCAGAATTTTAAATCCTGCAAGGTCTTCTATTTTCGAATCACAATTTTTCGACTTATTCAAAATTCGTAATTCATCATTCAAAATTAACTAGACGATCTCTTTTACTTTTTTCCAAGAACCACCATTATAAGCTTCCACTCTGTATAATTCCAATTGCTTTACCGCTGCGCCACTTCTCATGCCCGAAGCACAAATAGCTATGATTGGTTTTTTCATTTTTTTAATCTCATCAATATTTTTACTCAAATCAGGCAATGGAATATTTTTAGCTCCGTCCACACTTCCCTTTGCAAATTCTGCAGGTGTTCTTACATCTACAATCACCGCCCCTCTTTCTAAAATCGGCTTCAAATCAGTTCCGCCAAATAAGTTTCTCAAAAAGTTCAACATTATAATTACAATATTTATTTCCGCTTACAAGCGGTGTTAGAAATTAATAACGAACGATGCTACTTTTAAACCCGCAGCTTTTGCTTTTGCATGATTAGTTGAAAAAACATCATCTCCCAATAAATCAGGAAAAATAGCTTCTTCATTAGTTGGAGTCAAAAATACCTCTAATCTTTCATTAATTTTTCCCTTTTCCCAACTTGTCACTTTTCCTGCATAATCCCATTCAAATCCTGCAAAGCTAAACTCTTTCCCGTTCATTTCCAATAATTGTTCTAAAGTCGTGCCGACAGTAATCCCTTCGGAGGTTTTCCAGTTCGTTCCTTCGTTTCGAATTTTGACGTTTTTGATTTTTCTATAGTCTTCTCCTTCTTGATATTGAATAATCAATTCGTCTTTGGCACCTTGAAAAACAATAGTTCCTTTTGCCGTTTCTCCTTCACCCAATCCAATATCTGATTTCTTGACATTTTCATCTCCAAACATTTTCACTAGTTCGTCATGAGAAAAATTCGCAGTAATCCTTCCTACTTGTTTTCCTGGAACACAAGTCCAATTATCCATCTTTCCAGTTTTGGGAGTAACCGTAGAAGTTGGTTTCGTTGAAGTATCTGTAATGGAATTTCCAGGAGTGGTAGATTCTGTAGATGAAGTTTCAAGTTCGCAACTCCACATCGTAAAGATTAGAAATAATAGTGTAAAAAATTTTGTGTAGTTCATAGTTAATGGTATCTCGAATCTCCAGTTACGAGCATTTTATGTAAAATAATTTCCAAAGCTGGAGCTTTGGTTTTTGCAAAGATAAAACGTCTGACAATTATATTCTATTCTTTCCAAAAAACAATTTTTGTATAATCCACATCAATAATTTCTTCGTCCTCATCTAATTCTTTTCTTTTGACAAAAAGATCATGTTTTCCTTTCGATAAAAACTCTACGTCCAACATTGTCGCCACTCCTCTTTCCTCTTCATTTGGATGAATATAAAAATAAAATTCAGAACTCAGTACCGTTGAATCAACCTGTACGGTATAAAATGTTGATAAACATTCCAAAGCTTTCTCAGGTGCATCTTCTCTGACATAGGCATCATTTAATCTTAATCCATCTTTACCAATATACAATCCTGAATTAAATCCATCTTTTTTTTTAGGATCAAATTCTGTGCAGTATTTTCTCAACACTTCATTATCTTTTACACTATATCGAATAAACAAAGGTAGAAAACTCCCCTTAACTATTTGTGTAGGAATACTTGCAGTTTGAATAAATGAATTATCATTTCTTAAATCATCATATTCATTGCGATACAATTTATAATCACCACCATTATCAGGATAGAAAATATATTGATCAAATTTAGTAAAAGGAAAAAAGAAAAATAACAATATATACACGCATAGAGCAATTCGAATTTTATTTTTAGAAAAACGACTAATCAGACTATAATAAATACTCCGATAAATCCTTGCCATCGTAATCACCCCCATGATTTTATAAATAGGAAAATATAATTTACTAAGCCGTTTGTACTTTTTAAAAAAGCCAAGAGAAAGGGTATCAATAGCAGTAATTAATCCCATAAAAAAATAAACAAAAGCTAATCCCATCCCTACCATTAATAACACTTTTCCAAATGCACTTTCCTGTTCAACAGTTTTAAAAACAATCTCCATTAAATAGATAAATAAACTTAATGAAGACATAAATAAAAACAAAGACAAAAACATAAAAACCACCAAAAAAGTAAAAGAGAAAATAACACTTGCCAATACATCTAACCGATCCAATGTTGTATCTAAAGAAGGAACTCGTTTTTTTAATTTTTCTGTAAAAAAATCACTATAACCTAGTTTTTCAATATCAATTTTTTCTTGAACTGATCTCAATCCGATAGCCCCAATCCAAAAACCCCGAATAAATACATGAACAACTAAATTGATAGTCAAGACCCAAGTTGCCAAAATGGAGATCCCTAAAAAAGATCGCACCATTCCATCAAGATTTGGTGCTAAAGCAAGATTAAGATTGATGTACCTAAATCCATCCGTCAACGCTTCATATGCTCCCATCAACAAAAAGATAGAGAACCCCGAAACTAAAAGTTCTAAATGCCAACTTTCGCGTTGCAAATATTCTAGCCAATCATCTTCATGTGGTTTGTCTTCTTCCATAATTTTGAAGTTACAAGGTGAGTAATTTCTAAAAGTGTAATCACTTGAAAGTTAAAGAAATATAATGACTCAACTTGTATTTTTTTTACTTGTAAAAGTTTATAAAAAAAACAAAATTTTAATTATTCAATATTATTGTGTTGCGGATTCCCCCATAGGACTAAATTCTATTTTATTTCAAACGAAGTTAATGCAAATACCGCAAACGATGCCAACCAATGTGATCCTTCGTAATGCTCCGAAACAATACACATCTTGGAAAGTATGCAACTCTTCCGCAAGTTTCATCAACCATGACCATCCATACATTCGTTCCCAACTTTTACTTGAAGTTTTAAAATATGCAACTTCCGCTACTATATTTTCAGCCGTCAAGTTTTCTCCTAACTTTTTTCGAATTTCTTTCGCCTCTGGCAAATTTGGAAAATCTTTCAACAACTTTACCAACATCCAATGTCCATGTACCGAGGAGTGCCAATCATAACAGCCATAAAATGCAGGATGCAATTCTGAAGGTTCTTTTAACTGACTTTTATCTACTAAAGTTTGATTCAATTTATTCGGATATTCTTTTTGCAAACAAGACAATGCCAGTCCTGCAAAATGTGAAGCACCTTTCACCGTCATTTTTAGTTGTCCACTTTTTGTAGTTTCTAAAAAAGGATTATCCATAGTTTGAGAAAAAATTGAGTCGGCATTCCAACAAATTAAAACGCCTATGAGGAGATATTGAAAAATTTTATTCATGTTTGTTTTTCTTTTTAACAAAAATAGCTTTTTAATAAATATTGAAAAATTAAGAATGAATAATTTTCACAAGTAACAAGTCAAAAGGTGACTCCAAGTCACCTTTTGACTAAGCAACGGTAAACCAATAAATAATGAAAAACAACTGGCAAATATGGATTGACACAGGCGGTACTTTCACCGACTGTATTGCTATTCCCCCTTCGGGAAATAAAAAACGAGTCAAAGTCCTCAGCAGCAGTCGCCTCCGTGGAACGATTTTAAAAAGAACAGCTCCAAAACAATTTCAAATAAAAACCAATTGGGCTATACAAAAAGATATTTTCAAGGATTATGAAATTGTATTGTTAGGAAAAAATCATTTTCTAACAAAAGTCCTAGCTATTGATTTTGAAAAAAACATTTTATACCTTAATCGAGACCTTTCCATTTCAAGCGAAATAGATTTTGAAATAACTGCTTACGAAGAAGCTCCCATTTTCGCCACTCGAATCGCAACCGAAACACCACTTCATAAAGATTTTCCAAAACTAGAAATGCGCCTAGGTTCTACCAAAGGCACGAATGCATTACTCGAACGCAAAGGTGCAAAAGTCACTTTCCTAGTTACCAAAGGTTTTAAAGATTTATTAAAAATAGGAACCCAACAACGTCCTCATCTTTTCCAACTCGATATTCCTGAACCCAAAGTTTTATATCAAAAAGTTATCGAAGTCGAAGAGCGAATAAGTGCGGAAGGAAAAGTAGTTCAGACGTTGAGTAAAAAAGAAATCGAACGTATTATTTTTTTATGTAAAAAAAGTAAAACAGATTCCATTGCAATTGCATTGTTACATTCCTATCGAAATCCAAAACACGAAACCGCACTTCGCAAAACGTTAAAAAAAGAAGGCATTAATTTTATCTCTTGTTCAGAAGCATTATCTCCTGCTATTCATATTTTACCTCGAGCAAAAACAAGTTTGGTCAATGCCTATCTTGCGCCCATCATTTATCAATATTTAGAAAAAATAAAAAGCAAATTGCCTACTTCCGCTTCGCTAAAAATAATGACAAGCGCAGGCGGTTTAGTCGATGCTGATTTTTTCAATCCAAAAGATAGTTTGTTGAGCGGTCCAGCAGGAGGTGTGGTCGGCGCAGCAAAAATTGCAGTATCGTTAGGCTTAAAAAAAATCTTGACTTTGGATATGGGCGGAACGAGTACCGACACCGCTCGATTCGACGGAACATTCGATTATCAATATTTGACAAAAGTAGGTGACGCAGAATTGATGACGCCCTCATTGGCAATTGAAACGGTTGCAGCAGGAGGAGGCTCTATTTGTTATTTTGATGGTAACAAATTATGCGTAGGTCCAGAAAGTGCAGGTGCATCTCCAGGCCCAGCTTGCTACGGTGCAGGCGGCCCATTGACAATTACAGATGTAAATTTATTGTTAGAAAAAATAGATGCTTCGAGTTTTGGGATACCTGTGAGTTCAAAAAAAGCAGCACTCGCTTTGTTGGATTTGCAAAAAGAAATTTCACAAAAAACAAAAACAAAGTATTCGAAAAAAGAATTACTCGAAGGTTTTGAAAAAATAGCCAATGAAAAAATGGCAGAAGCCATTCGAAAAATCTCCGTTAGCAAAGGATTCGCACCGAGTGATTATGCCTTATTAGTTTTTGGCGGCGCAGGAGGATTACATGCTTGTAAGATTGCAGAATTGCTTCACATCAAAAAAATAATCTTACCCTACGATGGAGGATTATTGAGTGCCTACGGAATGGGACAAGCTCAAATTGAAAGACTCGTTCAAAAACAAATTCTAAGAAAACTAGAAATTGTATCCATTAAAAATGAAATCAACGAATTAAAAACCCAGGCCATTCAAAAAATAGAAGCCGAAGGTTTTTCAAAGAGATCTATCAAAATAAAAAGTGTTTTAATTTATCTCCGTTTGAAAGGACAAAGTAGCACGTTGGAAATTTCCATAGAAAAAATCACTTCTAATAAATCACTAATTCAAAAACTTAAAACAGATTTTATAAAAAAATACAAAACACTATTCGGACATTTTCCAAAGAATAAATCTATCGAAATCGAAAGCGTCAAAGTCATTGCCGCCAATAAAGTCAAAACTGATGCGACCACTAATCGAAAAAAGAAAACTTACAATCCTTCACCACTTCAATTTTTACAAAAAAAATTACCTGTCTATGATTGGGATGATTTAAAAGAAGGGGCAACAATAAAAGATAAAGCCATTTTACTCAACAAAACTTCTACCGCTTTTATCGAATCAGGTTGGCAATTAAAAACCCATGCTGATAAAAATATCGTTTTAGAATTTATCCAAAAAACAAAACAGAAATCTAAAGATTTAAAGGAAGCGATTGAGTTAGAATTATTTACCAATCGCTTTACTGCCATTGCAGAAGAGATGGGCGCACAATTACAACGGACTGCATTTTCAGTTAATATCAAAGAGCGTTTGGATTTCTCTTGTGCGATTTTGGATGCCAATGCAGAGTTGTTGGTGAATGCTCCACACATTCCAGTTCACTTGGGAAGTTTAGGAATTTGTGCAAGATTGGTTTTGGAAAAAACACCTTTAGAAGAAGGCGATGTGGTCATTACCAATCATCCAAGATATGGAGGTTCGCATTTGCCTGATGTTACTTTATTGAGTGGTGTTTTTGTGAAAAAGAAATTAGTAGGCTATGTTATCAATCGAGCGCATCATGCTGAAATCGGAGGAAGCCGTCCAGGTTCGATGCCGCCCGATGCAACTTGTTTGGCAGAAGAAGGAGTGGTGCTCACTCCATTTTATTTAGTCAAAAAAGGAAAGGTGCAATGGAAGACTTTGGAAGAAAAATTGACAACTGCAAAATTTCCAACAAGGTCTTTACATGAAAATATCGCAGATATTAATGCAGCTTTGGCTTCATTAAAAACAGGACAACTCGCTTTGCAAAAAATGGTAACTACACATGGTTTGAAGAAAGTACATCATTATATGCAAGCCTTAAAAGATACTTCTTTCGATGCATTGAAAGCAGCCTTAAAGAATTTTAATAACAAAACATTTACAGCTACTGAACAACTTGATGATGGACATCAGATTCAGACTAAAATTAATTTTGGGAAACAAATCAAATTTGATTTTACAGGAACTTCGAAAGTGCATCCATTTAATTTAAATGCAAATATTTCGATTGTCTACAGCGCTGTGATTTATGTACTTCGTTTGCTTTGCAAAAAAGAAATCCCGCTTAATGAAGGTTTGATGCGCAATGTAAAAATCATTTTACCCAACTCATTTTTGCATCCTAGTTTTAGTAACGACCCAATGAAGTGCCCTGCAGTCGTTGGAGGAAATACAGAGGTCAGTCAGCGATTGGTAGATACTTTGTTAAAAGCATTGGGATTAGCCGCTTGTAGTCAAGGGACGATGAATAATTTTTTATTTGGAAATAAAAACTTTGGATACTATGAAACGATTTGTGGAGGTGTGGGTGCAGGTGATAGTTTTCATGGAAGATCAGCGGTTCATCAACATATGACAAATACAAAAATTACCGATCCTGAAGAAATGGAACTGCGGTATGCTGTTCGACTACATGATTTTTCGATTAGAAAAAACTCAGGTGGCTCAGGAAAATGGAAAGGCGGTAATGGTATTCTTAGAAAAATTGAGTTTTTGGAAAATGTCGAAATGACTTTGATTAGTCAACATCGAAAGGAAGCGCCGTTTGGATTAAAAGGTGGTGGAGCAGGGCGAGTGGGGCAGCAATTTATTATTAGAAAAAATGGACGAAAAGAAAACCTTAAAGGTGTAGATAGTGCTTCGATGAAGAAGGGCGATGTCATAATTATCAAAACGCCAGGAGGTGGAGGTTTTGGAGGAGTGTAAATTTTAAACTATAATTTGACAAAAATGTTAATTAAGAAGGGTAACGATTACTTACCTTTGCAAAAAATTTAAATAAAAGATTAAACGATGAGTGTTCAATTTCACAATTTAAAAGTAAGTAAAATAAAGAAGGAGACCAATGATGCGGTTTCTGTTACATTTGATATCCCTAGTGAAGTATCTGAAAAATTTCAATTTAAACATGGTCAATATTTGACTTTGAAATTTCCGATTAATGGAAATGAGGAAAGACGAGCATATTCTATGTCCAGTAGTCCTTTGGAAAACGGAATTACAGTAACTGTAAAAAAAGTAGATGGCGGAAAAGTGTCAACTCATATTTGCAATAATCTAAAAGAGGGAAACATGGTTGAGGTGATGGAACCACAAGGCCGATTTACCATTGCCTTAAATCCTGATGTCAATAGAACTTTTTATTTGTTTGGGGCAGGAAGTGGGATAACTCCTTTGATGTCGATTGCAAAAACTATTTTGGAAAAAGAACCACTTTCTACTGTGTTCTTATTGTACGGAAATAGAAATGAAGAGGGTATTATTTTCAAATCGGAGCTAGAAGAAATGCAACGAAAACATGATAATCAATTTATTGTTTCTCATATTTTAAGTCAACCCAAAGCGGAGAAATCAGGAGGACTTGGAGGTTTTTTTAAAAAATCGAAAATCACATGGGAGGGCGAAGTTGGACGTATTGATAAAACTAGTGTTTCAAAATTTTTAGATAAAAATCCTAATCGAAGTAGAGAAACCCATTACTTTATTTGTGGGCCAGGGCAGATGATTGACAATGTTGAAAATACATTGTTAGGAATGGGGATGGATAAAAAAAATGTTCACTCGGAAAGGTTTACGGCTGCGGATTCTAATGAAACAACAACGGCTACTGCTCCAATTGTAGGAGGTGCAGCAAAATTAATTGTTCATTTAGATGGTGAAACGATTGAAACGGAAGTCAAAAAAGGAAAAACAATCCTTGATACTTTATTGGATTTAAAATATGAACCACCCTACTCTTGTTGCTCTGGTTCTTGTTCAACTTGTATGGCAAAAGTGGTCAAGGGAAAAGTCGAAATGGAAGCTTGCTATGCTTTAGATGATGACGAAGTAGCAGATGGTTTTATTCTAACTTGCCAATCTCATCCTACAACTGCTGAGGTGGAAATTGACTTTGATGTATAATTTTTTGAGAAATAAATATTTGTCAAGGGAGTTAGCAACTGAAAAAGCTAACTCCCTTTTCATTTTTATAAATAATAATGCAGCTTCAGAGATGTATTATTCAGTAGGGGCAATTTTTGCTGGAATCGCTATTCAATCCATTTTTAGAAAGGTACAGATTCCCTTAGCGATAATTATGTTGACGGTTTTGACGATACTTCTTTTAGTTAGTCTAGCATGGTTTGCCAATGAATTTATTTTTTATATCATGATTGGGATTCTTGGTTTGACAAATGCAGGAACTCGAGTCTTGCGTGTAACTTTTCTTTTTTCTCACGTAAAAAATCAAGTGTATGGTCGAGCAAATAGTGTTTTTGCTTTAGCGAATATTAGTTTTCGTATTTTCTTTTTGTCCATTTTTGCGACAGCATTTTTTCATGAAGAGAATCATATTATTTATGCTTTTTTGATAATGGCGATTTTCCTTTTGTTAACTGTTTTGGTTTTAGTAAAAAATTATGCTAAAATAATTTCTTTACAAGAAATTGAAGAATAGAATTTTGGACAGAACAATTTGACCTTTTGTAATGTTTTTTATAAAAAGAATACGATACAACTTGTGAAATTTATATAACAGGTTTAACATAAAATAAATGCACCTAAAGCGAAAATTCGCTAAATTTGCATTCTCGAACTACCAACTAGAATTTTCTAAGAAACTCTTAAATCAACAGATATGAATTTTGAATTAACAGAAGAACAATTAGCAGTAAGAGATGCTGCAAGAGATTTTGCCCAAAATGAATTAAAGCCTGGTGTCATTGAAAGAGATTCCAAAATGGCTTATCCTACTGAGCAAGTCAAAATGATGGGAGAGTTAGGATTTTTGGGGATGATGGTTTCTCCTGAATATGGAGGAGGAGGAATGGATACCGTTTCCTATACATTAGCAATGGAAGAGATTTCGAAAGTAGATAATTCTTGTTCGGTAATAATGTCCGTTAACAATTCATTAGTTTGTTGGGGATTGGAGACATTCGGAACAAAAGATCAAAAACAAAAATACCTTACCAAATTAGCAACAGGCGAATGGATTGGAGCATTTTGTCTTTCTGAGCCTGAAGCTGGAAGTGATGCGACAAGTCAGCGAACAACAGCAATTGATATGGGCGATCATTACGTACTGAATGGAACTAAAAACTGGATCACCAATGGAGGTTCATCAAAAGTTCATTTAGTAATTGCTCAAACGGATGCAGAAAAAGGACATAGAGGTATCAATGCATTTATTGTAGAAACAAGTATGGATGGAGTGGCAATTGGAGCGAAAGAAGACAAGTTAGGAATCCGTTCTTCGGATACACATACGATCATGTATACGGATGTAAAAGTACCTAAGGAAAATAGAATTGGTGATGATGGATTTGGTTTTAAATTCGCAATGAAAGTTTTGACAGGTGGGCGAATTGGAATTGCTGCTCAAGCTTTGGGAATTGCAGCGGGTGCTTATGAATTAGCAGTTGCTTATTCACATGAACGTACTGCATTTGGAAAACCAATTAATCAACATCAAGCTGTTGCATTTAAATTAGCAGATATGGCTACCGATATTGATGCGTCTCGAATGATGGTTCACCGTGCAGCTTGGATGAAAGACAATCATATGGATTATACGATGTCTGCTGCGATGGCAAAAGTTTTTGCTTCAGATGCTGCGATGAAACATACCGTTGAAGCGGTACAAGTTCATGGAGGATATGGTTTTGTAAAAGAATATCACGTGGAGCGATTAATGCGAGATGCAAAGATTACTCAAATTTATGAAGGAACTTCAGAGATTCAACGAGTGGTGATTTCTAGGGAGATTTTGAAAAAAGGAAACTTGTATGCTCCCATTTTAGGATCAAGTAAAGTGACGGTTTAGAAATAATTTTGAATGATCGCTTCGCTAATTTTGAATTTTGAATGTGTCGAAAACCTTGTATTTGGTAAGCTTTAAAATTCTTTAAAAAAAACTCCTGTAGAAATATTTTCTACAGGAGTTTTTTTTTAGAATACGATTTTGAATCATTCAAAATTCAAAATTAGCGACGCGGTCATTCAAAATGATTTAAGTCTATTGCAAAAACGCAAACTCAACTCTTCTATTCAACATCTTTCCTTCTTCAGATGAATTATCATGCTTTGGTTCTGTTGCACCGAATCCTTCAAATGACATTCTGTAAAGGTCAATGCCTTGTGCTGCTAAATATTTATAACATCTTCTAGCACGTCGCATAGAAAGTTTATCATTAACATCCATATCACCAGTATCATCAGTATGACCTTTGATTTTCAAATTATAATGTGGGTTAGCTTTCATTACGCTTGCAACCTCATCTAATTTTTGAAGCTCATCACTACTGATTTTTACTCGTGTATTTCTAAAATAAAGATCCTCTACTAAATAGGTATAAGTGTTGACTGGAGCAGTATTAACAATAGGCTCACCTTTGCTAACTAAAACTTCAGGACAACCTTTATTAGAATGAACTCCCGCAGAAGTAGGACAATTATCATATCGATCAGCAATTCCGTCACCATCAGAATCAGGGCAACCATTTGTACTATTAAGACCTGGAGCTTCAGGACAATTGTCAAAAGCATCAGCAATTCCATCTTTATCGGAATCAGGACAACCATTGATTTCTCCTTTTATATTAGGGCAGTCATCTGCAATATCATAAACTCCGTCACCATCAGTATCATCAGGGCAACCATTACTTGCTAAAGAACCTGCAAGATCAGGACAATTATCTTTATTATCAGCAATACCATCAGCATCAGTATCAGGACAACCATTAAGCGCACGAGCTCCACTTATTTCTGGGCAATCATCATTGATATCAGCAATGCCATCAGCATCAGTATCAGGACAACCTTTTAATCTTTTATCACCTGCTAGATTAGGGCAATCATCTTTTATATCAGCGACACCATCTGCATCAGCATCAGGACATCCTCTAATCGTTCCTACTACCAATGGACATTGATCTCTATCATCATTAATTCCATCTCCATCCGTATCTACAAATTTAGGAGGAACAGAACCGAATTTATATCCTAAAGTAAGCCCTCCAAATACGAACCAATCTTTTTTATCAGCATTAGCAGATTCACTAATACCATCAAGATAATCTGTTAAAGGAAAGTGACTCGATGCTTCTAGACCTAATGAGATTCTATTTGAAAGATCGATATTCACTCCTCCTCCTATAGGAAATGAAAAGTGACTTGCAGGATAGTGACCTGGTTGTAATTCAATTGCATCCACATCTAATTCAGCTAAGTTATTTGTTGGGTTGGTAAATGCTGCTCCAATTCCTGCATAAATATATGGACGAAGTTTATACCTTTTAGTGGTATTTCCTAGAATGTGCCATTCAGGAGTAAAGGACACTTCAATAACAGGAGAAGAAAAATTTAAAGCTCGATCTGCACGCCAAGGTGCTTCATCTGTAAAATTCAAATCATCTCCTTTAAGCTTGGTGTAAAAGACATTTCCTCTTAAAGAAAATTTACGATTCAAATGGTAACGACCATATAAACCGCCACCTAATTGAGTTTGTTTGAAAGAGTAAACTTTGCTGGAAGCCAAGTCTCCTTGGTAATTTGCTCCACCTAAAAAAAGCCCGATTTCAGTTTTTTGTTGAGCTCCTAATAAAAAAGGGAAGCAGAATAAGAATGTAAGTAATATCAGTTTGTTCATGTTATGGGAATTTTTATATAATAAAAAAATGGTCATAATTTCTCTCTTATGATAAATAAAAAGGGTTACATAAATGAGTAAACTCATGTATATGCATGCTTGATTAATAGGGAGGTGAACAGTTTAGAAGTGTAAGAAAAAAAAGGTGATAGATAAAAATAATGCCTAGGATAGTTAGGTGAAAAGGATTACTTTCGACATTAAGTGTGTAATTTTCAATTTTGGAACACAAAGATATGAAAAAAAATATTATTTATTATTTTTAATATTTATATTTTTTCAAAAAGTACTTAATAATATTCAAAATACAATCTTTTCAATAAAAAAACAATGGATATTAAAGAATTGGAAATTGTTACTCAAAAATCTATTAAACAAATAGCTTCCGTAGCTAGTTTTATTCGCAATGAATTAGAGCTTGTAAATCCGCAAGATATTGAAACCAAAAGTCTTAATAGTTTAGTAAGTTATGTTGATAAAAATGCCGAATTACAACTAGTTGAAAAACTTGGGAAAATTCTACCTGAAGCTACTTTTTTAACAGAAGAAGAAACCGTAGTTAATCAAAAAGGAACTTACAGATGGATAATTGACCCATTAGATGGGACAACAAATTTTTTACATCAGTTACCTTTTTTTTCCATAAGTGTAGCTTTGGAGCATAATGGAGAAATTGTTTCTGGAGTAGTCTATGAAGTGATGCGTGAGGAATGTTTTTATGCATGGAAAGGAGGTGGAGCATTTTTAAATCAGAAAAAAATTAAAGTTAGCCAAAGAACTCAAATAGGAGACGCTTTAATCGCAACGGGTTTTCCATATTATGATTATGAAGGTGTCAAATCCTATTTTGAAGTATTAGAATTTTTTATAAAAAATACAAGAGGCGTTCGTAGATTTGGATCAGCTGCACTAGATTTAGCATATGTTGCTTGTGGTCGATTTGATGCTTATTATGAATATAGTTTAAATGCTTGGGATGTAGCAGCAGGAGTGATTTTAGTGCAAGAAGCAGGAGGTCAATTATCAGATTTCCAAGGAGGTAATAATTATATTTTTGGGAAGGAAATGATAGCAGCAAGTCCTTTTGTTTTTGACCAAACACTTGAAATAGTTCAACAAGCATTTTATGGAAATCGGTAAAAGGTATTAGTTTATCGAACAATATAGCCATTGGTTCTATTTTCAAATAATAACCTAGAAAAAGTAAGTACCTTAGTTTTTCTTAAAAATTTTGATTGAAGTGATTTCTACAAACAAAAAAACTGCTAGAATTAGATTTTATGAAACTCATAGAAAATGTAAGAATTGCCTTAAATAATGTTCGATCAAATCTGCTTCGAACAATCATCACGATGTTGATTATTGCATTTGGTATTACTGCATTGGTAGGAATTTTAACCTCTATTGATAGTATGATTTATTCTATGAATGATAGTTTTTCAAATATGGAAGCTAACTCTTTTCGAATCGAACCTAAAAGGGATGGTGTAAGCGGACGAAGAAG
>Ga0114957_1003065_pt1 | contig 15369 bp, 11 predicted proteins | sample BantaG_FD_87175 | JGI IMG/M metagenome (GOLD analysis project Ga0114957, IMG submission 87175) | Marine algal microbial communities from Bantry Bay, Ireland - BantryBay_4 metaG | ecosystem: Host-associated > Algae > Red algae > Unclassified | place: Bantry Bay, Ireland | collected 2014-11-21 | reverse complement strand
CCATTGCTGTACCTCAATGTGGGCACGCGCTTCCAGTTGCAAATCCCGCTGCTCTGCATCGTGGCTAAAGTCATCAACCAGCGCACGCTCTATATCTATAGGGTGTGTGTCATGGCCTTCAATAAGATTGCTGTAGTAGCAATTCATACTGCGGACAAGGCGGGAAAGAGCCACCACCAGCCCGTCAGGCAATGAGCTGCGCAGGGCTGTAGATTTGGCTGTCAATTCAAGGGCGAGATCGGCTAACTCCTCACGCTGTTTAGCCTGAGTTTGAACGGTTAACGGTTCCATCAGGACTACCGCTTCGCCACGATCCTCTGGCGAAATATTGGCCGCTTCTGTGTCCGCTTTGTTATCACTCATAATACTAACAATATCATAAGTTTAAGTTATTCCTAAGCATATTTTTAACCGCTTTATTGTCCGGTTTTAGCGGGCGCTTGATTAAGGTGGTTCTTACCCTTCTGCCCACCAGTTTTCGGTGTTGTTGGAGGCATGATTAATAATTAGGCCGCCCCTATACGTGGATCAGGTTCTGCTCTACCAGATGGAAATTAGACCGTGTAATTTGCTCGAAGCCATTCTTCGAGTCTTAGGGTGGCGGTAACGTCGTCCTGGTTATAGCCCAGAATTTCTGCTTTCAGAGATGCTTTGATTGCGGGATCGGTTTCAGCCAGAAAGTGGTTGAATTGCACCACAGACCATTGAGAACCTGAATCATCGTCCTGCCACTGGAAATTAATCAGATCAGGATGTTTGCATATGTCTTTCAAGCCGTAGCCTTGCAAGGGCAGAACAAGGCTATCTAGGACAGGCTTTTGCAAATCGAATAGTGGGCTTTCTTCGCCGAGCAGGTAAGTCACCGTTTCGTTGTCTTCCATGCCGTATCGCGTTGCATAGGAACGAATGGTGGATCGTTCATGACTGGAATAATGAGCCAGAATCAATTGCGGATATTGCTGCCTGTATTGCTCTATTTGGGCAAGGAACTGGAGCCAGCCTTGCTGATCTTCATCGTCCTTGTCTGTCCACACATACTCAAAGCTCTCTTGCCCATCGTTGCCTGACGAATCTGGCACCAAAAATCCCCAGAGATAAACGTGCTTCTCACCAGTTCCGGTTAGCGGATTATCCTCAATATCGAAATGTATCCACTGGCCTTCAGGCAGCGTTACTGGGGTTTGTTGGAAAACTTGGCCAGTGAGATACGATTTTGCCTGCAGCACCGCTCGCTGTTTTTTATCAAAGCCTTTCAGGTATGGGATATCCGGTATCGCGCCGGGATCGCTGGTGGCCAATTCTGTGATCGTGCAGATGCCTGCATCTTCCAGACCGCTGGCGGCACGCCCCTGTATGCCATAAAGTAGGGACAGTTCCTCACTGGCTTCGAAGTTTGGTTTACAGTGCGTGTAGTAAGGGCAGGCGCGACACTTGCTGTGGCCATAGCGCACTAACGGCTCGTCTTCGCTAGCCAGTAGTTCGCGCATTTCAGTCACGAACTGATTGGCGACCGGATTTGCCTCATCACCGATCTCCGCGTCTTCGCCGTCGCCAAGGAATACGATGGCAGGCAGTTGGCTGTTGTGCAGTCGTCGTAAAAGACGGCGATAGACACCTAGTTGTACCTGAATGTCTTTCTTGTCTTCACTTTGGGCAAGCTTGGCGTCAGCGGCCTGATACTCCCCATTTTCGTGAAGGATCAAGAAGTCTGGAAATCCAATAATCCCTTCTTCTCCATCAACTAGCTGGGCTTGATAGATCACAGGGGCATGGTCAGCGATTAGGCGGCTGGTATCTTCAGGGGAAGTGGCAGTATGTACGGCGAGGTTGCCGGAAATCTGCTGCAAGACGGCTTGCTCGTGGTCAATTCCAAGCTCAAAGACCATTTGCTCGAAGGCGTCTTCAGAGGGGGCTAGCTCAAACTCAGCCTTGTTGTCCAACCAGACACGCCGCGCGCACAACGTCCACGATTTTGCATCGCTCGGTTTTATGAGTGTTGTGGTGGCTGTTGCTGTCATTGGGCTGTATATCGCCTGTTTGGTTAAGGAGCTCAATTAAAGTAATAAATGACTGATGTCAAAGAGGTTGTTTGTTGTTGTTGATTCCCCGATATTCCCTTATTCTCTCACGTATCCTTTTGTATGGATAAGTAAATGAATGACGAAATATTGACTCTCAAAGAGGTCGCGGAGTATCTGAAGCTCGCTGAAAAGACGGCCTATCGGCTTGCTGCCGAAGGCAAGCTGCCAGGATTCAAAGTTGGTGGTAGCTGGCGTTTTAAGCGGGAAGATATTGAGAAGTGGATAGAACAGCGTAAGGCGAATGAGAAAAAGTAGCGGTATGAGTTGCGTAAACGGTAATAAAGCGAGCTAGCGAATGACGTCAAAGAAGGATTTATCAGAACGTGATATTTGCTCCAAGTTTATTAGTCCTGCTCTGGAGAAGGCAGGCTGGAATTTGCTGACGCAAATCCGTGAGGAAGTTTCCTTTACTGATGGAAGAATTTACGTCAAAGGGAACTTGACCACACGGGGCAAGCGGAAGCGAGCGGACTATATTCTCTATCACAAGCCGAATATTCCCATCGCAATCATAGAAGCCAAAGATAACAAGCACTCCATCAATGCTGGAATCCAACAAGGGTTGAATTACGCGAGAATTCTAGATATCCCAACAGTTTATAGCAGCAACGGCGATGGCTTTTATGAGCATGATAGAACATGCAGCGACGGAAAGATTGAAAGAGAAATAACGCTCGATAATTTTCCGTCCCCTCAAGAACTTTGGCAGCGCTATAAAAAGTACAAAGGTATTCAAACAGAGGAACAAGAAAGAATCAGCGCACAAGACTACTTTTTCGACGGTTCAGGCCGAACACCACGGTACTATCAACAGATCGCCGTTAACCGGACTGTCGAGGCAATAGCCAAAGGTCAGTCGAGAATTCTATTGACCATGGCTACGGGTACGGGGAAAACGTACACGGCATTTCAGATTATTCATCGTTTATGGAAGAGCGGAACAAAAAAACGAATTCTGTTTCTCGCTGATCGTAATGCCCTTCTTGATCAAACAAAACGCGGTGACTTCCGTCATTTCAAAAACAAAATGACGGTTGTAAAGCACAAGAAAATAGATAAATCCTACGAAATCTATTTAGCACTCTATCAAGGTCTCACAGACTACAACGAAGATAAAGATGCCTATCGCGAATTTAGTTCTGACTTCTTTGACCTTATTGTTATCGACGAGTGTCACCGAGGTAGTGCATCCGAAGACAGTGCATGGCGTGAAATACTGAACTACTTCAACAGCGCAACTCACATCGGCCTTACCGCAACACCTAAAGAGACTAATACGATTTCCAGTACAGAGTATTTTGGCGAGCCTCTTTACACATATTCGCTTAAAGAAGGGATTCAAGACGGTTTCCTCGCCCCATACAAAGTGCTTCGGGTCGGATTGAATGTCGATCTGGAGGGCTGGAGGCCGGAAATCGGAAAGACGGATAAGCAGGGTCTTGTGGTTGAGGATCGAGTGTATAACCGCAAGGACTTTGACAGAAATCTTGTCATAGATGAGCGAACACAGATGGTTGCCGACAAAGTGACAGAGTTTTTGAAGAAAACTAATCGTTTCGACAAAACCATTATTTTCTGTGCGGACATTGATCACGCGCAAAGAATGCGTACAGCCATTGCCAATTCAAACAGCGATCTCATGACAAGTAACAGCAAATACGTTATGCAGATCACTGGCGACAACCAGGAGGGGAAAAGAGAATTAGATAATTTCATTAACCCTGAAGAAAACTATCCGGTTATTGCCACGACTTCCAAGCTAATGACCACCGGAATAGATGCCCAGACGTGCAAGCTGATCGTTCTCGATAGCAACATCGGTTCAATGACTGAATTCAAGCAGATCATTGGTCGAGGAACCAGAATAAACGAAGAGTACGGCAAGACCTTCTTTACGATCATGGATTTTCGCAATGTCACGGACTTGTTTGCCGACCCTGATTTTGATGGTGACCCAGTCAGAATTAAGGAATTCGATGACACCGATGAATTTGATACGTACGAAGAAGAAATCGAAGAAGCGGCCGACGTGGTTGACGAAGGCGGTGATGCAGTAATTTTCGACCCCATACCTCAGGAGCCAGAGATTACAACTGGTGGCGAAATAATTGGCGAGCCGAAACCTAAATACTATGTCAACGGAGTAAATGTTGCGGTTCTTAATGAGCGCATTCAGTATATGGATAGTAATGGGAAGTTGATCACGGGGAGTTTAAGAGACTACACAAGAAAAAAGGTAAGAGAGCATTTTGCGTCTTTGAATGAATTCCTAAATGAATGGAATTCGGCAGAAAAAAAGCAAGCCATTATTGACGAGCTAACTGAGCAGGGGGTCGTCTTTGAAAACCTCAAAGAAGTGATCAGCAAGGAAATGGATATTTTTGATTTGATCTGCCACACGGCATTTGATAAGCCGCCGCTAACGAGAGCCGAGAGAGCCAACAACGTAAAGAAGCGTGACTACTTCACAAAGTACGGTGAACAGGCTAAGAAAGTGCTCGAAGCGCTGTTGGACAAGTATGCCGATGAGGGCATCGAAAATATCGAAGACATCAAGATACTGACGGTCAATCCATTTGATGAAATAGGAACGCCGATAGAAATTGTCAGGCTATTCGGCGGTAAGAATCAATACATGATGGCCATTACCAACCTTGAGCAAGCCATTTACAGCGCCGCATAAACGGGAAACGTTGAATGAACTTTGAACAACCTAAACCAGATTCGAAAAAATACTCTGATCTCATCAATGAGATACAGAAAGGAATAATCAAGATTCCAAAGTTTCAGCGCGAGTTTGTCTGGAGTATCGACAAAACGGCTAAGTTGTTGGACAGCATTCTGAAAGGCTATCCAATAGGAACATTCATTCTCTGGCAGACCGACGAGCGAATTAACGATATCAAAAATGTTGGAAATCTTGAGATACCTGAAACGCCGGAAGGCACGAAAGTTCAATATGTCCTCGATGGTCAGCAACGGATTACGTCACTTTTTGCGGCGTATCTCGGTGCGCAAATTCAAAAAACAGGGGAAAAGAAGGTCACGGACTATAACGGTATTGTCGTAAACCTCGATAAGAATCTTGGCGAGAATGATGATCAAGTCATCACGGCGGAACCGACCGGAGAAAAATACATCTCTCTATTCGATGTATTGAATTTCAGTTACAGCAAAGCGAGAGAGCTTTCCGAAAAGTTTAGTGAAGACGAGCTGGAATTGATAAACGCATACTCCACTGCATTCAAGACTTACGAGTTTTCTACGGTTGTCCTACGTAAGGAAGACATTGATTCAGCTATTGAAGTATTTACGCGTATCAATACGGGTGGCCAGACGCTAACGCTTTTCGAAATCATGTCCGCAAAGACCTATGACGAAGAGCAGAAGTTCGACATGCAAGCAAAATGGGAGGGCTTCATCAAGGAGCTGGAGGCCATCAAGTACGAGGGTGTATCCAGTACGGTTATTTTAAGCTTGCTTTCATTGGTTCTGAGTCGAACCAAAGAGTGTAAGAGAAAGACAATTCTGGCTCTCGACAAACAGGCAATTATTGACAATTGGGAAGGCGCAATTTCAGCCCTCAAGGACAGTATCGACTACTTTCGGACAACGTATCGGATACCGGTTTCACAACTGTTACCGTATGACTCGTTATTAGTTCCTTTTTCCTATTTCTTTTTCCTCAATAAAGAAAAGCCGGAGTCAAGTCAGCGTAAGTATCTGGAAGAATATTTCTGGAGAATGTCTTTGTCTTATCGCTACTCAAGCTCAACGGAGTCGCGACTTGCACAGGACATCAAGCGCATAGACCTGATCTTGAAAAGCCAACGTCCCGAATATAGCGACATTAAAGTTGATCTGGACTCACCCAAGGCCCTGATTGAGAACAATTTCAGTGCAGGAAATAGCTATTGCAAAGCTGTCCTTTGCCTCTTGGCTTATCAAGAGCCCAAGGATTTTCAGGATAACGGGAAAGTCATTCTCGACAATTCGTGGCTAAAGATTGCGAGCAGCAAGAACTATCACCACTTCTTTCCAAAAAAGTATCTTGAAAACAATGAAATAGCGAATGGCAATAGCCTCGTAAATATTACTTTCGTGAGTGATCGCCTGAATAAGCGCACGATCCGGGCGAGGGCACCCTCTAGTTATATAGGTGATTTCAGTGATGAAAATACCGAGATCAATAAAGCGCTCAATTCTCACTTCATAGACATCAATGGTTATGGAATTGAGAGTGATGACTACGATACGTTCCTAAAATCGCGTGCAAATCGTATTTTTGAAGAGTTGAAGGCGCGTGTTGACCTTAGCCACAAGGAACCGGCTAACGAAGAGGTTCAGGAATTTGTGGCGGGTGGTGAGAGCGATAGGGTCGAATTTAAATCTACGCTTCGGTATGACTTACGGGCGAAATCTGTAAACAAAAAGCTCGAATATGTTATCGCCAAGACGATTGCGGCGTTTCTCAACAGCGACGGCGGCGATTTGTTCATTGGTATTGATGACGAACAGAACGCACTTGGTCTGACGGATGACATAGAGACACTGAGCAAGAAAAGCATTGATGGATTTGAGCTTCATCTTGTCGAAATAATCAAGAAGTACATCGGGGGAGGCTTTAGCACACATATAAAGGTGACTTTTCCTGTCTATGACGATATCAAGATATGCCGGATACGGATTGCCAAAAGCAGCAAGCCTGTATTCATAAAATTTGAAGGTAACGAGGACTTCTTTATTCGATCAGGTTGTTCATCACAACCATTGGGTCGAGAAGAGCAAAGCGCTTACGAAAAAGAACATTGGGGAGCCTAATTAATGAGCAACGTTTCAGGAATAGTTAAAGCAGCACGAAACATTATGCGGCAGGACACGGGAACTGGGAGTGATGAGCTGCGCATCTTGCAATTGGGCTGGATGCTGTTTCTGAAAATTTTTAGTGACAAAGACAAAGAGCTGGAACTACTGGATGACGATTACACCTCTCCTATACCACCAGAACTGCATTGGGATGAATGGGCTGGTGATGATGAAGGTATGACGGGTGACGAACTGCTGCATTTTGTAGATCGAAAGCTGTTCCCGACACTATCAAATATTGACCTTTCGACAGGAAACAGACGTGCCCTGTTAGTACATGAGGTGTTTGACAATAACCATAACTACATGAAGTCTGGAATACATCTACGACAGGTTATAAATAAACTCAATGAGATTGACTTTAACAACAGTAAAGACAAGCAGGTTTTTGGACAGATCTACGAAACATTTTTGAGCGAATTACAAAGTGCAGGTACTCTAGGTGAATTCTATACACCTCGTGCTCTAACTGAACTGATGACCGAGCTGGTCGATCCGCAGCACGGAGAAACATTACTCGATCCATCATGTGGAACGGCTGGGTTTGTAACCGCTGCTATTGAACACCTTAAACATACCGCATCAAATGTTGCAGAGAGGAAAGCGATTGGAGCTAACGTCCGTGGCTGGGAATACAAGCCACTTCCATATTTACTGGCAAATACTAATCTTATTTTGCATGATATTACGAGCCCCTCAATCCGATATGGTGACTCATTGGAGCGGCCTTTAACCGAATATACTCGTAAAGATCGTGTGGATCTTATTTTGGCGAATCCGCCATTTGGTGGAATTGTGTCCAATAACAACGAAAATAACTTTCCACTTACATACCGAACAAAAGACTCTGCAGACTTATTTCTAATTTTGATAATCCATCTTTTAAAAAGTGGAGGCAGAGCGGCGATAGTTTTACCCGACGGTTCACTGTCCGGGGACGGTGTGAAAGGACGCGTGCGCCAAAAATTGCTTGAGGATTGCAACCTACATACAATTATCCGCTTACCCAACTCTGTTTTTCAGCCGTACGCATCTGTAGCCACGAATCTACTTTTTTATTCCAAGGGTGAGAAAACAAAAAAGATATGGTATTGGGAGCATAAATTACCTGAAGGCTATAAGGCATACTCTAAAACAAAAACAATCCAATCATCAGAATTTGTGTCTCTAAAAAAATGGTGGAACAATCGAGAAGAGAGTGATTGTTCCTGGCAAGTTGATATAGATTCAATTAAAGAGAATTCTTGGAATTTAGATATAAAAAATCCGCGCCGATTAGGTGCAGAAACGCAGCGTACCAGTACAGAACTTCTAGATATGCTGGATAAGTCTTTTTCTAAAAGAAATGAGCTTCTCGGGCAAATTCGGAAGGAGCTAAAGCGGTGAGTAATAGTATTCTAATTGGTGATTTCCTTCATCGTATCAAACGGCCAATATCACTTGAGCCGTCAAAGAAATACAAGCTTGTTACAATAAAGCTGAAACATAGGGGGGTAGTGTTGAGGCAAGAGAAATTTGGCTCAGATATAAAGTCCAAAATGTATATGGTGAAAACCGGTGATTTTATATTATCTGGTATAGATGCCAGAAACGGTGCATTTGGAATTGTTCCACAAGAATTAGATGGGGCTGTTGTCACTAACGATTTCTGGTATTTCAATATAGATGAAACAGTTGTGGACAAGAACCTGTTCTTGGAGTTAACCGCTACAGTTTGGTTTGATGAAATTTGTCGAAATGGAAGTGACGGAACGACTCAAAGAATAAGACTTAAAAAAAATAAGTTTTTCAATCAAATAGTTTGCTTGCCTGAGCGTAGCAAGCAAGATGATGTGGTTTCAATTCTAAAGAAAATAAAAACTTTGAAGGAACAGATCATACAGGATCAAATCTATGCTGATCAGCTTATGCTGGCAGTATTAACAGAAGAATTCTCGCAACCGAATGCGGTGAAGGATGTGAGGTAGATGATGCCGACAATTGATCTCACGGACTTTGGTGAAGACACTTTGTCGGAGTCATTCGATCACGTCTTTATAGCATATAAACCGCTAGATGATACTTTACCATCTTCTATCTCGGGCGAATTGCAATCAAATGTATTTAACTCTTGGAGAGGATGTCTTTCAGTAGTTCCTATCGATGCTCTTTCAGATAACGGTGAGCCCAGTTTGAGGCAGCCTCAAGTTGCAGCATTATATGAAATCCTCGGTCATTTAACTAGCCATAGGGTCAGTGATGCAACGGTCGTCATGCCCACTGGAACAGGAAAGACAGAAACAATGTTGGCTGCGGTATGTGGACTTCCTGTAGAGCGTGCACTGGTTATTGTTCCTACTGACAGTTTGCGGCAACAAACGTTTAAGAAATTCCTGCAACTTGGGAAATTGCGAGAGCTGTGTAGTATTCGAGAGGGAACATTAAATCCTGTCGTCGCATATTTGGAGGGTGCAATCAGCAGCGAGGAAGAACTTCACCTTGCACTAAAAGCTAACGTAATTGTTACGACTCCTCACTCTCTTTATCAGGTGGGTTCTGAGCTTAGATTAGCGCTATATAATGCATGCACGCATCTATTTGTGGATGAAGCTCATCACGTCAAAGCAACGACTTGGAGTGCAGTAAAGAAGGCATTTGAAGATAAACCAGTAGTACAGTTCACAGCCACTCCTTTCCGAGAGGATAGACAGAAAGTTGGTGGGCAAATTATTTATAACTATCCAATGTCTATGGCTCAAGAAAAGGGCTTATTTAGGCGCATTACTTTCAAAGCAATTTATGAAGTCAACGATACCATAGGTGATCGGCGTGTCGCAGAGGAAGCCGTTTTCCAGCTCAGAGAAGACCTAGCAAATGGCTTTGATCATATTTTGATGGCGCGTTGCAGCACGCGTACACGCGCGGATCAGATATTTGGTATTTATGAAGAGCATTATGCGGATTTGAATCCTGTTGTAATTCATAGTGGGGTGCGACGAAAAAACCAAAAGATGCGGGCGATATTACACAAACAGCACCGCATAATTGTTTGCGTTGATATGTTAGGGGAAGGATTTGACTTGCCTGAGCTTAAAGTCTGCGCATTGCATAACATCCATAAAAGTCTGCCCATAACTCTGCAATTCGCCGGACGTTTTGTGAGAGATAGAAGTGATCTCGGCAATCCAACATTTGTTGCAAATGTGTGTGACCAGCAGGTCGAGGATGTATTGAAAGACCTGTATATAGAAGATCCCGACTGGAATAGAGTTTTACGGCGCATTAGTGAAAATAGTGTGCAGCGCGAATTGGACTTTCAAGAAATTGTTACGGGAGCCATAACGTCGGGAATAGAAGTGCCTCCTGAGAACTTAAATCCCGCTCTAAGTGCGCTCGTATATAGGGTCGGGGCGGTATCTTTCGGAACCAATATCCCCCAAGTCCCATTAGAAAGGAATGAGCTGGTAGTATCAACATTCGTTGCCCCTGAATCAAATCTCGCAATATTGCTAACTAAAGTGGAAAGCAAAACAAAATGGGCACCGCAAAGTGATTTTACACAGCCAGAATGGCGATTAATAATATTGTATTCAATTCCTAGCGAGAACCTTCTTTTTATTCATGACTCATCGAAATCTGGCACGAGAAAGAAGTTAGCAGAGTCTCTGAGTTCATCGGCAAGTTTACTGAGTGGTGATCAGGTCTTTAAATCGTTTGGAAAAATAGAAAGATTGGTTCTTCAGAACGCAGGATTAAACAAGGGACGTAGAGGCCCGCTTCGGTATGTAATGTATACAGGTATTGATATTGAATCTGCCATCAACGATCTTGCTCAAGGCGCTTCGTATAAGTCGAATTTATTTGGCAAGGGTTATGACCAGGGGCGAAAAGTTAGTATTGGTTGCTCTTATAAGGGCAGAATTTGGTCGATGGAAAGTGCTTCAATAGCGGACTGGATGTCGTGGTGTAGGGATTTAAGTCAAAAGCTGAATGATGAAAATATTGACCCGAACCGAATTCTGGATAAAGTTCTTCGTACAAAAGAGATATCAGTTATTCCTGATGTTGTCCCCGTCGGAATCGACTGGCCGGACTATTTTTATGAAAATGGAGGGTTATCCACTACAGTTTTGGAGGTGAACAGTACCCAAGTTCCCTTGGATGAAGTAGAAATCGCAATATCCGAATACAGCGCCGGATCAATAGAGTTCAAGTTTGTGTTCGACAATTCCGAGGCAAAATATCAATACAGCGTTAGTGATACATCCTACTCCGTGAACCAAATTGACGGCGATAGACTGCAAATTGTTATTGGTACGTCTAGACATGAGGTTGCAGAGTACTTTTCGAGAGAAGCATCACCCTCGATATATCTCGCTGATGGTTCGAAGATACTCGAGAATCTTCATATTGTTCGACCTGAGGGATTTACGATACCGCAAATAGATGCGGCTTTAATTGAGAAAAGAACGTGGTCAGCAAATATTCGAAACGAGTCTCAAGGCGAGAACAGGAATCCAGATTCTATCCAACATGAGGTAATCCAGCACCTATTGCAGGATGGATATTGGATCATATTTGATGATGATGGGGCCAATGAAGTAGCTGACATTGTTGCTTTTAAGGATGAGGGCAGTGTTTTGGCAATCGAATTTTATCACCTCAAATTCTCGAAAGAGGATGCCGCCGGTTCGAGAATTAACGATTTCTATGAAGTTTGCGGGCAAGTGATAAAAGGGTGTAAGTGGGTCGGTGAATTGGACAATATTGTAAATCAGCTTAAGAAGCGGGAAAGACGGAGGATCAACCGTACCAACGTGACCCGCATTGAACACGGTGAATATCGAGATTTTGATTTATTGAAACAGCATGGAAGTCGCCTTAAGAAAGATTACCGTTTCTTTATTGTCCAGCCAGGCCTTAATTCTGCGAATGTAAGTAGTGATGTCGCAGCGTTGCTAGGATCAACTGATTTGTACGTCAGGGAAACGACTGGTAATCCACTGAAGGTGATATGTAGCTAAAATTCTAAGGGCATTGTGCCCTTGAAGTCAGCTCAGCCTGAATGTGCTCGATAGATGCAAGTGCATTTCTGCGCTGATAAGTATCTGGCTCACTTCTCGCAAGTTCGTTAAATGCCTCTCTGAGTAGCGCATGCAGCTCGCTTTTATTCTTCGCTGCCAATTCAAATTTCGTAACCAATTTCATTGTTACCTCCTGATATCGGAGGCCGCGATCATCGCGACCTTTCGTAAGGCCGCTTTGCGTCGGAGGTCATGATCTGCACCCGTGGTCGAAATATATGGAGAAGTGTATTTCCTACGCTTGCTGGTCTAATTGCCTACTGTCGCAATAAATCGGATCTTAGAAAGGACGCAGGACGCGGCTCTTAAGGCAGCAGGCGTGTGATAGAAAAATGGTCACTCTTTGAATGGCTGCCTGTGAAAGCAGCCAACGTTTTTGAAAGAAAGAATTTGTTACACCTTGTAAGTGAGTTTGTTTACGAAAAGCTACGAGGGGCATTGCATCCCCTCAAATTCAAGAAAAATGACGGTTTCCATCTGGCGCTGCGCTGGATCGACCCTCCGTAATTTTTCTGGATTTTTTCACCCCCGCCTAGTCGGCCTAGTCGCCAGAGGTTCAGGAGCAGCGCACCACCCGCGGTGCTTCTCAGAACCTAAACAGCGAATTAAGGAGATAAAGCAATGTGTGAAGAGATCAGAATTTACGTAGCGTGTTTGGCAGCCTACAACAACGGCAAATTACACGGTGCCTGGATTGATGCGACCCAAGAGGTTGACGATATTCAAGAGCAGCTCAATAAAATGCTGGATGAAAGTCCAGAAGACAATGCCGAGGAACACGCCTTTCATGATTATGAAGGCTTTGGTGGATATGGCGTTAGTGAATATGAAGGTATACAAGCGGTTCATGAAATCGCCTGCTTTATAGAAGAGTACCCAGAGCTTGCCGGAGAATTGCTAAACCAGTTCGGCGGCAGCATTGACGATGCGCGCAAAGCCATGGAGGAAAGCTATTCCGGTTGCTACAAATCTCTTGCGGATTATGCCGAGGAATTGACCGAAGGCACAACACAGATTCCCGAAAGCCTTGCCTACTATATCGACTATGAGCGTATGGGGCGTGATATGGAAGTGAGCGGAGATGTGTACACCATCGAAACCGCTTATGACGAAATCCATATTTTCATGAACGACTAATGGCAAATAGTCACATCAAAGCCGCCGGACGATCCGGCGGCTTTTTTCTGGTTATAGTTTTGCAGGATGGAAAAAATTCGTGCCGCCAAGCCCTGGTGGGGCTCGGCGGCCAGTCGAGGCAAACGAGTTGCCGCTCAAATTTATGGCTCCAGGTCGAAATCAAGATCATCCAGATCAATATCAGCTTCAAAATCTGAATCTATCTGATCACGGTGATCATTTTCAATTTCGTGGAACTTGTCTTTGTCAAAAGTGTCTTTTCCTTTGGTCTTTTCCAAAGAATTGATATGCGATAGATCGCGAAATAGCTCTTTGCGCTGCTGTTCTTGCTTCTCTCGCAGAAGGTTGATTTGTACTTGCAGATTTTGCCGCTGCACGAGCTGCTTGTGGATCAGTTCTTCGCGCTCTTTCTCGTCACGCTTGTGAGAGTGCCATGTCTCTTGTTCATTGCGCTTGCGATTTTTCCAGTAACGGCCATTGAGTTTGTCCCAAACGCCTTTAAACCCCTTGCGAATACGCGCCGAGCGAATGAGTTCCTCGCTCTGCCAGCGCTCTTGCTGGCTGGTGTCCAGTTCCGTCCGCTCTTGGCGATGTGTGTTCACCATCTCCAGCTTGTTCGATTTGAGTGGCTGGCGCTCCTGCTTGTGCTGAAGCACAAGATCATCGGTATATCGCCGAAACAATTTACTCAAACGTCCCTGAATCGTCGTTTTAACATCGAAAACTGATGGCAGGTTTTCAGGATCTCCGAGTCGTGATTCCAGTGCTGGTCGTTTTTGCCCCAGCTGGCGCGTCAATGAATAGACTTCACCATGCAGGTCAACGGCAACAAATCCACGTTTGCCTCGTGCTAGATAATACCCTTGCTCTTCCAGGGCATTGGTAAAACTCTGCTTGCTATCCGAAACCGCCCAGCTTTCTTGTAGCTCGCGCTTGATATCAGAAGGCTTTCGACCAATACGGGCGGCCTGCTGCCATTCAGCGCGGGAGTAATTCAGCGGATTTTTCCGATTCTTGTCACGAAATCCTTCCGGCATCTGCCAGCCATGCTCCAGATACAGTGATTTTGAGATGTCATTGAGCTTCAGCTTGGGGTGCGAAATATTGATGGCCTTCATTTCATCAATATCAATCCGGCTCCAGACACAATGCGCATGGCGGCGGCCTTCTTTTTCATGGAAGACGACGACACGCGGCTGATCCTCAAGTCCCAGCTTCTTTTCGATGCGCTCCAGCGTGGCTTCGAATGTCTCGATAGCCACGCGTTCGTTTTGTGGTGGATTCAAGCTTAAGGCGTACATGAATTGTTTGCACCGCGTGCCTGCCGATAAGGCATAGGCTTCATTGAGCGCTCCCAAAACATCCGAGGCAATAAATCCCCGCACTTCGTGGACGTTGACATGCTCATTTTGCTCGCCGTTGAGCAGATGAAGTGCCATTTGCCGTCCACCAGCACGCTGATTGCCCTTAAGGATCATCACTTCGCTCCGATGTGGCTTCAGGCGGGTCTTCTCCTTGTGGCTTCAAACCCATGCCTGTGATTAGGGCGTTGCGCATCCAGCGGATTGCGGCAACGGCATCGTTTAGGCTTTGCAGTACCTCTTCATTGACGGGCAGGGAGCCGGAATTGGCTGCCTTGGCAAGCTGATTGATATTGTTGGCGATGCGGGACTTGCCCAGCGCCCCTAAAAGCTTGGCTAGTAACTTCTGATCCTGAATTCGTGGTTTGCGTGAGGATGGTGGCCTCGCACCGTTTCGCAGAATGGCATCCTTGATGAACTGCCCCAACGGCTGACCATCAGCGAGTTTGATCAATTCTTCACGTTCTTGCTTATTCAAGCGAACGGAAAACGGCGCAGGATAGTGCTTTTTCGGAGGAGGGGGCTTTCTAGCCATTCTTGCGCCCTCCCATCATTGCAGAAGGGGAATTTCGGTTGTCATTTGTGGCCTGCAGCGCGAGAGCACGCTCTAGGCTTGCAACGAGTGCCCCCAAGTCTTGGGGCTCCGACGCAATGTCGATGGCGGTAACAAGGGGTAGATACCGTTGGCAGCCAGCCCCCGCTACCAACTGAACAGACGGCTCGATATTATGATTGTTTTTCACGATCATATTATCGAGCCGTTTTTCTATTGTGCCTTTCACTTTCATGGTCTTATCCTCAGTCGCTATTCTCAGGATACCTGCCGAATCCCCATGAAGATCGGTTGACAGATAAATCATT
>Ga0114957_1003064_pt1 | contig 15369 bp, 8 predicted proteins | sample BantaG_FD_87175 | JGI IMG/M metagenome (GOLD analysis project Ga0114957, IMG submission 87175) | Marine algal microbial communities from Bantry Bay, Ireland - BantryBay_4 metaG | ecosystem: Host-associated > Algae > Red algae > Unclassified | place: Bantry Bay, Ireland | collected 2014-11-21 | reverse complement strand
TTTTTTTGTCAGTTTTTTCAAAAAAATCATTGCATAGCCTTTGTTACGGAATTATTTTTTTGGGAAAAATGGCGAAAAAATAAACCGTCAAAAACTGCATCTATTATTTTTCTATTCCTTAGTCGTTTTTTCTCCTTCGCTTCGCTAATTTGGTGTTTGAAATTTTTATGAGATACTACCTTTTGATTAGTTTCTTTTTCAAAAGCATCTAAAGCTTCGGTATTGGCACAATTCATTCATTGCTTTCCTCCTACTGTCTTAACTGCAAGGGGGGTGGCAATTTGCCCCCATCCTTTGGAAAGCTCTTTAATATTTGGTTTGTTTTCTTTTGGCTAACTACTTAATTGTCAAGAGGTTTCGAATCACGAGGAGGAGGAGAGGAAGCATTATTCCATCCTCTAAATGTCAGAACAATTAAAAATAGATGTAGTAATATTATTCCAGCCCAAATATAGTGCGTTTCGGAAGGCGTATTTTTATATTTATAGAGTGCAAAAAAATAAGTAATCGGATAGAGGGTTGTCAGCCATAGAAAAGATTTCATTATCACAATAGAAAGCCGAGGTGTGTTTTTTGTTCGGTGTCCAGCAAATGACATCAAGTTAGCCATTAAAATTACTGGATAACCAATTATCGGTAAGCCAGTAAGAATGAACCATAAAAAATATAATATAGACATCGTCATAAGGAGTAAATTTTTTTTAATCTGAACAGATTTACAAGTAAGCACGTTTTATAATAAAGGTTCTAGTCATCTATCCAACAACCCCCTATTTTAAAAACTACTACATTATGAATAAAAATTATTTGTTTTTAACTATTATCCTATCATTTTTTATCTCTCACTCTATACAAGCGCAAAATTTTATAGGAACACCTGTAGAGATTCAACAAGTGAAGTCGCTTAACCAAGCTATAAAAAAATACGAAGTTTTTTCTATAGATGCACTTGCATTAAGTCGATATGTTCATTCAGCAAATTACAATGATGAATTACATTTAAAATTTGGGGATAAAGATTGGAACATGATTTTGTATCGTGATGACATTCGAACGCATAATTATTTGGTAAAAACGACTTCTACAAATGGAATGGTGGAACAACCTAGAGTAAAAAATATCACCTACGCAGGGTATATAAAAAATAATGGGAATTCTGATATTCGATTAACTATAGACAAGGATTTTATTTTTGGAACAATCAAATTAGGTGATGAAGAATATTTTATTGAACCTGCTAATTACTTTTCCAATTCTTATGACAAAAATTCTTTTATAATTTATAATGTAGAAGATGTCAATGATAATCCAAATACAAAATGTGGCGTAACTGAGGTTCAAAGTTTTAAGGAAAAACATAACCACGATCATTCCTCAAAACAACTTTCGTTAGCTGCGGTAGAATGTAATGAAGTGAAAATAGCCATCTTAACCGATCACTTATATTATTTAGATAAAGGAAGTTCTGTCAGTAATGTAATGAATAGAACCATCGCGGTTATGAATGCCGTCAATACTGATTATGATGACCCTTTTAGCGAAAAAATAAAATTTACAATCGTAGAACAAATCATAGTAACGTCTGCTGCACAAGATCCTTTGACCAATAGTGCTGATGCCAATGATGTTTTAGATTCATTTACAAGTTGGGGAAATTCTAATGCGCCAGGAGATGGCTTTACCAACCAGTTTGATTTAGGTCAGTTCTGGACAAGTAGAGATTTAACTGCAGTAATAAATGGTCAAACTGAATCAGGCGTAGTTGGTTTGGCTTGGATAGGGGTGGTTTGTACTTCGTCTAATAATTATCATATTTTAGAAGATCGACTTGGTACTGCACCAGTTGGCTTCGGATTAAGAGTACTTACTTCACATGAGATTGGGCATAATTTTGATGCAAATCATGATGCTTCAGGTAGTAGTTTTATTATGTCACCAAGTGTTAATTCGACTAGTAATTGGTCTAACCTTTCTGTCAATACGATTAATACTCACTTAAATGGTATTAGCTGTTTAGCACCTTATTTTAAAATTCTTAGTGCGCAACCTATCAATTGTGGAAATGGAAATTATGATCTTAGAGTTGTAGTAGAACATGATGGAGGAGGTACTAGTATGGACGTATCTGCTGACGGTACTACTCAGAATTTTTCTTTTACTGCAAGTCCACAAACTGTTGTTTTGACTGGTCTTACTACCAATGGAACTGCCAATCAAACTGTTTCTGTAGATGAAATTTCTAGTAGTGTTAACGATTGTTCGGCAAATGCTTCTTATCAAGAACCGAGTAATAATTGTGTCGGAACTATCTTTGATGAAACTTTTAATGATTGTGCATCAGCTTCTCATGGTGGACAATGGGCAATTACAAGTGGCGAAACAAGTAGCTTTACTTATCAATTTGGACTGAATACCAATACTCAAAATTATTCGGTAGGCAACTTTGATGGATCATGCTATGCCTATTTAGATGATGATATTACAGGTAGTTCTGCTTTTACTGGAACCTCTATGATGACTTCTCCTGTAATTGATTTGTCAGAGTATAATGACGTAAGTCTAACTTTTGATTATAACTTTCATAATTTTGAAGATGCCAAACCTGCTAATAATAGTCAATTTGATGTAGAAGTATTTAATGGAACTGCTTGGATAAATGTATTACCTGATAATAATGATGATCCAAATTGTATTTTCGATAATGTCTGGTCTACTGGAAATAACTGTATTACTTCTTTTAATGTAAATCTTAACCCTTACTTGAATTCGGATTTCCAAATGCGGTACATTTATACTGATGGTGGTACGGGGCAATGGACAGGAATGATTGCAATTGATAACATCACGATTGATGCGGACATTTATACAGGAGGAGGTTGTACTGAACTAAGTTATTATTTAGATAGTGATGGAGATACATTTGGCGCAGGAGCTCCATCTCTTCATTGTACCGGAAATCAACCTGCCAATTTTGTATTAGACAATACAGACTGTGATGATTCTAATGGAAATATTTTCCCAGGAGCAACTGAAATATGTGATGGAGAAGATAATAATTGTAACAATCAAACCGACGAAGGTTTTGATCCTGACAATGATGGTATTGCTTCTTGTTTTGATAATTGTCCAAATGATAATAATCCCAATCAAGAAGATCAAAATAATAATGGGATTGGAGATGCTTGTGAATGTGCCCCAAATTTGCCTAATGTTTTAAGTGTAAATGATGATCCAATAAGTAATGGGGATTATGAGGCAAATATTGAGGTAAACTCAACGGGACGAGCACCTAACAACTCTGATATTACTTTTAAAGCAGGAAATGAGGTAATATTATCCTTAGGATTTGTTGCGGAGGAAGGAAGTGATTTTTTAGCAAAAATAGATGATTGTGGCAATGGCCCAGCTCCGTTAGTTTCAGGAGAAACTGAAAATCTTAATCAAACTGATATTGATGACAATGCAATAATTGCGAATCAAGAAACCTCAACGGGTCAATTAGAAATGAATATTTTTCCTAATCCATTTGAAAATGAGACGAACCTTGTTTTTGACCTTCCAAAATCTTCAACAGTTAATTTAATGATTTTTGATGCTACTGGTCAAGTGCGTAAAGTTATTCTTTCCAATCAAGATCAAGCAAAAGGTAAACATCAATTTACTATAAATGCTTCTGATCTTCCTCTGGGAGTTTATCTGATTTCATTACAAACCAAAGATGATAATATGACCAAACGAATAATTGTTTTGAAATAATAATGTAATGAATCGGACAATATATAGTGATGGACTATAAAAAAAATGGTGCTAAATACTTATAAAATTTTCATTATTGAATTTTTCATGATGATTCAATAAATATTGCGAATAAAGGGTTCAACTATATTGATTATTAATGAGTTACAATTTTCATAAAATAGCTTTTGATGTAAAATTGATTAAAATTTTAAGTAAACCAGTTAATTTCAAGTTTTCCAAAACAAAGTTCAATTAATCAAATTTGTAAACTATTGATTATCAGTTTGAAATAAAAATTTAAACCCTTTATTCGCATAAATATTTAGTTTATAGTCAAAATTATTCCCCAAGGTTCTACCTCGGAAAGTATATTTTTGATCCACTTCCTGTGACCTACTTTTATATAATACTTTATACATATATCTCAAATAAATTATTATATTTGTTTATCTCCATTAAAATAAGGGACTAGGAAATAAATAACCTACCCATCTAACGGCTTTTTTTCTTATAATTTTATTAAAAAATAAAGCCATACTGTACCGTAGCGTAGAGTATGCCTTGATTTTTTATTTCCTCAAAGAGAAAAATAACCTCGCCATATTGGTAGTTTAATTTCGGGTAAAGCCCTATTCCTAATCCATTAAGCAATAATTATTGATTCATATTAGTAATATGGATTTATGTTATGCTATCTTTTTTTTCTCATACATCCTCTGAAATCAGATGAAGGCTTTTTCATAGTTAATTTTCCATTTATTTGGAAAACATTTAATTCAATTTCAAACCAAAACATTTAATAATGAACCTAAAATCCTACTATCCTTTGGCAAAGACATTTTGCCTTCTACTCATTTGCTTATGCTTTTCTATGAATCTATCTGCCCAGAAAGATTCAAAATTAGATGAAGCGAAAATTTACATTAAGAAAAATCTAAAGAAACAAAACCTTACACAGAACGACGTTGCTGAACTAAGAGTTGTCAATGAAATTAAAGACAACAAAACAGATATCACACACTTGTATTTGCAACAACAAGTTAACGGTATTGATGTTATTGAAGGAACAATGGGTGTTCACTTCAAAGGTGACAAAGCGATGTATATGACTTCAAAATTTGAAGAAAATATTTCGCGAAAAGTAAAAACTTCTTCCCCTTCTTTATCTGCTTCGGATGCTTTATTAAAAGCTACGAAAAATTTAAAGATAAAGATGAATGCAACTCCAGCTATTTTTCAACCAGCTACTGGAACAAATCAATCTACTATTTTTTCCAAAGGAGAAATAGCAGACACAGATATTCCAACAAAACTAGTTTACACGAAAAATAAAGATGGTGGATTAGTATTGGCTTGGCAAGTAGAGATTTATGAAATTGGACAACAGCATTATTGGATCATGTTATTTGATGCTAATTCAGGAAAGTTACTTTCAAAAAGAGACATGGTAATCAGTTGTGACTTTGGAGGTACTCACTTAATTACTGACACTCCAGGTGAAATACAACATAATCATAAGCATGCGCACTCACATAACCATGCTCCTGCAAAAAGAAGTACACGTCCTAATATGATTTTACCAGGCATTCCAAAATCAGAAACGAATTTGGAAAGTTTATTTGCTGTTGGTGATCCACATTCTTATCGAGTACTTCCAGAACCACTTGAAGCACCTAATGACCCTAATGCGAATCAAAATCCAACTAACTTTTTGGTAGATATTTCTACGGCTGGTGATGCTGTCGCTTCGCCTTATGGATGGCACTCTACAGATGGTACAACTGAGAACGCATCAACTATAGGTAACAATGTAAATGCAACAAATGACCCTGGAGCAGAATCACCTCAACCTGTTAAGCCTAAAGGTCCTGCGATGGCAACTAATATTCCTCCTGTTTCTCCATTTGAATTTCACCATGATGCAGACTTAACAATGGGACCAGAGACTTATACAGATGCTGCTATTGTTAATTTATTTTACTGGAATAATATCGTACATGATATTTTCTATCAGTTTGGATTTGATGAAGCTAATGGTAATTTCCAAACTACAAATACCTTTAACGGAACAATGAAAGGTGGACCAATGGCACTAGCTAATGATGCTGTCATTGCAGAAGCACAAGACGGAGAAGCATTAAATAATGCGAACATGTTGACACTACCTGATGGTTCTCCTCCACGAATGCAGATGTATTTATGGTCTTCGACAACAGCAGGTGATATAGTATTTTTTAATACTATAAATGGGACTGCTTCTAATAAAAAGTATATAGGAATTGAAGCTGCTTTTGGTACAGGAAATAACTTAGATGCTACAGGAATTACAGGGGATATTGTTTTAATAGATGCTAATTCTAATGCCCCTGGTTCTGATAATGAAGGTTGTGGAACAGGTCAAGGACTTGGACTACCTCCAGATAATCAAGCGGCATTAGCTGGAAATCTTGTTTTAATCAAGAGAGGTAGTTGTGCATTTGCAGAAAAAGTAAGTAGTGCTCAATTGGCTGGAGCAACCGCAGTTATCATTTACAATAATGTTCCTGGTGCTGGACCTATTTCTATGGGTGGAGGTGAAACAGGAAATTCTGTAACCATTCCTGCTGTCAGTATTTCTTTTGAAGACGGAAATGATTTGTTAGCTGAAATGGCTATGGGTACTGTAAATCTTACTTTAAAAAATGAAACACCTAATTTATTAATTGACGGTGATTATGATAATGGTATCATTGCTCATGAGTATGGTCATGGTATTTCTAATAGATTGACTGGTGGTCCTGGTGCACTTGGGCCTCTAGGTGGAGACGAACAACAAGGTGAAGGATGGAGTGATTATTTTGCTTTATATCTTGCTCTTCAATCGAATGATTTAGGACCTGCAACTGGAGCACATCCAAACGGTGTTTTACCAAATCACGGAATAGGAACTTATGTTTTCAAACAAGACTTTAACACAGGTGGTGGTATTCGACCTGCTCCATATAGTACTGATATGGCTGTAAATAATTTTACTTATAAAGATGTAAATAGAGGTGCAGAAATTACCGTACCGCACGGAGTTGGATTTATTTGGTGTACCATGTTACAAGAGATGACTCAAAATATTATTGACATAGTTCCAATCAATGACGACCTCTATCATGATGGAATATCTGCAGGTGCTGGTGGTAATAATATTGCTTTACAATTGGTTATGGAAGGTTTAAAACTACAATCTACTTCACCGACTTTTGTACAAGCAAGAGATGGAATATTAATGGCAGATACAATGCTTTATGCAGGAGCTTATAGTTGTGCGATCTGGGATGCCTTTGCAAAAAGAGGATTAGGGCTTCAAGCAACAAGTGGAACCAATGCGATAGGAGATGAATTTGAAAATTATGATACACCTCTTAGCTGTGGTGGTCAACCAAACCCGATAATTGAATTTTCAAAGGCTTCAAGTGGTGTTGTTGCTAATGGAGAAGAAATTACTTTTGATATAGTTGCCCAAAATAATTCAGAAATATACCCTGCTACCAATGTAGTCATTACCGATAATTTACCTGCCAATATGTTCTTTGTTTCAGCTACTAATGGAGGTACTCATAATGCAGGTGTAGTTACTTTCCCTACTATTGCTTCTATTCCTCCAGGCGGTTTTGTGACTCGATCAATAACAGCAATCGTTGTTAAACCAGGGACATTAGCTGAATTATTTTTTGAAGATAAAATGGAAAATGGTGCCGGCAACTGGACGGTAAATAATGTAAATACGACTATGACAGGATGGGAACTTCAAAATAATGATCCATTTAGTGGTTCTAATGTTTGGTTTAGTACGGATAGTGTTATGAACTCTGATAACACCTTAACTTTTGCTAATCCATTCACCGTTGAGCCAGGAATGATTTTAAGTTTCTATCACCAATTTGCAATGGAATCTGAATTTGATGGAGGTGTTGTTGAGATTTCTACTAATGGTGGAACAACTTGGGAAAGCCTTGCTGATAAAATGATTCAAAATGGATATAATGATGCTGCTCCTGCTACAAACAATCCAGCTATTGGTGGACCTATGTTCTCTGGTGCAAGTGGTGGATATATCGAAACTCGTATTGATTTAAGTAGTTTTAATGGCGGACCTACTGCATTAATTCGATTTAGATTATCCAACGATGTAGGAACATTTGTTCAAGGATGGTGGATAGACGATGTGAGATTATTCTCTAATCCAGTCTTTGAAGTCAATACAGCTAACTATGTAGATGCAATTAATATAACACCTATCACCGCTACTGCACCTGCTCTAGTAGTTGAAGAGGATGTTAATTGTAATTTCATTCTTTATTATCCTGATACGGATGGTGACGGAGATGGTGATGTTACTTCTCCTGGAAATCTGTTCTGTGATGGAGCCGCTCCTCCAGGATTTGTCACTAACCAAAATGATTGTGACGATACGAATGCAAGTCAAGATCTTGCAGTAATCACTCCAACTCCACAAGGGCATTACTTTGCGCCTGACCAACTTAGTTCAAATGGAGCATTGTCAACTACTAATAGTGTTATTTTCCAAGCGGGTTTTGAGGTGGTAATGTCTCCTGGATTTGTGGCGGCTGTTGGAAGTGATTTCCATGCTTATATTGATCCTGATTGTCCATTTACTCCTCCTATGCCATTACAAGAAGAAGGAGAAGATTTAGAAGTGGTTCAGGTGAAAAATCAAGTTATACAAACTAATGAAGCCGATAAAGCTGATGAGGTAGTTTCTAAAGAAGAAATCGTTGATGATAAATTAAGAATTTATCCAAATCCAACTAGTGATGAAACGACTTTTGAAATTTCAGTTGGAGCATCTTCTCAGGTGAACATGGCAGTATTTGACACTAAAGGAAATATGATAAATAATCTTTTGAGTAATCAACAGACTGATGCTGGGGTTTCAAAATTATCATACAACACTAGCAACCTTGCGAACGGTGTATACATGGTCGTTTTAAAAACAGAAAGAAAAACGACAGTAGAAAGATTAGTCATTATTAGAGAGTAGATTTTATGTAGAGAATTGAATGTGTATTAGAACATGCACTAAAAATAGTGCATGTTCTTTTTTTAAAAAAAATTATCGAAAAACAGTAGACAACTAACCTTACTTTTAATAAAAAAAAACACCAACTCATGCAAAATATTAATATCCCCCTAGATGCTTTGAATGGTTCTTTGAATTCTGAATTAGAAAATATACTTGGTCTGAATTTCGATAGAAAAAAGGAAATCAGTCCTTTAAAAATCATTAATGAATTAGTTAAAATGATGAAAGGAAGTATTCGAGTAAATTCTGAAAAAGAACAGAATACTACTTTTATGATTACGATTCCACATACAGATAGTGAAAATGCTGACAATGAAAATACAGCAACTGATACTCAATTTAAATTAGATGCTTATCCAACCAAGGATAGTTTTCTTAGAAATGTCAAAAATATTATTGAAGAAAATATTGAGGACGAAGAGTTTGGTATTACAGCTTTATGCAAAGCCATCGGCTATAGTCGATCACAATTACATAATAAAATAAAAGCTGATTCAGGATTGTCCACCTCTATATTTATACGACAAGTTCGACTTAAAAAAGCAAAATTTTTATTGGAAAATACGTCACTTAATATTTCTGAGGTAACCTATGAAGTAGGTTTTAAAGACCCTAGTTATTTTTCTCGTTTATACCACCAAATGTATGGCGTTTCTCCTAGTAAAGTAAATGCTGCTTAAGGTATAAATAAGTGCTTGGACATAATTAAATCATAATCCCAAAGAAATTATTTTTGGGGCTATAATAAAACGTGAGATATTGGTACCAATATCTCACGTTTTATTATTTATAAATGGGTCGTAGTGTATTCGAAAATGATTATTTGGAATAGGCTCTATTAATAACCGATGTTATATTTTGAGTGGTGTAAAAAAAAAATGATAAATTATTACTTTTTGTAATGTTTCGCACAGTTTTTGACGTATAAGTTCTATTGAACCAAACTAATAAGATATTCGTATAAATTTTATATAAAATGCTGAATATCAATATTTTATAAAACACAATAACTAGAATTCGCCTTTTTCGTGATGTAATATTTAAATAAAATAAGAGCATCATCTTTAGAATTAGCCATTTATTTTACCTAAAAGTCTCTCAAACAACCTTTGTTTCTAAAACGAATCTTTTTCCAAAACTTACAATTGGAGATTTTTAAAACTTAAAAAGTAGTTTCATGAAACAGTTGAACTTAATTATTTTAGTAAGCACCCTTCTTACTTTTAATCTTTTTGGACAAGATTTAGCTCACGCAGAATCTGTTGTTCCTAATTTTTTTAAAACCAATCCTGATACCTCAATTGTCACTTCAAATAGTGAGGAAGAAATTGATGGTCATCGTACAGAAATTAAATCTAAAGATACTGGCGCAAAAAAAGCGGATAAAGATTATCGTAATCTTGGTTTTAAAACATCTGTCAATAAATACCTTAAAGAGATGGATGGTGAAAAATTGACGAAAGAAAAAATGTTTAGATTGGCCAACAGCTTCCGTTTAAATAGCCAAACCGAAGAAGCAGAATATTGGTATAGCCAAGTTATTACTGATGATAGTAATGCTAAGGACATTTTACGATATGCGCAAGTTTTACAAAGTAATGGAAAATGTGAAGATGCTACTCGATGGTATAAAAGATTCAACAAAGTAGCTTCTCGAAAAGAACGTAAAAATAGAGAAGTAGTTATTGACTGCGAAGAATTAAAAAATATTAAAAATCATGAAACGGTAGTATTGAAAAATGTTCGTGCATTAAATACACAACATTTAGACTTTAGCCCGATACCATATAAGAATGGAGTTATCTTTTCAACTACTCGAAAAAATAGTAAACCAAAAGAAGTTATCGATAGTTGGACAGACGATAATTTTTCTGATTTATTTTATTCAGAATATAGCGAAGAGATCAAAAGATTTAAAAGACCTATTCCTTTAAAAGGGGATTTGAATAAGCAATTCCATGATGGTGTTGCTACATTTGACCCTTCAGGAATGATGATGTTTTTTACTCGTAACAATAAAAACGGAAAAAGAAAAAGTAAAGATGGGTTAATAGACTTGAAAGTTTATTCTGCGGTTTACGATGGAGAATATTGGACCAATGTAACAGAACTTCCTTTTAATAGTGATGAATTTACATCTTGTCATCCAACACTTTCTGACAATGGAAAGCGATTATATTTTGCGAGTAATCGTCCCGGAGGATTTGGAGGATTAGATATTTATGTTTCTGAAAACCAAGGAGGACTTTGGCAAGATCCTACCAACTTAGGCCCTACCGTAAATAGCGCTGGAAATGAAATTTTTCCAGTTATGCATGATAATGAAACATTGTATTATTCTTCAAATGGTCATCAAGGACTTGGAGGTTTAGATATTTTTAAAGCCAATAAAACAGACTTAAAAGATGAAACGTCTTGGACAGTTCGTGAAAATTTAGGAACACCTTTTAATTCCTTAAAAGATGATTTCGGATTTGTATTAATCAATGATGGAACACATACTGGATTTTTAACTTCTAATCGAGAAGGTGGAAAAGGAAAGGACGACATCTATACATGGACTATGGATGGGGAACTTGAAGAAGACGGCCCAATGCTAAAAACAATTTGTGTTTACGATGAAAAAACTGGTGACCGACTTGATAATGCAATGGTAACTATCATAGAAAAAAGTATGATGGAAGGAGAGGAGAATGAAGACTTGATGTTGACACTTCAACCATTAGATGAGAATGAAGATAAAGGAAAATATATCTTAGGTATTACTGGAAAAAATAAAAAAGGGGAGCAACCTAAATTGATGGATTTTATAACGGATACGGAAGGTCTATTCACTTATACTGCTAAACCAGGAAAAGAATATGCGATCAAAGTTGAGCGTAAAGGTTATGATAATCACGATGAAAAAGTGACTTATACTAAATTGAAAAACAATAATGAATATTGTTTGCCAATGAATAAAAAGAACTGTAGAGTGATGGCTGGTTTGGTAGTCAACAAAGCATACGGTAAAGCAATGCCTGATGCAGTTGTTGAGATTTGGAATAAGTGTACCAATCAAAAAGATAAATTTACTACGGATGCAACTGGGACTTTCGAAATTTGTGTGCCTTGTGGATGTGAGTATCGAGTATTTGCAACAAAGTCTGGTTTTGAATCTGATACAGAATTTATTTCTACGATTGATTTGGATTGTACGGATGAAACTCCTGTGAATACTAAATTAGAATTAGGAGTTAGAAAAGTAGTAGTGACTCCTTATGTGGAGCCTGTTGTAGTGCCTACTGTACCTGTAACGACTTATGAAGAGGTGATTACTTATGTACCTCAAACGAAATTAGTACCTGTTACGACTCATGTTCCAATTACGGAAGTGCCTGGGTATAATAATATAAACTATAACAATATAAATACAAATATGGCAACGAGTACGATTACTAATCCTAATCTTGGAATAGGAAATGTAATTAGCTTAAAAGATGTTTATTACAATTTTGATAAATTCGATATTCGAGAAGATGCTAGTAAGGATTTAGAACATCTTTATAATTTGATGATTCAATATCCAAGCCTTGAAGTGGAGTTAATGTCGCATACGGATTCTCGTGGATCGAATGCTTATAACAAAACTCTTTCTGCTAATCGTGCAAATGCTGCGATGCAATATTTAATTAAAAGAGGTATTGCTGCCAACAGAATGATTTCGAATGGTTATGGTGAGGTGCAATTGAAAAACCGTTGTGCAGATGGTGTAGAATGTACTGAAAATGAACATCAACAAAATCGTAGAACGGAAGTAAAGGTGACTAAATTTAATAGTCCTGGAACTACGATTCAAGGGCATTAACTAGTCTTTTTCTTTTATCATAAAAGCCCTGCTATGATTTTAAATTATAGCAGGGCTTTTATTTTTTTAGAACAATAGTTTAGGAACGATTACTCCGCATTAGTTGGGAAAATAAGAGTCATCGTTTTTCGCTGATATAAATTACTTTTTCTTCAATCGGTTCAAGTCATCTTTTTGCATTGGAATAGTGTCCAATAAATTTCTAGTTTCTTCTATATTATTCGTGATTTTAGAAAGATGCCATTCTAATGACTTTTTATTTTGTAGACTCAGGTATTGAAATTCTTGTATCAAGTACAAGTAAAAAGGAACACTAAACCATGTTGTAAAATGCAGTACTATATCTTTATGACAATAAGTCCCTCCATATTTCCCCCTAAATACTTTCATTCCTTTTGCATCTGTTTGTTTTATCCATTGCCCTACTGATAGAGTGAAATTATTTAAACCTGTTTCATTTTTAATCACCTCGAATTCGAGTTGTTTAAAATTTTGATTATGCATTACTTCCCACATTCCCAAAAACAGAATTGTGTTTTTATTTCGGAGATAATTTAATATAATTTGTGTAGGGGCTCCCTTTCCACTTTTGGCAATATCAGTAATGCAGAAATATTGCTCCCCGTCTACGTTCTTAATTCGCACCTCTTGGCCATTGATTAGTATTTTATTCTTACTCATTAGGTTTGTTTTTCAAATTACTATTCTCTATCTGCGTTCTTGTCAGATTCTTTTTTATAATAAATTGGATAAACTGCGAGTTTGTATCATTACTTCTTAGCCAAATACTTTTTCACCATATTAATTTCTCCATAACTATACCCATCGCCTAATTTTGCTTTTGCTTCCGAGCGTGGCATATCCTCATTTTCTTTAAAGAACTTTTCCATTCGTTTCACTTTATTTTCATCAATGATTTCAAAAATATTAATTTCTCCCGTTCCAATATAATAAGATAAATGGCTTTCTATCGTACCTCGGACCAAACCTCGAATAGATGCAATTTCTCCAATCGCCTTTCCGCTTTTAAAATAATCGAAGCTCTTCTTTTTTGTATCAGATTCTTTTTCTACTCTTACATTTGGTGCAGGATCAAGCGTTAGTAGATTACTTTTGATACCTTGTTCTTTACAATACGCCGCTACAATTTTTATAATTTCTAAACCATATTTTTTGATTTTATGTTTTCCAATTCCAGAAACATGGAGTAGGGTAGCGGTGTCTGTGGGAAGTACACGAGTCAAATCCGTAATGGCTTTTATAGAAATTATTCTGTAAGGTTTTACTTCCTCTTCGGCTGCAAGAAGGTCTCTCCAATATTTAATCCTTGCATACAAGTCAGGATGAAGCGCATCGGTAGGGATACCATAAGAAGTAGAAGATTTTGACCTTGAACTAGATTTTTTAGTGCTTTCAAAGTCTAGTTCTGTATTCACTTTTAGTTTTAAATATTGAGCAGCAGAAAATGTTTTTTGCGAATCAGCAAGGCAAGTCTTTTTTATAAATAATTCCTTTTCTAAATTTTTTAAATTGTCTTTCACTAATTTTTCCAGTTTTTGATTCTCGGTCAAAATGGGAATTTTTTTCAAATCAATATATAATGAATTTACTTTTTCCAAAAAATATACACTCGCTTTTTGAATGCGTTCTTGAACTTCTTCTTGATCTTCGGGTAATGTATTTACGGAAAATAATCCATGCAATTGATTTTGAAATTTTTCACTTATGGAAAATACATTAGCCTTAGCATCTTCAATCCAACGAATCACTTTTTCAAGTGCTCCAGTCGTTAATGTATTTTCATTTTCAGCAAAAACTTTATGAACTCGATGAACGATTCTTTTACTATTTTCAAAATTAAATAACTCTCGGATTAGACTTTGTTGATAAGCGATTTTTGATTGAAGTAGCTGCTCTGCATTGGGTGCATTTTGATCTGCTTCTTTGGAATATTTTTGAACAACAGAATCAGTTCTGACACTCGAATAATTAATTTTAGAACGGAGTACAATCCCTTCGAAAGTTTTACATCGACTCAAGGCAACATAAACTTGTCCATGTGCAAATGCCGCTTCCGCATCAATAATTGCTCGTTCGAAAGTAAGTCCTTGACTTTTATGAATGGTGATGGCCCAAGCTAATTTTAAAGGATGTTGGCTAAATACACCTACAACATTTTCTTCGACTTCCTTTGTTTCGTCATCTAATTTATATTTTACATTTTCCCATTCGACTTTTCCTACTGTAATCAATTCTGTATCACCAGGGCATTTTACAAAAATTTCTTGCCCGTCTATTTTTGTAATTTTTCCAATCTTACCATTATAATATTTTCGTTCTCCGGAGTGCGTATCATTTTTTATAAATAAAACTTGCGCACCTACTTTAAATTCCAAAACCTCCTGAGTAGGATAACCATGCTGAGGAAAATCACCTTCAACTTTTGCTTTGAATTGATATGATTTTCCAGCAAGTGCTTTTAGTTTTTCATTGTTAATTTTATTGGCGGTAAAATTGTGGGAAGTGAGCGTGATATAAGGATTGTCCTCAGCCGGTTTAAAATCTTCAATGTACCGACTGTTTAATTTTTCCAACACCGCTTCATCGAGTTGGTTGTCTCGAACTTTATTCAACAAGTCTATAAAAACCTGATCCGCTTGACGATAAATATGAGTCAATTGAATCGTAATCGGTTGCGTCTGTTGCAAGG
>Ga0114957_1003059_pt1 | contig 15380 bp, 19 predicted proteins | sample BantaG_FD_87175 | JGI IMG/M metagenome (GOLD analysis project Ga0114957, IMG submission 87175) | Marine algal microbial communities from Bantry Bay, Ireland - BantryBay_4 metaG | ecosystem: Host-associated > Algae > Red algae > Unclassified | place: Bantry Bay, Ireland | collected 2014-11-21 | reverse complement strand
GTCTCGAACATGTCGCTGCTTCCGCCGTAACCGAACAGGTACTGGCCGACTCGACGCATCTGCATCTCTTCGGAACCTTCGGTGATGCGGTACCGGCGATGGTGTCGAAAGATGTGTTCGAATGGCATGTGTCGGCTGTAGCCGATCCCTCCATGCACCTGTATGGCCTTGTCTGCCGCCTCGCCCACCAGTCGGTTCGCTTGATAGTTGCACATGGCGACCTTGTCCGAGATCTCGGTGCCATGTTCGACCTGGTCGAGCTGCCATGCCGTTTTGCGAATGAGTTCACGCAACATGGCGGCTTGTGTGTGTAACTCGACCAGCGGAAACTGAATAGCCTGATTGACCGAAAGCGCTCGCTCATGGATCACACGTTCGCGGGCGTACTTGACTGCCTCGTTGATGCAATATTGCGCGGCGCCCAGGCTCGAAGCAGCCTGGCGGATGCGATTCTCGTGCACAAACAGTTGGGCCGTGGCCAGGCCTTGCCCCTCGGGTCCGAGCATGTCGGACTCTTTGACTCGCACGTCGGTAAGCGTGACCTCGGCATGGTCGGTCGGCATGTTGTAGGTCCACCACATGAACTCGACCTTGAAGCCCGGTGAATCGACCGGCACGATGAAGTTGGAGATGCCTGCGGCCTCGCCGGGCTTGCCCGAGGTGCGACAGAAGATGTAGTCGTGGGTGGCGGCGTGCATGCCGGTGTTCCAACGCTTGGCACCGTTGATGACCCATTCGTCGCCGTCTTTGTAGGCGTTGGTTTCCATGCGGGTGGCATCGGTGCCGAACATGGGCTCGGTCAGGCCGAAACCGATGCGGGCGTTGCCCTCGAGCATCTTGGGAATCCACTCGTCCTGTTGTGCCTGTGAGCCGTACTTCTCCATCATCAACACCGTGGGAAAGTTGCCCACGATCGACGATTCGTTCTGCAGGTCGTTGTGCAACCCGAGACCCTTGGCGGCCAGGTGCTCGCGGATGATCGCCATTCCCAGGTTCGAGCCACTACTGCCGCCGAACCGCTCGGGCAGATGCCACCGCAAGAAGCCCGCCTTGTCGGCGCGGCGCTTCATCTCCTTGAGCAGCTGCTCCCACTCTTCGTTCGGCCACCCCTCGCGGTGCCAATCCGTGCGGCTGTCTTCACGCCGATGGTCGAAGAACCGGATGTTGTCGTTCTCTCGTTCGAGAGGCTTGATCTCGTCCTCGATGAATTGATCCAGTTCATCGAGCAGTTGCTGAATCTCGGCCGGGATGTTGAAGTCCATGCACCGACACTACGAGATGAACTGCCACTGGCTCGAACCGGACGCGTCAGGGCGAAGGAACGAACCCTGAGATCCCGGTACAGACAGCGGCTAGCGTCTCGATGTGCCCGCCGCCAAGATCGATCATCCTTCGATCGCCATCTTGGGCGTGCTCACGATCTGCGCCTACGGCTCGTGGTACTACTCGTTCGGCGTGCTACTCGAACCAATCCAGGCCGATACCGGATGGCGCGAATCCACGCTGGCAACATCGTTCTCGGCGGGCACGATACTGATCGGCGCATTTGCACTCTTCGGCGGGCGACTGCTCGACCGGGCCGGGCATCGTCCCGTGTTCCTCATCGGCGGCGGCATCGGCACCGCTGCACTCCTGCTTGCAGCATCGGCGAACAGCATCAGCACGTTCTTTGTTGGTTCAGCCCTGGGGCTAGCGGCATTCGGATCACTTGGCTTCTACCACGTCACTATGACCACAGCGGTTCGGCTCAACCCCGATGAACCCGCTCGAGCCATCGCTGTACTGACGATCTGGGGAGCCTTCGCTTCGGCGATCTTTCTGCCGAGTGCCGAATGGCTGCAATCCGAGTTCGGGTGGCGAGCGGCCGTGCGCGTGCTGGCGGGGGTGGCCGGTGTTGCGTTTCTGATCGCCGCGCTCGTGTTGCCATCGACGGCCCCGGTCGAGTCGACGGACCGACCCTCGGTGCTGGCAGTTCTGGCGTCGACCGTCTCCGCCCCGGCTCCACGCTTGTTCACGATCGCTGTCGGCTTCGGCGGTATGGCCATGTCGACCATGCTGGTTTTCCAAGTGCCGATCATGACGGCAGCCGGACTCGGCAGCGCGACGGCGGCATCGATGGCGGGGCTACGAGGTTTCTTTCAGCTGGGCGGCCGACTACCACTGACACCGTTGGTCAACTGGCTCGGTCGTGACCGAGCACTCATGGTGGCGTTTGCGGCCATGACCATCGGTGGCGCACTACTGGCAGTAGCGGGCAATGTGCCGGTCTCCGTCGCATTTGCTGTCGTTGCCGGTTTCGGTATCGGCGCGTTCAGCCCTCTTCAAGGAATGAAGGGCGAACAGCTCTTCCCGCGCGATCGCCTGGGCGCAACCATGGGTGTCTACGGTGCGGTGCTGCTGCTGGTTGGATCCCCGGGTCCGATCCTTGGCGGCATCATTCTGGAACGTACTGGTGATGCCCGCTGGATCACGTTCATCGTGGTCGCCGCCGCCGCAATTGCACTGACCGCGACTGCTCTGCTCTCACAACTCGACGACACTCGCTGCCACCGTGAGCCCCAGCACGCATAGCGCAACCACACAGATCTACGAGCGGGTCTACATCATCAGGGTGAGCATTTCGTAGAGAACCGCTGGCTTCTCGTTGCCCACGACATGGATGACGGCTTCGCTCGTGAGCAAGGTTCCGGGCCCCTTGGCTTCGGCCTTGAGCAGGCGAGATCTCGCATGCAGGGTTGATGGCACTGGCACGGGTGACAAGAACCGCAACTTGTTGGCGCCGTAGTTCACGCCGTTCGACACACCTTCGAGCTCGACCGGCAGCTTCACGATCGATGCCATCAGGCTGAGCGTAAAGAATCCGTGAGCTATCGGGCCGCCAAATGGGCCCTTATTCGCACGCTCGACGTCGATATGGATCCACTGATGATCGCCCGTGAGTTCGGCAAACTGGTTGACCTTCTCCTGGGTCATCTCGAAGGTCGGTCCCCAATCATTGAACTCGTCACTGATCGAAGCGTTGATGGCATCTATGTCGTCGAATCGCATGGACGAAAGTTACTCGATACCTGGCCGGTGAGCGCTACCGGGTCATACAGACTACGATTTGAGACAATGGGTTCAGCAATAATCGGCTCGGGCATGACGGTGCCCCCTCACGTCGTCTCAAATCATGATCTCGAGCAGATCATGGACACCACCAACGATTGGATCGTCAAGCGCACCGGTGTCGAGCAGCGTCACTACTGTGCGCCCGGCATCGGGGCATCGGACCTGGCCATGCAGGCCTGCACTTCGGCGCTCGCCGATGCGGGTGTCGCAGCCGCAGATGTTGACCTGCTCATCACCGCCACGATGACCCCCGACGAATTCGTTCCCGGAATTGCACCCACGGTGCAGCACGGGCTGGGCCTCGGGCCCATTGGCGCCTTCGACATCCGCCAGCAATGCAGCGGATTCCTCTACGGCATCGATATGGCCGACGCTGCAATCGTGACGGGACGGGCCAAGACGGTGTTACTGGTCGGGGCCGAGAGCCACGCCGGATACTTGCCTTACGGATCGTCGTGGGAGATCCTGAGAGGCGAACGCAGCGGACCTCCCACCCCCGATGCCCAGGCGTTGGCCGACGCCAACCGGGGCTGGAGTGTGTTGTTCGGCGACGGTGCCGGGGCGATAGTGATGCGAGCTCAAGCCGACGCGCCCGGCGTGCTCAGCAGCGTGTTGAACACCGACGGCGCGCAGGCCGATCTGATCCGGGTGCGAGCCGCAGGGTTCAAGCATCAGCCCTGGCTCGATGTTGCGCAAGTCGAGGCTGGTTTGCATCTACCGACCTTCAATGGTCTCGAGCTGTTTCGCCAGGCCGCGCGGCGCATGCCCGAGGCCGTGCGCCATGTGGCGCACGACGCCGGCATAGACGTTGGGGACATCGATGTGGTTGTCGCCCATCAGGCCAACGAGCGCATCCTCGATTCAGTGCGCAAGGAACTGGGCGTCGACGCGACCATCATTCCCAGCAACATCGCCCGATATGGCAACACCACTGCCGCCACCTTGCCCATGATGTTTCACGAGCTATGCCAAGACGGACGCATCCCGTCGGGTGCATTGGTGTGCTTCACCGCATTCGGCGCCGGCGCGCACTGGGGCGCACTTCTGTACCGACACCCGTGATGCTCCGCCCTACTTCTTCTTGGCGGCGATCTGGGCTTTCAGGTTGGCTACGAATTCTTTGAACTCGGGTTGTTGCATGGCCCAGAACTGCGGTGCTGTCTCCAGGTCCACCGACTCTTGGGACACACCAATGGTGTCGAGCTTCGAGAATGTGTCCTTGGTTTTGGCCACCAGTGCCTTGGGCGCGGCGGCGGCGGTAGTGGCGTAGTCGATTGCTGTGCTGAGCAGATCCTCGTCGGCGACACATTTCCAGGCAAGCCCGGCATCGGCCGCCTGTTGGCCCGACAATCGCTCGCCGAAAATGACCATGGCTTTGGCCGTCTGTTCGTCGGTCTTGTTTCGAAGTCGCCAGGTGTGACCTCCGCCGGAGTGAATGGCGATCTGGTGGAATCGTGAGTCGAACTTGGCGGACTCACCGGCCAGAATCATGTCGCACGCCAACGCAAGGTTCATTCCAGCGCCGACAGCGGAACCGTTGACGGCAGCAATGGTCGGCAACGTCGAGTGGGCAACAGCCAGGAATCCGGTATAGATCGCGGCCAACTCATCGGCGTTCTGTGCGCCGAGCAGGTCATCGAGATGGGCACCGGCACAGAAACCGCGTCCTGCGCCGGTCAAGACAATGGCGCCGATCCCGTCGTCGGCTTCGGCGTCGGCGACCGCCTGAATGAGCGCGGTATTCATCGGGGCAGTGACGGTATTTCGACGGTCGGGGTCGTTCAGCGTGATAACTGCAACTCGGTCATGGTTCTCGACAAGGATGGTCATGGGTGCAAAAGATAGTGGGGCGTCGAACGCCATAGGCAATCTTGTCGGCGGGGTGCGACAGCGGGGCTGGCCTCGGACCCCCTGGCCCTCCGATGCAAACCACTCAATGTGAGAAAAACCACAGTAGGTGCGATCTCGATCGTCGGTGCGCAGAAGTGCGTCATATCGCCTATCAGGCTGATGCCTTCGCCCCACGACCGATGAATCAGGCAACAACACCTCATATCCAGCTGGTCGTGGCCGACTCAAGTACGGCAAAGGGAGTACACGATGCAGATTCCGAGCAATGATTCCTCCATCACCGAGGGTGTACACCGCGTGAGCGGCGACAGCCTGCGAACCATAGATGTCATGGGTAACTGGCCCGACCCCATTGATCTCGACACCGACATGCCCGGCTTTGCTTCCGCCCCGCGCTCACCGAGCGCTGACTCTGTCCCCCCAGTCCCTTGCCGAGGCATTGCCGACCGTCGACCATGACGCTCTCAACGCCGTCACGATGAATCCGACCTCGAGCCCCGGTGTCGATCTCGGACCATGACCGGGTCCGCGCAGCGCATGATCGCTGATGCCGGTGGCCAAGCTCGCAAGATCCAAGCGCGTGGGTCCGAAAGCATGAGCTTCTCGGCCATGTGGGATTTCACCGACGGGTCCGCTGACAAGCAGGTCACGAGTTCCTTTCCGGCTTGGAAGAGCGCAACGCCGACGAAGTCTTCAACGGCTGACGATCTCACCGACCACGACCACGACAGCACCGCGCCCACACGTGATCAGCGGTGTCAGCTGAAGCGAACCTGTTGATGCTGGGCGTCGTCACATTTGGGTTAGGAGCCCTGTCGCCTGGCTATCGACGGAACGTGCTCACCACTTCGATACGCGATGTGTCGGGGAACATGTCGATGACCTCGGCGCCTTCATGACGCCAGCCGTGCTGGAGCAGCAACCCTGCGTCACGGCCCAATGAGGCCGGATCACAGCTGACCAGCACCAGGTGATCAGCACGAGTGCCTTCGACGACCCGCACGCCGTCTTTGCCCAGACCACGGCGGGCCGGATCGGCGATGACGGTGCCGCACGGTTGAGGCATCCACTGTTCGACTCGCGCCCGTACCACCCGAACATCGGGGCCCAGGTTGTGACGAGCATCTTCGACCGACGATGGACTGGACTCGACAGAGCACACAACACGGCCGGCTGCGGCTGCTCCCCCGAGCAATCCCACCCCGGCGTAGAGATCGAGCAGCGGCCCTGTGCTCTCCCCCAGCGCCCGACTCACCGCAGCCACGAGGACCTCGGCCCCCGCATGCGACGTCTGGAAGAACGAGTTCGCTGACACCCGCCACGTCTTTGCGGCGACGACCTCGTGGATGGCGGCGGTGCCCGGGTTGCCTGCAGGCACAACCATGACATCGCGGGGAACCTTCACCCCGCCGACAGCGCCGTCGGTGATGAGCATGCGTTCGTTGGTTGCGCTGCCCAGACGCAATGTGATCTTGGAGGCGTCGCCGAAACGACCGTGCACCAGCACTTCTTCGAGCCGCGGATCGACAGCTCCGCATTCGTCGGCCACGAACGAACGATCGCTGCGGCGCGCTCGGTAACCAGCTCGCCCATCGGTGATCTGACACCGAACCGTGGTGCGATGGCCTCGCGCGAACTCGGGGCTCGACACCACGGGCTGATCGACCGTACCGAGTCGTTGCAGCTGCTCGACCACGATGGCCTCTTTGTAGGCCCGCTGTTCGGGCAGCATTATGTGCATCCAGTCGCAGCCGCCGCACTCGCCCGATCGGGCATGAACGCACGGGGCTTCGATGCGATGCGGCGATGACTCGACCACCTCGACGACATGGCCGCGGGCAAAGCGTTTCTTCGATTCGGTGATCTCGATCTGCACTGACTCTTCAGCCAACGCCCCGGCTACAAAGACCACCCGGCCATCGCCGAGCCGGGCGACCGCTTCTCCGCCGGTGGCCATACGTTCGGTTCGAACCTGGGCGACCGTCTCGTTTGAACCCATTGTCACGTGGCGAGGTTACGCACAGAAAGTGGCGGCGGTGGCGATTCACGACGGCAACGCTGAACTAACTTCATCGGCGTGACTTCAAACCGGCCCCTCGCCATCATTCCCTCGGTTCTTCCTGCTGACTTCAGCCGGCTCGGCGACGAAGTGGTTGCGCTGCACGAGGCGGGTGTCGATCGGTTTCAGTTCGATGTCATGGATGGCCGGTTCGTGCCCAACCTGACCTTTGGACCCGACGTGATCGCATCGGTGCGCGACCGCACCGATCGCCCATTCGAAGCCCATCTCATGGTCGAGAAACCCGACGAGCTTGCCCACCTGTATGTGGAAGCCGGTTGCGAGATGTTGATCGTTCATGCCGAGGCCTGTGATCACCTGCACCGAACCCTGGGACATATCCGCGAACTCGGTGCCAGCCCGGCGGTGGCATTGAATCCATCGACCCCGGTGACCCAGATCATGCATGTGCTCGACATGCTCGACATGGTGCTGGTCATGACCGTGAACCCCGGATTCGGAGGTCAGCCCTACATCTCGACCATGGAGCCCAAGGTCGCCGCGTTGCGCGCCCTGATCGAACAGGGCGGACACGACGTGGACATCGAAGTCGATGGCGGCATCGGGCCGAGCACCATCACCGGCGCTGCCACCGCGGGCGCCAACTATTTCATTGCCGGCAGCGCCCTGTATCGCGATCCCGAAGGTCTCGGCCACGCAGTCGCCGACCTGCGTCGGCGCGCCACCGAGGTCATGTCTTGACCAACCCTCGCAGGCATGGCGTTACCGCGCTGGTGCTTGCGGTGTCGGTGTTCGCTGCGGCCTGCTCTGGACCCGACACCACCTCAGCCGACTTTTGCGAGAAGCTCGGCGAAGTCACGGGACCCGCTGGCGTGGAATCGGCACTTGTCCCGGGTGATCCGGCTCGCATCGATGGTGTCGTGATCGAACTCGCCGAGCTACACGACCGAGCGCCAGAAGAAATCGCCACCACCACTCGGTCCCTGCTCACGTTCTTTCGCTCCTACCAGCGGGCCGCCCGTGACGAGCGCCGAGACGTCATTGCCGAGAATGAAGAGTTGTTGGCGCAGACGTCGGCCGCACTCGATCAGTATGCGCTCGATGAATGTGGCCTGTTCCTCGAGCGGGTCGTCCCCACTCCCCTACCGACCGTCGACCCGACCATCCAGGCACCCATCACCGACTGATCGTGCACCAGGGCCGAGTGCATGAGTCGGGAAGAACTCCTTCGCCCACCGCAAGATCACCGCAAGATCACCCGGGGTCGCTGTTCAGTTCGGTTGAGCCGATGGTCGGTGATGGCAAGTTTGCCGTATCGGCTCGCTGGCCGTCGAAGAAGGCCGGGAACTGAACCATCTGCCAATCGGCGCCCAGCGACGGATCCGGCACCGGCCGATAGGTCCCGTTGTGGATCGTCTGGGGATCTTGGATGTGCTGGGCGAAATCTCGCACTGCCGCCGCTGGTACATCGTTGGTGGCAAAAATATCTTCCCATTCAACGGCAGCGCGTTCCATGAGTTTGGGGCCGATATGGGCTGCGAACACGTTGAACGTCTCGGCTCGAGGCGCATCCATCACGTCGCCGAAGGACTCGCCGCAGCCGGCAGATTCCATGGCGCGGCGTAGCTGGCGCCCGGTTACCGGCGCCAGGGTCAGATACCCCTCGGCGGTCTCGAAGTTCGAGTCACTCAGCACCTGGACCGCAACGTCGCTGTCGGGCTCGGCGCCCACGACCCGATGGCCAGCACTGATATCGGCCCCGTAGAAATAAGCCATGGCGTCGACCATGGCCATGTCACAGATGGAACCAGTGCCTGTGCGCTCCCGTTGGTGCAGCGCAGCGGTGATTGTCTGGGCGGCAAACATGGCCGAGACCTTGTCGGCGACATTGTTGTTGGTGTTCATGGGTGTGTCGGTTCCCGAGATCGCAGCGCCGGAGCGTGCTTGCACGATGCCGTCGTAGGCCGGCAGACCGGATCGAGGGCCGTCCTGGCCATAACCCGAGACCCGGCACCAGATCAGCTGCGGAAAGTCTGCTCGTAGCCGCTCGGGCGTCAACCCCATCTTGGGTGCGACCGACGGGCGCCAGTTCGTGATCAACACGTCGGCGTCGGCCATGAGTTCGAACAGCGCAGCGACGCCGTCGGGGGATTTGAGGTCGAGAGCGATGCTGGTCTTGTTGGTGTTGGTGGCCTTGAACAGGAGCGACGAGTCGCCGTAGGGCTTGCCGAAGCGGCGATAGGGGTCGCCGCGTGGGGGCTCGACCTTGACGACAGCGGCTCCCAGATCAGCGAGCATCATGCCGGCCATGGGCCCCGACAAGAAGCTCGCTGCCTCGATCACCTTGAGTCCCGATAGTGGCGCCACGCGTGTTCCCTTGCATATCGACGTGAAGGCAGCGTAGTTCTAAGGAGGCGGATTCGAAGAAATTTACCCCTCAGCAGTTAACTGTGGATAACCATGGCCCCATAAACCCCACCAGCAACAGCCAAAGCTTGAGGATGTCACACCCACCCAATAGATTCATCAGTCGATGTCTTGGTCCGCCGTTCTTGTTGCATGCTTCATTGCCTCACAAGCCTCCATCATGGGAATGCTTGTCACCAGTGGGCTGTACAGCGAGCTGTTCGGCCGTCATCGTCGCATCGCCCGAGCCGCCGACACCTCACAGCTTCTGCAAGAAGCCAGCGAGACCGAGTGGGTCGAGAACCATGAGTTCTGGGAACTGGGCGAAGTCGAAGAAGTCGCCTTCTGAACTATTCACCCGTGGGCGATGTACGGGGCGATGAATAACGGCCGCTGAACCGGGGTGCGATGAAGACCGTTCTTCTTGATCACCCGCGGGTCTGAAGAACCGGTCCCCACGCTGTTCGATGTTCTAGTTTCGGATCATGGTTTCTGAGATCTTCGATGCTGACCTCTGGTCGGCCGTGCCCGGCTTCGACTTCACCGATATCACCTATCACCGGGCGAACGACGTTCCTGCGGTGCGAATAGCCTTCAATCGACCCGAGATTCGCAACGCCTTTCGACCTCACACGGTCGATGAGCTGTACCGGGCGTTCGACCATGCCCGCCAGAGCAGTGACATCGGCTGTGTGCTGCTCACCGGCAACGGCCCATCACCGAAGGACGGAGGTTGGGCTTTCTGCTCGGGTGGCGACCAGCGCATTCGGGGCAAGGACGGCTACCGGTACACCGAGGACAACGCCGAGACCGCCGACGCCATCGACCCCGGGCGCAGCGGTCGCCTACACATTCTCGAAGTGCAACGGCTCATTCGTTTCATGCCCAAGGTTGTCATTGCCGTGGTGCCTGGTTGGGCCGCTGGCGGTGGACACAGTCTGCATGTGACCTGTGATCTGACAATTGCGAGCGAAGAACACGCACGCTTCAAACAGACCGACACCGATGTAGCCAGTTTCGACGGTGGCTTCGGGTCGGCGCTACTCGCCCGCCAGGTCGGCCAGAAGTTTGCACGCGAGATCTTCTTTCTCGGCCGCACTTACACTGCGGCCGAGGCACATGCTCAGGGTGTTGTGAACGCCGTGGTTCCCCATGCACGGCTCGAAGCAGAGGCGCTGCAGTGGTGCCGCGAGATCTGCAGCAAGAGCCCGACGGCGCAGCGCATGGCCAAGTTCGCGCTGAACCTGATCGACGATGGCCTGGTGGGTCAGCAGGTCTTCGCCGGCGAAGCGACCCGACTGGCCTACATGACCGACGAAGCCCAAGAAGGCCGCGACAGCTTCCTGGAAAAGCGCGACCCCGACTGGTCTGCGTTCCCGTACTACTACTGAACTACGGAGAGGCTTAGCCAACAGTGCACACGTGCCCTCGCAGGGTGCGGGAAAACACGTGCCGGCGCCAGAACGACCATCCATCCGACGCCTGGCCGCTCTGGCATCCGCCAGCATTCTTCCGCACCTGCTAGCCGCTTGGACCCGAACGAACTGCTGTCAGTTGCTGCGGATCGAGAGTCCGCCGTCGACCGTCAGGATTGCGCCGGTCGTGAACGACGCGGCAGGTAGGACCAGCGACAGAATCATGTGGGCAACTTCTTCTGGTTCGCCATAGCGACGTAGTGCCGTTCTTCGCCGTGCGTAGATGGCCTTGTGCTCCTCCTTGATGTCCGCCGTCATCCCGGTGTTGATGGGACCCGGACAAATACAGTTCACCGTCACGCCCGCGGGTCCGAGCTCGACCGAAAGCGACTTGGTCAGCCCGACGACGGCATGTTTGCTCGCGGTGTACGGCGCCATGGGTGCCGTTGCGCCCAATCCCTCGGTCGACGCAATGTTCACGACCCTGCCGTCGCCGTTTCGCCGCAGGTCCGCAAGGCAGGCGGCGATCAGATGGGCAGGAGCATCTACGTTGACGGCAAACGTGCGTTGCCAGGCATCAGCAAATCCTTCGTCATCGAGCTCCACGGGAAACGACACACCTGCGGCATTGATCAAGATGTCGATCGGCCCGAATGCGCTATGGCATGCCTCGACGATGTCGTACGGTGCCGACGAGTCGATCAGATCGGCGACCACGGTTTCGAGCGCTGCGCCCGAAGAAACCGATTCGGCGAGTGCGCGAAGCCCGTTGGCGTCTCGATCCACAGCGACCACCGAGGCGCCCTCGTCCAACAGCAGAACTGCGGTGGCGAACCCCATTCCCGACCCCGCACCGGTCACCACGGCGACCCGTCCTGCGATCGACCGACTGAGCTGCGTCTGGGAAGGCATGTGGACAGAGTAGATTCTTCCGTGAAGTTCGACCTCACCGAGAGCCCCCATGAGTACCGCCGAGATTCTGATCGTGTTCAGCGCCTTGATGGCATTGATCGCGCTCGTGACGATCGGTATCGACTGGGTCGGCAAACCGCTCAAGAATCGCCGGTTCATTCCTCGCATGTACCGGTTCGACGATGAGAAGCTCCCGATCGACGAATACGGCAACACCAACTTCGAGGCGCTCGACGCCATCGAGTCCGGGTACCAACCGCCCTATGTCGCCACACTGCCCCATCCCCAGCCGGGGGTATACCCACCGCCGTACGGCCAGATGTCTGGCTACACCCCATTGGATCCCGCCGACCACCACGCAGCCACCGCCGATGTCGAAGACCGCGCCGACCCGACTGTGGTGGTACCGACCCAACCACCGCCGCGACAAGTTGCGAAGCTCGACCCCGCGCTGGCGGCATCGTCGGCGGCGAGTCGGTCCGCGTTCACCGACAGCCTTGGCGATGTCGGCTCTGGCCATTCGAGCCAGCAGCGCGAGGGCACCAACAACGACTTGCTCGCTGGCTCTGCCGCCGCTGGTGGCGGTCTTTTCGCCCGATCCGCAATCGCTGGAACCGGTGCTGCGCAGGCCGAAGCGCCAGCTGCCGAGCAGGCGTGGAATCCCGCCATGGCGCTCGACACCACCGTCAATGATCAGAAGCCGAGTCTCGCCACCAAAGCCGAACGGTTCTGGATGGCCACCGCAGGAGCGAGCGTCGATTCGCACTTCAACAAAGACGAACTGGCTCGCATGGCGCAGGGGAAAGCTCCCCGCCGCATCAATCCCCGAAATGGCAAGACCGAAGCCATGCAACTGACCGGCTTGCGCCAGGCCTCGCAGCGCGTCGATGTGCGCATGCGCTGGCCCGACGACGCCGTCGATCCCTGGAATGCATCGTGAGCAGTTTGGCCGAGGCATTTCGCAGCGGTAACGGCCGCAAAACGAAGTGGCAAGGCAAGCAAGTCCACTCGCTCTTCCAACTGAACGTCAAAGACGGCGACTCGCTCTTGGTCACCCGAGTCTCGGCGTCACCACTGCGGGCACAGGCGCTCAAGCTGGCCACCGACAAGGGCGGGCTGCGAGCCAACGGTGTCGTTGTGTCCCCCATGGCGATCTGGACCCACACCTCACCCGAGCAGCTCTCGATACAGGTTGTCGGGCGAAAGATCCGCTCGCTTGACATCTGGAACGGCTGGTCGTTCGATGGTGTCGACTCATCGTGGTTGGGAAACGCCGGCATGATCATCGAGACCTGGGGTGACGTGCATACCTTACGATGTAGCGATGGGATCGGCGAACCGACTTTCGACGACCTGGTCATGACGGTTACGGTCCAACATGGCTGAATCACCAGCTCCGAGCGCGATGGACCACCGCCATGGTTGAGCGACCTCTTCATCCTCTGCTGCTGCCCGCCGAACTGGTTGCGCTCCGACAGGTCGGGGTCGAGAAGCGATTCCTCCCCGGTCACCGTCTGGTCAGTATCGGCGACCAGTCGAAGGAAGTCTTCTACGTCACCTCGGGTCTGGTGAAGATCGTCGTGGTGTCCGAGAGCGGCACCGAATCGGTATTCGGTCTGCGCGCACCGGGTGTTTTCATCGGTGACATGGCGACCCTCAATAACGAACGCCGTTCCGCCGATGTTGTCGCCGTCGAGCCCACTACGACAGTCATGGTGAGTGCCACCCGCTTCACCCACTATCTCGAGGCCCATCCCAGCGTGGCACTGGCCCTGCTGCGGATGCAGAGCAGACGCTTGAATGAGATGACGCAACGGTCCATGCTCGGCGGCCGCTCGGTCAAGGCTCGTATTGCACAACGCCTGCTCGAGCTCAGCACCCGAAGCGAACGAGACGGGGTAGTGGAACTCACCCAGTCAGAGCTGGCTCAGTTCATCGATGCCAGCCGTGAGTGGACATCGAAAGCACTCGGTGAGCTGCGTCGCGAGGGCGCGATCAAAACCGCTCGGGGCCGCATCATCATCCTCGACGAGTATGCGTTACGCAACGCGCTCATGGACAACTGAGCAGCAGCGTCTCTCAGCGCTTCACGGTCGAGACCTGAGCAATCCATCGATCATCGGTCGGGACCTCAGCCATGACCTCGGCGGCTTCGATGGCAAACGCGATGACTTGGTCGGGCGTCGTATCGGGGTGCACACCGAAGAGCAGTCCGCGCTTGGAGTGGTCGCTGACCTTGATCCACGTCGGCGGGATGTTGGCGTTGGCCTCGATGAGCAGCTCGTGCGCTTTGGCACCGCGGGAATGCAGCAGCCCGAACTGTGCTGGTTCGCGACCCTGAGCGGGCACCCACGTGACCTCGGGGACCTTTGAGCCCCGGGCGGAAAAGATGCGTCGGAGCATGCTCACAACCGGCAGATGCTCCGGATCGACCCATGGCGAAATGGTGACCCACTCCCGGCCATTGGCGCGTTCGGATATCCCTTGGATCGCCGCAACCACTTCGCTGCGATCATTGGTTCGGAATTGCACCTGCTCGTGTTCGATGGCCACCCGCACAGTGTCGCATTGCTCGCACACTTTCCGTCGTCGGCATTACCGTTGTAAGTTCATCGGCGATGACTTCACTCTCTGAACGTTTCGCCGCATGGATCGAAACGCACGACGCCGAGAATCCGGGTACACCCGCAGCAACGGTGCTGGCGCTCCGCGATGGCGAGGGCGGCCCCGAGATCCTGATGGTGCAGCGAAACGCAAAAGGCACGTTCGCCAGCAACTGGGTCTTTCCCGGCGGCAAGGTCGATCCCGAAGACTTTCATGGCGATGACGACATCGTCGCTGCCAGTCGTCGCGCCGCATGTCGAGAGGCGCTCGAAGAAGCCGACCTCGTTGTCGACGAGGCCGGTCTGTTGCCTTTTTCTCACTGGATGCCTCCCACCGTCGTGCCCCGACGGTTCGCAACGTGGTTCTATGCCACCGAGGCCCCCCAAGGCGTCGACGGCGACGTGACTATCGACGGCGGCGAGATCGTGGACCACTTGTGGGTGACCCCGGCTGAGGCATTGGAAAAACACGCCGCAGGCGAGGTGATGCTCGTCCCACCCACCTGGATCACGCTCAAGCACCTGTCTTCGTTCACGACCACGCATGACGCGCTGCAAGCAATCAGCGATCGTGAGCCGCCGTTCTATCTCACCAAGATGGCCAGCAAAGAACCGGCGATCGTGATGTGGCACGGCGACGCTGGTTACGACAGCGGTGCCCTCGATGCGCTCGGACCCCGGCATCGTTTAGCAATGCTGCCCGATGGCTGGATCTTCGAAGAACCAACGCCCTTCCCATGAGCGCCCGCCATCAGAGGCGCGGGTAACTGTCACGGCACTGACATCGAACCGAAACCCGAGACATACGTTTCGCGCCTTGAATGGATGCATGAGGAACGAAGACCAATCAACAGATCCTCTGCTTCCCGAATGGAACGATGGCGCAGAAGTAGACGACGCAGCCTGGATCGCGGCCCTCGAAGCTTCGCGCCGACAGCAGTTCGCTGAACTCGCCGATCTCTAGCTGAGAACTGAGTGGCGGATCTGGATCTGGGTCTGGCGAGGCTGCTGTCCAACGGACCCTATACGCCACTGAAAACGTCGAATGGCTGCTCTCCTGCG
>Ga0114957_1003057_pt1 | contig 15381 bp, 10 predicted proteins | sample BantaG_FD_87175 | JGI IMG/M metagenome (GOLD analysis project Ga0114957, IMG submission 87175) | Marine algal microbial communities from Bantry Bay, Ireland - BantryBay_4 metaG | ecosystem: Host-associated > Algae > Red algae > Unclassified | place: Bantry Bay, Ireland | collected 2014-11-21 | reverse complement strand
GTTTTTTAAGAATATTCAGGATGCACTTAATAATAGACCAAGAAAAACATTGAATTATCAAACTCCATGGGAGATATATAAAAAAACCTAAGGGTTGCACTTGTTACTTTAATTTACGATTATTAATTGAGTTACTATTAATTTTTAGTATAGCACTGCAGTACTAAAAAGTGTTTGTTGCTGATTTTTTTAAATAAGCTCAGGTTAAATTTGAAATAATTTTTAAAAGAGATTTCGACAAAAATTTATACCTTTTTCAATTTTTGGCTTAACTACTTCTTTAGCTTTAGAGATCGCTTTGGGTAAAATTTGCTTTACATTAATTCGAAGTGCCTGCCCATCTACAAAAATCAAGGTAGATGTAAGAGGTACAAATAATACCGGTATTTTTGAGACATTAGCCCCGATAAAATCACCGCTTGGGAAGTATTCGAAAAGTGGTGGGCGCAGTGCCAGTTCTGATCTTTGAACTGTTTTTTGTTCAGCTCCTTCTAATGCGACAGTTATATTTATGCCAGATTCAAGATTTAAAAAAATAGATTTTATTTTTTTTCCGTAGCGTATATCAACTGTAGGGGTGAACTCTGTTGATTTGGTATCATCACGCGTAACTTTTCTGATAGAGCCGCCGACGCCGAGATACACAAAAAATCCTAATTTAGGATTTAGTCTTTCTAGCCCATTTATTTTTTGTATTTGTTTAATGAGTGTCTCTGGTATTAAATTTGCTCCAGCAGAGGCGAAAATATTTCCGTTTATTGTAATTGCTCGATCACCACTTACTTCTTTTACCTTGGTAAATAACTTGCTATTTACTTTTTGTAAGATATTATTTATTCTTTCATTAGTCAGCTTTCCCATAGAAAACTTGCTCTCAGATAATTTAACCGCTTTATCAGCTATATTTTTTAATAGTCCGTATTTGTTCTGGAAAAATAAATCGACTTCTTTTGGTGAAAGCTCCTGATAAAGATTTTCAAGGTGTTCATTGTTTCTAGTTCCAATAGGAATAATAATTTCATTAGCAAATCGTTCGGCGTATTGGCCGCTTTGCATGTAGATGCCATAGTTTCTGACTTGATCCAGCCTTGTATTTTCAAAGACTCTTTCAGGGGTTTCCTCAGTTGATATTACTTCATGATAAGTGTCAAAATCAGTCGGGAAGCCGATATCGATAGTTGGATTTGCCCAAATTATTTGAAAGGCTAAAATAAGTGCAGCTATTAATGTTACATTAATAATTTTCTTGGCACTGACGTATATCATTATTATCCCTTAATTCTTTATGAATATACGTAATAAGTATGCATATGGTGTTCCAACTTAAGGTATTATCAGTTTTGACGAGACATTTTTGGGTTGCACTAAAAATTAAATAAAATTAGATACTTACGAAGGTAAATGAGCCTTGTGTAATCGGAAAAAAAATTAGTTATGTGCGATGGGGTACAATTAAAAGGCCTATTAAAGTAACAATAATTGTCAATGTACCAAGCTCTAGCCTTATTGTTGATTTTAACTAACAGCTGATATTGAAGGCATAGGAGCTCCTGGTTAGTTCATTCAGCCTATGAGATGCCTAAAAAAGAGGGGTGTTTGTTGAAAGCTTTGTTGGCTGTTTCTGATTGGACAGTTTGATGTGAAAAAGGTAGTATTTTTTAGCTGAAACAATCAAATAAAAGGAATGGTACTATTTATGTCATCTCAATCTAAAATTATATACACAATCACTGATGAAGCTCCGGCCTTGGCGACTCAGTCTTTTTTACCCATTGTAAAATCATTTACCTCACAAGCGGGAATTGAAGTTGAAACAAAAGATATTTCCTTAGCTGGTCGTGTAATAGCCAATTTCCCTGAGTATTTAAATGATGACCAAAAAATAATTGATGCTTTAAAAGAGTTAGGTGAGTTAGCCAAACGCCCAGAAGCTAATATTATTAAGCTTCCAAATATTAGTGCTTCAGTTCCGCAACTTATTGAAGCCATCAAAGAGTTACAAGCAAAGGGTTACGCGCTTCCGGATTTTCCAGATAATCCATCCACTGATAATGAAAAAGAGATTCGCCTAAAATATTCCAAGGTATTGGGTAGTGCTGTTAACCCGGTCCTTAGAGAAGGAAACTCTGATCGACGTGTTGCCTTGCCAGTAAAAGAATTTGCTAAAAATAATCCGCACTCAATGGGTCCTTGGGAAAGTTCATCAAAATCACATGTTGCTCATATGCAGTCGGATGATTTTTATGGTTCAGAAAAATCTTTAGTTATGAGTTCAGCTGGTGAAGTAAGTATAGAGTTTGTGGCAGGGAGCGGTGAAGTAACTGTTCTTAAAAAGAGTACAGATCTGCTTGCGGGAGAAGTTATTGATGCTGCTGTCATGAGTAAAAGTAAACTCAGAGATTTTTTTAAAAAAGAAATTGAAGATGCTAAAACCCAAGACGTACTATTTTCACTTCACCTAAAAGCTACTATGATGAAGGTTTCTGATCCTATTATGTTTGGTCATGCAGTTGAAGTGTTTTTTGCTGACGTTTTTAATAAGTACTCTAAAGAGCTTGAAAGCGTAGGAGTGAACACTAAAAATGGTTTAGGAGATGTCTACTCAAAAGTAAATAAACTAGATGAACCCACTAAGGCCAAAGTTATGGCAGCTTTGAACGCTTGCTATGAAAATGGCCCAGCAATTGCCATGATTGATTCAGATAAAGGTATTACTAATTTACATGTACCGAGTGATGTCATTATTGATGCCTCAATGCCAGCTGCTATTAGAAGCTCTGGGAAAATGTGGGGCCCTGACGGTAAATTAAAAGACACTAAATTTATCATTCCTGATAGGTCCTATGCAGGTATATACCAAGCCACAGTTGATTTTTGTAAGAAAAATGGAGCTTTTGATGTAACAACTATGGGGAATGTGTCTAATGTTGGGTTGATGGCTAAAAAGGCTGAAGAGTATGGCTCTCACGATAAAACTTTCCTTGCGCCTGGAGATGGCTCTATAAAAGTGGTAGACGCCTCAGGCTCTGTACTAATGGAGCATAAGGTAAGCCAAGGCGATATTTGGAGAATGTGCCAAACTAAAGATGAGCCTATAAAAGATTGGGTAAAGCTTGCTGTAAGTCGAGCTCGTGCAACTAAAAACCCAGCTATTTTTTGGTTAGACCCTGGCCGGGCTCACGATACTCAGCTTATTAAAAAAGTAGAGCTATACTTAAAAGATCACGACTTATCTGGGTTAACAGTAAAAATTATGTCGCCAGTAGAGGCCATTAATTTTAGTTTAAACAGAATTGAAGAAGGCCTAGATACAATTTCTGTAACAGGTAATGTTCTAAGGGATTACTTAACAGATTTATTTCCTATTTTAGAGTTGGGGACAAGTGCTAAAATGTTGTCTATAGTTCCTTTGCTTGCCGGTGGTGGGCTTTTTGAAACAGGAGCTGGCGGTTCAGCGCCTAAGCATGTTCAGCAACTATTAGAAGAGAACCATTTAAGATGGGACTCCTTAGGGGAGTTTTTAGCCTTATCTGTTTCGCTGGAAGATTTAGGCGAGAAAACTAATAACGCAAAAGCCTCTGTATTAGCGGAAGCTCTCAATAAAGCCACTAGTAAGTTTTTAAAAAACAATAAGTCACCATCAAGAAAAGTGGGTGAGCTAGATAATAGAGGCAGTCATTATTACTTATCAATGTATTGGGCCGAAGCTCTTAAGAATCAAGATAAAGACTCTGGTTTGAAAGCACATTTTACTGAAGTTTTTGATAAACTGAACTCAAATGAAGATAAAATTATTAATGAACTCAATTCAGTTCAAGGTAAATCTATAGATACGGAAGGTTACTATAAGCCGAGCTTAGAGATATTAGCTAAAGTTATGAGGCCTAGTGAGACGCTAAATTCAATTATAGGCCAGTAACAGGCTAATCACCAAAAGGTACGCCGTACCTTTTGGTTACCACTTGCATGTGTTTGGTGTTGGACTTTTATTAAATGATCTGAAGTTCAAATAATACCTCTCTAGCCATGAGTTATATTTTACCCAGTGGCTATTTGGTAAAGTTTTTTCATTCAAGCTCATTATTTTGCCATTTACTTTGAACTTGATATTGTAATGTTTGTCTGGTTCTTCGAGGTAATCTCTTAGTAAGGATTTAAATAACTTATATGGGTACATGTATTCGTTTGAAAACCTATTTATTAAATAATCTGGCTCATAAGAAATAACTTCAACATTATACTTTTGGTAATCAAAAGCCTGTGAGTTTGGCATAATATAATGATTGTTAAGCCCATTTTCAGTTTTAATATTCGAAAACATACTGAATGTTCCAGCTGTGCTAAGTCCTAGGTATGGATTTATTGAAAAAACAACTAATGTAATTATAAAAATAATATTTATTTTACTTAAGTTTAATTTAGTAAAATTAACTTTAGATAAACTAGGTAAGCCTTTATAGAAAATAGGAAATATAGGGGAGATAGATAACATAAAGCCAACTCCAAGAATAAACTTGAAGTTATGTGTTTCCATACTCCTTAGTATGAAGTCGTAATTAAAAAGTATTGCTAATACTGAGGTGAGTACTGAGAAAACTGCAAATTTTATATGGCCATTAACCTTATAAAAAGATTTAAGTAAATCCATAGGTAAAAAACAGATTAATATAGAAAAAGCAATAGCAGAGAAGTCAGCAAAACCACCAAAAGCTAAAAAGCTATGCATAATAATAAAAATAAATAAACCAATTTTTCGATAAGTTAAAAGCAGTGCTGCACCTAGAATTTCTGATGCTACCACAAAATACGGGTTTATATTTTTAATTAAAACAGGGAGATTAACTTCAGTAAAGCCAAAAGGAGTGGTCTTAGTAAATCCTAGAATATGCCCGAGTTTGTTTAAGTACCAATTAGCACAACTGACGTCTGGATTGAAAAAATCAATATTAAGCTTATGAAAGCCAGCTATAAAATAAACCCATACTAAAAAGTAACATAAAATATTCTTTTGCTGAAAAATAACGTTTTCACAAGGTTCATTGCGTTTATAAAATATTTTTGTAAGTAAAAAAATATTTATAAATAATTGTAAAGTTGAATGGTTAGCTATTTGCGGAAAGTGATATGCTTGAAAAAGGCTTGAGCTTATTAGAAATAAAATGAAAACTAATTTTTTAACTGAACTTCTGCTAAAAATATTTACAGTTATAAATATAATTAAACAAGCCGGCCATAATATTTGTTCACCAGTTTTAGATATATGAAATAAAAATGAAGATATATAGAGTAAACTAAAAATATTAAAGAAAACAATAGTATTTGATTTAGGCTCTAGGTTCACAAATTAGTTTGCTTTTGAGTTGATTCGAGTATGATGAGAATCATACTCGAAGTGGACAAATATTTATCGTATTATACCGCACTTAATTCTTTCAATTAGTCCGTTACCGTAACTACTGTATCTATGAAAATCAGTAATATAACTATAGTTAGGACAAGTTAATGCCTTTGTTGCGCTACCGCCTGAAAGTTCTTTAGTGGTATAAATTTTTGAGCTACCTATTGAAGGTCTTGTGCATGCATAAGCATAGTTTTTATGTCTCATATTTGCCACCTTAAAATCGCTCACAAAATTAGTCTTAAGATCAACATTGCCTGATCCACAGGCGGTCCAACCACCTTTATGAGCGTTGCCAGGAACTGGATTCGTATAGACATTATAATGAGTTAGAGGGTCAGATGCTTTTTGAAGAACTGAGCATTTGATACTTTTTAACCTATGTGCATATGTATCTCGACAGTTTTTTCCGTCATCAGAACAGCTGGTGCTCACTTTGTACCTAGTATAAGAATTAATCCCTGAAGCTACATAAGGGGCAATACAGGCGCCAGATGATGTATAACTTTGAGCTACAACTTTAATTTGTGATGAATATTTTGTAACACCACGGTAAGTTGTTTTGGCTCTGTAGTATAAGGTGATTTTCGTATGATCTGCTGTAACTTTTAAGTCTCTTCTTGAGCTATGATATTTCCAAGTAGTATTTCTGATATCTTTAGTTTCCCAAGTAATAGGGCTACTGTGGGCTGCTTGATCAGAGTTGGCTTTATCAATTTCAACTGCAAAATTTAAAATTTCACCTGAATTTATATAATAGGACTTAAATGCTTTGGTTCCAGGTACAGCACGTAACGCTACTTTGCCAGAATTCGTATTAACATTATTGTTATCATCATTGTTGTTATCATTACTATTGTCTGCGTTGATAATTAAAGGCACATTGTCAGATCTAACTACAGTCCCAGCAGTAACAGTGTATACAATACTATCGCCCACTGCGAGTTTGCCAATCAAAGCACTTTTCTGGCCACTCACCTTTATACCATTTTTATAAAATTCATGTACTAGTTTCCCATCATAGTTTGTATTAACATTAGCTGTGATATTTGCCACTTTATCTTCAGTTATAGGGTTTGCATTATAAGTATAAGTGGGCTTATCTATAGTTATGTTGCTAGTATCTGTACCGTTGTTACTGCCATTGGCCTCGGAAGGTAAATTTTCAGTAAGTAAGGCTGGGTCTAAAGGTTCCGCGCAATTTTGGAATGTAAAGCCAATCCCAATCAAGCAAAAAGTAATTAAACCAATAAAGTATGGACTTCTTTTATTAAACATAAGATCCCTCCCCAAGGACTAAATATTCTTTAATTATAGCAATAAGTTTGGAATATTGTATAAATACCTTACATTAGTGTCAAAATGAGACTAAATGCTGCTTCTTTTGAATAGTAATTTTAGCTTAATTAAATTTTTGTAATTAATAACTAAGTGTTCTCTAAACCTAAGTACTGGATTTATCGATTATGTTCATATATAGACTCTGGATAATCAGTTTGAGTTAAGTTTCTAAGCTCAAACTTTTACGACGGGTATATTTGTAAATAATAATAGCATATTCGGGCAAATAGATAGTGAGAGTTCTAAATGTAATTTGGTACTACATTTAGGTCATTAATTATACTCAGCCTTTAGTTTTTATTAATTTTCTAATTACTTTAGTTACCTTTTTCATATCTTTAGTTTCTTCTTTGTTTTTTAATTTAACTAAGAAGACCTCTCTTTCAGTGCTGGCATTTTTATGATCAGGAATTTTAACCAATTTATATGTTTTATTTTTATTATTAACTAAGTTAGCAACAAAGTCAGGTATATAGGCTGCGCTCACTTCATTTTTTAATAACTGAAACGACATGGAAAAATTACCCATAAAATAATGTGGGTTACGGCTTGTGGAGCCAGTCCAGCCATCTCTTTTTTTATATCCCATCGGGTTATCTTCGTATTCAGAGGTGGGGACAGCATAAGGTATAGTTTTGCCAGAGTATTTTTTTAACATATTTTTGTGGCAGTAGGAATTAAGAGTGACTTTGCCAATAGATAAATACTCAATATGCTGTCTGGGTAAAGGGACGAAGCTAAAGCCAAAATCAATATTTTTTTTGGTTATTTGAGCCTCTATATCGCCAACATCAAGCTGATGGACCATCGCTGAAAGTGGTTCTAGTTCTTTCATTAGGTAGGCCGTTGTTGTTACGGATAAAACCTCAGACAAGCCAAAGCGCACTGTTTTTTTAATTTCTGTTTGATTATTTTTCAAATTATTAACTAAACTTAATATTTCACAGGCTTTTTGGTAGAGTATTTTCCCTTCATCTGTAATTTCAAGCCCTCTGCCCACAGGAACAAATAACTTTTTTTCGTACTCCTGTTGAAGTAAAGAAATGGCTTTTGAAAGACCACTATGAGAAATCCCTAAAAATTTAGAAGCCTTGGTTAAGCTGCCAGTTTCAGCCACTGTGCAAAAATATTTTAAGCGATGAAAATCCATAAATACTCCAAGTACAATATTTAAAGTTAAAATAGGCCATATATGAATAAAAGTCATTATAATTAAATTAATTATGACTTTTGATCACATATTATCAATTTGTATTTAATAGTAAAAGTTAAGGCTCTGTATCAATTTGAGCTCAACTTAAACGAGTACAAGGAGTAAATTATGAAAATAACAATAAAAGTATTTACAGTAATGGTAGTAACAAGCTTTTTAATGATGAGCGCAAGCCAGGCTGAACTAGTATATCTGGCAAAAGTAAATTTTGCCGGAAAAATATTCACCGATATTATAATATTAGAGCACCCCATAGGTGAAAAACAGAATATTAATGGCTCCTTAACAGTACCAGGAGTGTTTAATACTAAGTTTTTGGGCCATCAAGTTTTTGATAACCCAACCATTTCTTTTAATACCACAGCTATTGAAAATGGGAATACCTTAAATATAAGGGGTTATTTGAAAAGTGTAGAGCCCTATGAAAGGCTTACAGGTTTTTTAGATGTATATATTGGTGATAGTAAAAACAAAGTCACAGCACCACTTACGGCAGTGCTGATTCATAGGGATCAAAAGTGAATACAGGCATTCAAAACCTAATGGCTAAGCACCGCTCAATTCGTAAGTATAAGAAAAAAACTAAGCCCATTTCATTTTGATCAATCAATGGTTTTAGACGCCCCTGTCTTTGTAACATTTTGTGCCGATTTTCATAGAATGAAAAGGTGGGTTGAATTATCAGAGGCTCCAGACAATTTTGATAATTTCATGAGTTTTATGATTGCATCCATTGATGCCATATTAGCTTCGCAAAACGCCGCCTTAGCGGCAGAATCTCAAGGTTTGGGGTTGTGTTATTTAGGGACTACTCTTGCTAACTGTTATGAAATTGGCAAACTTTTAAATTGCCCTGAAAATATGGTTCGAGTAGTAGGTTTTTCGCTTGGTTATCCGGATGAGAGGCCTCCTGAGAGAAAGCGTCTTCCTCTTAACGGAATAGTGTACTATGAAACTTACGGAAAATATTCTGACCAAGAGATATTAAAAATTTATGAAGAAAAAGAAACATCTGGCTGGGACAGGTACAACCAAATACCTGAGTTAAAAGAAATGGTAGAAAAAGCAGGTGTGAAAAAAATAGCTCAAATTTATACCAAGCTAAAATACTCTAAGGAGTCTCATATTGAGTACTCAAGGGTAATTTACGAATGCTTGATGAAAAAAAAATTTTTATAAGTGTATTTTTTTGAGAAGTTTTTTTTGAAATATGTCTCAAAATAATATAGCTCAACACCAGTGATGCCAAATAAAAATTATTTAATATTTTTAAGTATTAACTTGAGAATTGGGCTCAACTATATAGCGTACCTGGCCGATAGTCTAGTTATGACAAGAGCAGTAATTATTATCATATTTTCATTTTTTTTGTTTGGCTGTGAAAAAACAGAGGTTAATGTATTTAGCTCAAATACAATATCTGGTAAAGCACTTACATTTCTAGGGGCAAGTAGTCTAGGTAAAGCTACAATGAGCTGTGCCGCTGTAGAGGTTAAACTTTATAAACTTAATGATAGTGGTAATAAAATTTCACCAGAAATAGCAACTAGTGATGTAAATTCCTCTGGGAATTATAGTTTTACTGGTGTTAGAGGTAAAATTAAATTTTCTAAAAATATACCTGATGATGGTTATCTCATTGAATCCGTAGGTTGTAGTAAAACCTATTCAAGAATGCTAACGGGCCCTAAAAATCAAGACATTAGTTTTGGAACAAGCTTGATTGGTTTTACAATAAACACTGACTTAAAAGATGAATTAGCAGATACGCATAAAAAAATAAGTGATTTAAGAGATCTTTACGATGCAGTTGAGGCTTTAGGTACTTATGGTGATGCCTATGCAGCTATTGACTCTGATCCTGGGTTATCTACGAAGTTTCAAAATTTGTTCTCTACTGCTGGGCACGAAATACTACAAGATGCTCCTCCGTTAATTAACAGTATTTTAGTTCCAGAAACTGTAGATGAAGGAAATGCAGAGCTTATTAGTGTTAGCAGCTTTCATTGGAGCCCTTTGTACTCGCAAGTAGTTGTTTGGAAGTTAGGTAATACAGTAATTTCAAATTCTGTAAGTTTTAACCATACATTTTCTAAAGATGACCAAGGTGTTAAAACACTAACTATGTACCTAGGCCAAGATGATGGTGGCGGTGACTTAGACTTAACTAAACCATATAGAACCAGCGTTTATACAATAACTGTTAATAACAATCATCCACCAGTGGCTCCAGGTATTTCGGTGGTAAGTAGCAATACTGTAAGTAGAAATATTAATGTAGATATAGACACAGGCGCTGCTCTTGTAAATTGCGAAACATTTTCGAAACTAGCAATTACTGATGGTACAGCCGTTGTTCCAGATGTTACAGATTTTACTATAAACTGCACGGTAGATGATACACAAACTGAAGCCTATACTTTAGTTTCACCAGGTGAGGGCAATAAAACTCTAAGGATTTGGGCTTTAGATTCAAGTAACAATATTTCAGCAGTTTCATCAAGTGCCGTTATTAATTTGGATACTCAAGCTCCAGTAATCAGTAGTGTCATATTAAATGGTGGAAATACTTATTCGGGAACACCATTTGTAACAGCCAGTGTTGCAGCAACAGATATCGCTACACCCATTGAAGTTAGATTAGCTGAAGCTAATGCTATAACAGGTGACTGTCAGTCAGAGTATGCCGATAATAACTGGCGAACCTATACCAATTCATTAACCGTACTGTCTTATGTAGTTTCAAATTCTGATGGTTCTAAAAAAGTCTGTGTTTGGGCTAAGGATGATCTAGGTAACACTACTGTTATGGCGCCGACTCAAGGCGTGGCCAATGTGAATTACGATGAAATTATTTACGAAGTAGGTAATGTTCCACAAATCACTTATTTAAAATTAAGTAATAACAGTTCTGGAGTAAACTTTGGTACTGAAAACTATAATTTAGGTGATGATGTAAAAATTGAATGGACGGCTACGGATGTAGAGGGTTTATTCAATAGCCCAATAACAATTGAGTATACTACTGACAATACTACATGGTTACCTGTAATTTCTGATTATGGATCATTAGTTGGTAACCCAACAACCTATTCTGATTCTTACTCTACCTTTACTGCGCCGAGTGCTGGTTTTTTTAAATTGAAAATAATAGCCCAAGATAGATCAAATAACTTAAGTGTTCCAATTATCTCTAATGCTCAAAATGCCGGAAACTGGAGTGTTTATGCTGGAACTACAGATAGAGGAGTGGGTTCTTCTGCAGCCAGTTCAAGTGTGTCGATTAATAATAATAGTGGAAATATTTTTGCAATAAACAAAGTTAATAATGACATATATTTCACTGATAGATCAAAGAATATTCAAAGAATGGATTCTGCTACAGGGTTAACTAATATATTTATAAATAGTGGGACTAATAATTTAGGTTTATCTGGCACCATTAACTCATCTTCAAAAATTAATACTAGGTATACACGATTAGTAATTAGTAATGACGGAGTTATGTACTTGATGGAAGCTATAGGAAGTAATTCAAGTGGTAAAATTTACGCTATAGATTTAGATAGCTTAGATTATACACTTTATGCGGGTGGTGGGGTAAATATCGATCCTACAACAGCAACGCCATCAGACCTTTATATTTTAGATGGCCCAATTACAGTTGATGAAAGTGGTTCGCTATACTTTTTAACAAAATGTGAAACAGCTAACTGGGACAGATTTAATGATGCCTTTAGAATTGTTAAGTTAACACAAAAACCAGATAAAACAGCTGATGATGTTTCTCACTTTGCCGGCAACTGTATTAGGGCAAATATTCCTAGTGATGGACCTTTTGTGGCAACAGCAAGCCCATTAGGAGCTTATCATTACCCATCTATAGGTGATATGACAGTCTGGGATAACGGAAATAAATTCTACTTCCACTTTCATGCTAGTACCCCGTTAAAAATTTTAAACGGGAATATTTATAAAACTAATTTAATGGGTGGGTCGGGTGTTACTCTCAAGTATAACCCTGCAAACAGTAAGCTTTATGTTGGCCGGGGTGAAGTTAGAGAATATACACCAAACCTTACAGGAGCTAATGGAGCAACTTTTACCACTTTTATAAGTGGAAGTGGTACAGATGGTGATTGTTTAGCTGATGGAAAACTAGCTTCAAACGCATGTATCAATGCGCACTTTACTATGGGGACAAACTCTAACGGAATAGTCTTTATTTCGGATGGGCCAAATATTAATTCATTAAGAGAGTATCGCATACGGTATAAAGACAACTTAGGTAAAGTGCGTACTGTTGTTGGTAATCTTCCGTTTTATGGTGACGGAGAAGATAAGTCGATTATGAGAGGAAGGTTCTCTGGAATCTATTATAAAAAAGCCACTGAGCCGAATCAAGCGGCCTTTCCAGAGGGGTTATATTTTGTTGAATCTAATGGTGTTGTAATGGGCTATGTTGACCCTGTTACATCTGTAGTTTCAAAATTATTTGGTAGCCAAAAAGGTGGAAGTGTTAATTATAGTACTGGCAATGATCTTGGGCCATCAACTGATTTAGGTCCGGCATACTCTGGTGGTAATGGAATGCCTCTTTCTTTTTATAATGGATTACCATATATGAAATATATGAGTAGAGCGCTGTTAATCGATGAAAATAAAAAGGCAGTTAGAATTCAAAATAATTCAGCTGTCTTTTGGCAGGCTAATAATGGAGATGCTGCCAGCTCTTATGGAATGCATGTTCATGGTGGGATGCAGAACTATACGATGAAAGGTAATGGTATATTTGTTATTGGTGGTTATTATAATGGGCCTAGCCATAACCAAGAATATCCAAGGATCTTATACTCTAATTTTGATACTAATTTAATCACTGTAGTTATGGGCGGTACAGCTTCTGGAGTTAGTCCTGATAACTCCACGCCAGGTGCTGTCAAAGATTTAGGGATATCAGCGGCTTGTCGTAATAATGGTGCTTGCTATATAAGCTATCAGCCAACAGAGGACAGGTTATATTTTGTTGAGGGTAACAAGTTAAGGTATATTAACGATCCAACAAATACAGCAAACTCTACTCTTGGAACTTTATTTATTGGAGCTGCTGCAATCAATAATTTCATCTTTAAAGAAGATATGTCTCAGTTATTCTATATAATGGGCGGAAAACTTTATTGTCATGATATATCTAGTGGTAAAGCATGGTGTAATGACACTGACTTAGGCCCAACATCAGGTTTAGGTTCAATTAGTAGGGGAGCCAATCAGTTCACATGGGCTGACAGTGGTCACTTATTGATAAGTAATTACCAGGGCCTTATTTTAAAATACAAACTTTTAGATTAGGTCTTTTATCAATTGAGCGATTTTTTAAAGCTGTGTTTAATTAAGTTCTTATAGTGGGTTTAATCACATGAAATTAAGTTATCATGGCCTGGCTTTACAGCTCTAAGCCCAATTTTAAGCTTCAAATCCAATATAAACCTATTTTATCTCTTTAAACAGCGGGCCGGCTGTTATTTACCTAAATGAACCCATTTAACATGATACGCTGCGATGACACTTCGGTTCGTATGAAATGCCTAAAAAGCAACTGCTTTGACTTGAGTTTCCAGCTTTACTTCGTGAAATGATAAGAAATCCAAATTCATGAATTAAATTTACAAAATTTCCTGAAAAAAATATGTCTGTTGATGAAACAAAAACATATTAATTAAATTCCTAGGAGGGAAAAATGAAATTAATTTTAGCAATAGTACTATCTTTAGGCTTAGCTCAAACAGCTTCAGCTGGATTCGGCGATTTCTTTAAAACAAAAGAAATTTCTAAAAGAATGTTAAACACTGTAATTAAAAACCACCTTATGGTTGCAAAAGTTACTCACCCAGCTCCAGGTTTAAAATTATTTGATGCATGTTTTAACGGTCAAAACTTCGTATCTAAGACTGGCACTAAAGCTAACCGTTGTGTTGGTTACAGCTATGAAGTTGTAGAAGATACTAAGTATGACATTAAGCCAAGAACTATTAAAATGTGTAACAAATGGGAAAAATACGCTCCATCTGCATCTGTAAACAAAACTGCTCGTAAAGAAGTTAACTGTCGTTGGGTAAAAGGTATGGATCTTCCATTCGGTCATTATGCTCATAGTGATAGCGAAAAAGCTCACGATATGTTTAACATTTGTGACTACAAAAAAGTTCCAACAACTTTCCCTTTAACGCAAACTATTGAAGTTTACTCTTTATATGACAACTTCAGTGACAAAATCTACTGGCATTCTTCTCAGGAAGACCGTGCACAACCAGGATACCAGAAGTTTTACTACACAATTCCATATTGTGAAGATTTAGGTGATGACGATTTACCAGATACTAAAAAATAATTACTGAATAATTCGTTACAATTACTATTTTCATTTAACGGGGACCTTAAGTAGGTCCCTGTTTTTTTTTATTTTTTGCATGCATGGCGTTACGCTTAATACAGCCCCGTGTCTAAAACAGTTTAAAAGGCTTCCCAGTGTTAGGTTTCTGTAATAAATAAGTGAGTACAAAACTTGAAGATAGAATATAAACTTAATTAAGGAGCTAAAAATGAAAGCATTACTAATTGCTGCAAGTATTATTGTTATGGGTGGGTTATTTACTGGTTGTCTAGAGAAAAAAGCAGACAGTGCAGGTGATGCCGTAAACACAACTAAAGAAGCAGCAGGAAACATGATGGACAAAGCTAAGGAAGCTGCTGGCGATATGAAAGACGCTGCTGGCGACGCTATGGATGCTGCTGCTGATAAAGCTGGCGACATGAAAGACGCTGCTGGCGACACTATGGATAACGCTGCTGACAAAGCTGGTGACATGAAAGATGCTGCTAAAGAAGCTGTTGGGCAGTAACTTTTTAGTTAATTAATAGAGTAAATTTCAACCCACTATCATCTGATAGTGGGTTTTTTTATATTATTAATTAACTGATGTTGCTTTCTCAAAACCTCTACTTTAAACATTTAAACTAGGAAAATAAGCGGAAGTAGAGGTTTATAATGGGTAATAAAACTTTCCGCTCAAAAACATAGCATAAGGTCTTAATTTTACTGGTTTTTAAATGCAGTTTAATAAACAAAAGCGCTTGCCAAGAGCTCATAATTCAATTACTTTTCTATTTCGCTAAAGCGGGTGTAGCTCAGTTGGTAGAGCGCGACCTTGCCAAGGTCGAGGCCGTCGGTTCGAGCCCGATCACCCGCTCCATTTATTACCCTATGTTTTTAATCAAAACCAAAAACCTAAATAATGTTCTACTGTTAGTACCCAAATCGGCGGATACTCCGCATTAAACCACTCCATAAAATGTAAAATTTAAAAAAAATAATAATAATCATAGCTGGATAAAAAAATATCCAGAAAGTTTAATCACCTACCAACTTGTG
>Ga0114957_1003054_pt1 | contig 15396 bp, 22 predicted proteins | sample BantaG_FD_87175 | JGI IMG/M metagenome (GOLD analysis project Ga0114957, IMG submission 87175) | Marine algal microbial communities from Bantry Bay, Ireland - BantryBay_4 metaG | ecosystem: Host-associated > Algae > Red algae > Unclassified | place: Bantry Bay, Ireland | collected 2014-11-21 | reverse complement strand
TTGTAGGCACCAGATCATCCATTCTCATATGAAGAAACGCTGGAATCGACGATTTCCTGACAGGATCAAATGATCCTTTTTGCTGGATCAATTGATCCTCGCTCATGGTAGAATAGACACTAGTTAAAGGTGCGGCTCCAAAAGCGTTGCTCTTTCCGCCCATACGTCCTCCGCCAGGCCAGGTCTCAGCTTCAGGTGCTTCTCCTCGCTCCGTGCTTCTGCACATATGCGCCCGGCTCATCACAACTTTCTGGATGCAATTTCCAGCGACCGAGAACGGGCCCATGATCTCGACCGTCAGGCCATTGTTCAGGGATCAAAGACCGATCAAGATATGCTGCGATTCCCGATGATTTTGCAATGGACTTGCCTTCGTCCCAAAATAGCACGCAAGAGGAGATCTGCTGGTCTTTATCCACCTCGCACTGGGCCGTCAGCCAAATTGGCCAGCGGGCCCGCCTCCGCTCTCTGATCATTCAAACGGGACGTGTGACCCCTGGCACGCCCCCCAGTGGGGAACCAGCCAGATTGGCGGATGGGCCCGGCTCCACGATATGGGGGGCCAGAAACAGCGATGGAGGGCTCGTTGCTGTCATTTGCTGCCTCTTGTGTCTGAGCACCCGAAGTCTTTGAGCGGAGAGGCGCCGTTGAGAATTGTTAGTTGACACGTCACTGGTTCTCGGCCACGTTTAAGCGAAACGAGGATCGTATGGGTGGTACTATTGATCTCGGATGAGTGCTAGGTTTTTTGTGGAACGACTGTACTTATGTGATTCCGATCAACTAGATTCGCGTTTTCTCTCTTCGATTTGGGGTGCCCGATGTTGCTGTGGGGCCGTCCCCAACCCCGAGAGCCTAAATGGAGCCACGTGGAGCATTCGTGAGACACGTTTCTGACACGTATACACGTTCGGACTTAGGGAAGACGTTGTTGGGTGTGCTCTTACATCCAGTTGCCTGCCAGCCCTCTCCAATCTCAATTCTCTTCGGCCATGCCAACGTGATTCTCGATCTCAAAATCAAGTCAGCATCAGAAATCGCTTATAAGAGAATCGTTTTACCGCAGGCCCGGTGGTTGTTTTCTGTTCACGATTAGTGACCAAGGCGAGCAAGTTATGATCATTGAATTTGGCGCATTGATAGCCGGACTATTCAATCTCTCCACCGTGTGAAAGACGACTGTTGATCTGCTTTGGGCTCACGCAGAGACTGGAATGTGCAACAAACCCACCCGACGGAGTTTATAACCCCCTAAGCACACAGAGCGGTCCACTTATGAGAAGTGCGACGCGCAGCGGAAAGCCGAATTTCATTTTACGGATATCGGAGAAGTGGCGGTTGCAGACGTCGAGGATGCAAAGTGCATCACGAATGAAAGAAGCAATGCTGGATTGGCCGACGTTCATGGCACACTACATTCTTTGCCAGAATTGTGCGCTCGACGTCGGGTAAGCCGGCAGGGTGCTTCGGCTGAACGGTTGCGAGACGTCTGCATCCTGAATCGAGACAATTGCGGTTCTTTCTCATCTTCTTTTGTACGGAACCGATCTGATGGGCGATCTGGAGACCAGCGTAGGACTTTTCCGGAGAGATCGGCATCTCCACTGAATCTTTCTGATGCTGCAGTGCCTTTCCAGACCGTCAAGCCATGTGCGCCTGATCCGTAACGCTGTTTCTAGGAAGCGTGCAATTCCATCAGTCCGAGTACGCTGCACGACGAAGGTAATCCCTTTCCAACCGCAATGAATCGGATGTCATGCTCACGCCACACAGCGGAAGCACAGGCACATGATTTTGCCCGAATCACATTAATTGAATGCGCACACACGTCAGCTAGCACCAACTATTTTGATGTGACACGGGACATAGTGCGGATGAAAACCCGGAAACTTCGATTTCGGATCTGACAGATCAGATTGCACGCCTGTCACGAGGCATGTTTCGGGAGCTGGCGGCACTGCTACAGCATCTCATGACAGCGACTCGAATCGATTCGTGCGACCCTGCATTGCGATCCCTCAACGTACCAGCCTGTCCTGCCAGAGCGGCGCAAGCGCCTCTTGCGTTTGCTCGTGAGGGACGAAGTTTCCCATCCCAGGGTCCATGTGCTGCAGTTTAGAGAGACGCACTCGTCCAATCACTCGCGCGGAGTTGTCAGCGTTCCAAACTCGCTGAACTGTGCGACACGTCAAACGCGTCTGGCAAACGCGAAGGTGCTCGTCCCGAATGGGCCAAAAGAGCCTGTGTCAATTCAAAAGACTTGCACGCCCCAGTTTAAATACCAGAAAAAGGGTGTGACCATGCACTCCTGCTCGGCGGAGTAAATAAAACGAGATTCAGAGTAGAGGCATATCATGGTTGGGTTGCCCCTCCAATGTAAACTACCCCTTCTAACTCATCTCACAAAGTCGTACTATAGTCAAGCTCAACAGGGTCTTGTTTCCCCGCGGATATGTCCAAGCCCGTTCCCTGGGCGGTGAATTCGCTAGATAGTGGATCGGGACAGTGGGAATCTCGTTAATTCACTGACGCGCGTCACTAGCTCATGTGGATTACCCAGGATTTCCATTTCTGGGGCCCGGACTGAATCTTAAGCTGAAGGCACACAAATTCCTCCAGCCCTCTCCCGTTCAGTCTCTGTAACGGATGCAATATCGCACGCGCGACTTAGCCTCTCACCACTGGGTCACTCCATAGGCCGTATGGGTTCTCACCATCGGCTCCGGTCATCATTCCCGCCGCGAGTTTCCCCGCGGGGATGGTACCACACGCCTAAGATTGGAAGGTTTCCCTGTACAAGGAATGTCGCACCCGTGAGACGTCGAGTCTCCAAGGGGGGGTACCAGCCTGAACAAGCTTTTCACCCAGACTATCTTAACCAGGTAGTGTTTAGATGACGAGGCTATTGGCGACCTTCGTTTCTACCGGCTGTCCAGGGGAGAAGCATTTCCGCAACTCCCCAGCCCTTGTGCTAGTTCCCCCTCGAGGGATTTCACACAAGCACCATTGACGGGTGGGAAAAGACTGTACCTCAAGCCGTTCTAACTTCAAAATCCAAACGACCCACACCTTAGCAGTCGTTGAGACGGTCCGTCGTTGATGCATGTAAATACGGACTCGACTGCACATCGCCTCCCTGTAAAAGCTTTTTCGGAGGTTCGGCCACTAACCGAGATCCGCAGGCAGCTACTTTCTTTATGCCTCGCTGCCTGGGTAGAATTGTACAAGTTCTCACGAGACCAAGACGGCGAGTGGACAGGGTCCCGATAGCCTGGTGTGTCGCCATCCGAAATGGAGGACTAGACGGCATAACGTTTACGCGCCGCCTATCTCTCTCAAACGGTATGAGCACTTGGACTCGGTCGACCAGCACGAAGGGATCTTGGCCAACGCGAAATCGAACAAACGAAGACTCCACAAGATCGCCGTGATCCACCTGTGATCACGACGGCAAAGCCGGCGTGCAGGCGGGTGGACGAGCTGAGGCTTTAATCAAAGTCATGCAATTCACATTACGTAACGCAGTTTCCTGCGTTCTTCAACGTTACGAGAACCGAGATATCCACCGGTATGTGTCGTATATGTTTGTTTTATCCACTACATCCTACCAGCTGTAGCTGAGTGAAAAGAATGGGTGCCAGCCGCCCTGCTGGCACCTCCACTCTGATGACAGCAAGACCTACGAAAGTCGTCCTTTCCGCACCGCAGGGGGCAATGGCAACTAAAGTTGCCAACGGCACTGCCTGCGCAGCAAGGTCAGAAAGGATTTTAGAAAGCAATGTATACGAGTTGTTACTATAGAAAAAGAGGGGTCTCAACCGTTTGGCATGTGTGTGTGTTCTCAACAGTTTGTGAATAATTCTTTTCCAGGTACACCTAAGGAACGTTGTGTTCGTTTCGATATCTGCGAAACTACCCATCCCTCATGAGACTTCCGTGGCTCCCAGGTTACCGCCTTCGCGGACACCGTCCCTCACGGAACATTGCTGTCGCAGGGGACCGACTTTCTCTGAAGCACGCTCTACCGTTTGGAAAAAATACGCCGTCCCTTACAGTCTGTCGACCTTCTGCACCGGACAGAATGCTCGCCAGGAAACAGAGATTGGCTGCGGATTGCCCATGTCTTGTCTCTAAGAACAAATATCCGAGAGAGTTGCTACCATCCGCAGGGGCGTTACCTTTCTGGTGCACCCCGTGTTTATGTTCACGGAGCCGCGGTATCTCTCCGTTTTCGGGTGTTCTCGCAATTTGAGAATGTCACAGCTGACCCAAAAGCCCGCTGCCTGCACATAAAAGGATTACTTGTTTCTTTTGACCATCATTCGATACGAGCGACGGGCGGTGTGCTCAAAGGGCAGGGATGAACTCGGCGCAGTCTGAATGGTCCTGGACGCAAAGCGAACGACTGCTTCGTGGCCCTATTCTGTGCAACCCCACCCGCCCTGCATCCTTGTTGCAACCAGCTTCTGACAGACAGTCGTTGGCTGCGCTTCCGGTGAGGTCGCCCGACCGCAGAGCAGATCTGGATGTGACTGTACATGCGAGGTCGTTTATTCACGGCGTGGAATGCGCAGTCGCGATCCCCCTCTGTCATCCTACCCGCCCACCCAGACGTTGTCATAGCAAGGCGTCGTGTGCAGCATGAGAATAAAATCGGAAGCAGTCACGACCCGTCTTCGGCCCGCACAAGAACATCGCACCACCCACGCTCGGATTGCGACACTCGGAGCACACGAGTGTGCTGCGATTCGTCCTGCAAACGCGACAGCGGCGCTGCGCCCGAAAAGCGGCACCGCCACCCGACGTTGGGGCGCACCGCTGCGTTGTTGGTGTCAGGTGCAGGCTCACCACGTATGCGGGGGCCACAGTCGCGTCAGTGGCTGCTTGCGCGGTGCGCGACCGCCAGCCCGTGCTGTCAAAGGTGTTGTCTATCGCCCGGATGCCAACCCCTGTCAAAAGGGCGCCTGCTTCCCGGAAGAGGCCGGCCCGTGTGCTCCCGAGTTGAACACCCAAGCGTTGACAATGCAAACGCGCAGCAATGATGGATTGACACGCTGCGACTAGTCGTGAGTAGGCCAGTTCAATAGGGGTCGAAGCATGCATCACGGGGGGACCGTTTCGGGGGGGTAGTCGTCATGCTTTCGAGGGGGGCTATCTCTTTACAATACCTCTTTATTGAGACAATGCTGACTTACATTAACTCGGTAACTCTCTAATCACGAGGCTGCACGAGATACGAATCTTGTGTTCCAACGAGGACCCCGTCGGGACCGGCAACGGGGGGGTCGTGCCCGCAACAGGGGGGCATTCGAAAAGGTCGGCGCAACAGCGCGAGGCAATATAGACGGACGGACCGCGAGCGGCGACACTCGGGCAAGCACACTGACCACGCGTCACGATACGCGACACAGCAGGCTCGCCACCTTCACGACGACGGCGCGGACAGCGACGTCAAGGACGCACCGTGTGCACGCCTGCCAAGCATTGTCCCATCGAGTAGCTGCGATTTGCACGCTGCGAGCGTGCGTATTCCCTGCACAGCGCGTGCCGTTTGCGTCCCCCGCACGTAGCGCGGATCGGATTGTGTGCGCCGTAGTCCGCCCGAGAGATGGTTTCTGCGCGGCGCGAGTAGATTCGTCGCCTCCGGGCGCTGCTGAAGCGGGCGAATTTTGTCGTCGCGTTGCAGCACTCGCGCATCGTTCTGCCACCGTGTTTGTTTTCCGAGTTGGGGGCGCTATTGACTGCGCGTCGTGCCCGCCAGCGCCTCATTCGTCTTTTGACGACCCGTTACATGCTTTCCCGCCGCAATCGGATTTCTCAGTATACAGACTGGAGGGACAGGGAGTTGCACTCGTTACCGCCCCCGTACTTCATTGCGCATCTTCGTGTGGAGCCTAGCACATTTGCTTACCTCGTGACTTGTTTGGACTCGACGGCTACTGATATTCTTCACCCGCCGTCGGTGTGGCAACACGCTCAGCCCACCCCACCCAGTTAGGGAGAAGGCGCGCCGAACCATGTCGCCGGGTAGTCCTGTCGGGGAACACCCGCCGCGGAAAGAAACCCCGAAGAGCACAAACGCACGGCGTCGACCGGGGGGAGACGCCCCGAGCGACAAACACGAATTGTGTGACCGGAAGGTTACTTGCCCGCGTCGAACGCCTCGAGGAAACACTCACGCTTCGCCCTTTTATCCCGTCCGTTCCCCTCAGACCCTCCTGAAACCCCCCTCAGACCCCCTCAAAGGACCGTGAGAAAACCTTCCTCAGACACCCGCAAAGAACCCTCGGAAACCCCTTCCCTCAGGGCCCATGGGGCCAGTCTCAACGGAGGACGGCAGAAGCTTCGAGTACCGCATTGAGTAGAGGCGGGGAAAGGGTGCTACGTGACACCCTCGCGGCGCCCCGGGGTCAGAGGCGCGGTGTAACGTTGGTCAATAGTCCAAGCAGGGCTTTCAAAAAATTAGGCCTTTAACTGGGGGCCTGCCCGGGGTGTGACTAGTCCCAGAGAAGTCTCGAGATCGCGGTTATTGTTGGTGAGCCACGGGGTGATCACAAGTGGGTCGCCACCGGAACGACTCGAAATATGCGGAACTTTAAAATATTTGCCCTGAACGGGTTTGACGATGGTCGGGATTTGTAGTGGATCCTGACCGACCGGTTCCTTGGATCGGCTGACCCCCTCGTGACTGGAAGAGGGCCCCGTGCCGAGGCCTGACAAGCAGTAAAGCTGTCACAGCTGGGGCGCCCGCAGCTCTTTGTCCGTATACATCTCGTAATTGCTCTGTTTCGGTTCGGCCACTATGGCAACGGGGCATCTGTTCTTGTCGTGGCTCAGCGTTTCGGGGTTTCCCCGGGTACAGTAGTCAACGCGATCCGTCGGGTGTTGTCGGCTATTCTGCGCTGGGAGGCCGGCATGCTCCGCTGGCCAACTGCTGTTAAATGCCAGGCACACTCGCGGGATTCAGCGAGCGCATCATGTCCACTCTCCAGCTCCCATCGTTTTCGGCGACGCCCTCCGGGCGACGCCGTTTGCGAGTGCTGCGCGGCCGGCGTAGCGAACTCCCACCACCAGCATGCCCCCCGGCGTCCGCCGTCTGGGTGTCCACCTCCGCCTCCGCCCTGGCGGTGGCGGGGTCGACGTCGGCCACCTCTGCTTCCGCCCGGCCAGTGGCCGACTCGTCCTCGGGCATCCCGGCCTCGTCCGTGTCAGGGGCGGACTCGTCGTCGGGCACCCCCCCGCTGCGCCGGCGTCTGCACGCAGTGCGATAACGCACCACCTCCCTGTCGAGACAGGCGATGGCGGCGGTGAGAACACCTTCCAAACCTTCGTCAAGCGCGTCAAAGACGGACCACCCATACTCGGGGTTCAAAAAAAGACGACTGCCCGGTTCGTGTTGACGACACGCGACCTGAACTATGCCACGTAATTTAGAACGTGGCAACACTTGAGCTTGGAGTTCTTCGTGGGCAAGCCGATACCGTAGCCGCGCGCCCGCGAAGTGATGTTGAAACGCCATACGGCCGCATACCGCTGACGCGCTGTCATCGGCAGCTGCGCCGGCGCGAACCGCGAGCGGTCGGACACCAAGTGGTGTTGACGCGCGTTCATCAACGACCTGAGAACGTACGTCCACTCTTTCTTGAGGGGGTGGTCAAGAAACGGCAGCCTCCCCATCTGGAACATCTGCTGAATGGGAATGTTGGAGAGCGGCTCGCACGTGGCATCGAGTGGGAGCCGGCGCGTAACAGTCAACCACAGAGCATTGTGGGCAAGAAATTGACATGCATCGAGGTGGCGTCAAGCCTGCTCCGACAGACACGGAACAGATGCACACAGCACAAGGACAAAACCAGCGACATCTCCGAGGATGGATATGCTCTCGAACTGCTCCGCGGCACCTTCTTGCGCTCTGTTTTTTTGTGCACGAACCGTCGACTCCTGAGCATGATCAAAGACCAGAGAAAATGTAGTTGAGGGAGTACCATGTGCATACATGAGACCGGCATCTCGCGGGAAGTGGTCGGATTCATTAACAGACTTTAGATTCTGCCTCTACACGTCTCATTTGTCCAGAAATATGTAGGGATACCTGCTGGAAGCAGTCCATAACGCTAGCAGACCCCCCTGACCATATTTGCCGATGGAAATATCGGGCAATCTGGAGACAATCGAGCATAACTTTGGCTCTGCTTGTCCGCTTGAGGTGTTCTTTGGCTCATTCTCTGGCGCTGTGCATTATATTTCATGACTCGCTACCGCATGAACATCCACGGTGCCCACAAAAAATAAAGGTCCATGACACCAGCTTCTGAGTACACGTGACAGCTCAAGAGCGGGAAATGCTCACAAGCACGTTCTGTGTCACGATTATGACTCGACATACCCACTGTAGCGGGAATGATGTCAGCGCTACGTCTGTCAACTTCATTGGCTTCCTGCAGACGCTCACCAGCATGAGGTTTTTGAAGGTGTCGAGCGATGTGGAACGAAAACGAGGACAATATTGCTTTAAGCATGTGCACCCTTTCTTGGCTCTCGCTCGAGAGACGCACCAACAGTCGTGCCCACCTCTTCAGATATCCCAGAAGCCCACTGCTGGCGCTTCTTCTCAGCTTTGCGATTCTCAGCCACGCATGCCGGCAACCGTGGCTTGTTCTCGCGTCGTCGCATGTCTCCAAGCTTCGTCGCCTTGCGCGCTCCAGCCCTGGCTGCCTTTCTCGACATCGAGTAGAACGCCAGTACGTAAGAACCCGCTTCCCGCGCGAGTGCCATCGCCCGCGTGAGCGCCACGGCGCGCTGGAACTCCGTGGCGCCGGGGTACTCAACCGCGTTCTGGTCGTAGCGTCCGTGCCAGGCCTCCAGGCCCTGCTCCCCGTACTGCCCAACACTATCAAAACGCTCCAGAACGTCTGGAGCGTGGCACATGGAAATGTGCAATTTGGGAGTGATTAAGAGCCATGGAAAGGTGCCCTTCAAGAGAGTAACCTTAGACCCTGTGTCGGCACGGAACTGCGCGGCCTCGTCCCCAGAGATGTTGGTTGCGCGGTTCAGCGTCTTGCGCACGCGGTTCCGCAATGATCACGCCCGCTCATACGCGGCCAGGTGGTTCTTCGAGACCTTCCTCTTGAGCGCGTCGCACACGTGTGCGCTGTTCTTGCCGATCTTAAAGCAGTCTCGGCCCATAGGCGGCCCGTCGTGATATGACGTCGGCCGCACGCGCACTTTCTCGTGCAGGAGCTTGACCAACTCCGCGGCAAAGGCGGCGCCCGCCTGCCGTCCAGCATCAGCCCCGAGACTCGCGCTCCGACAAACCATGACCATCTCAATCATCAGCCGCATGTACCGATGAGTAACTCCTTGGGTGGTGTGCAGGGGAGCTGGCAAAATGTGACCCGGGTTGATCGCAAGAAGTGGGCTTCTCACAACCGAGCAGTGGTGCTCGGCAGTGCCGGGCGCGCCCACCGTCGGTGCGGCGCCGTCAGCTTCCATACGACTGGCAAAGTGAGTAGCATCTCGCAGATGCCGACCGACCACAACGTCATTTAGCGTACCACAAGCCACGTCAAGTAGGGCCTGCGCCTTGCTGGGCACCCTGGTGCTCTTGTATCCGAGACAGGGCTGCGTCGCACTGGCCCCCTTGAGGCCCGATACGCCGAAGCTACGCCGCGTAGTCACGGCCTAGAAGAAGCCGCACCGGCCGGCGCACGCCCCGCACCCAGACCCCGTCGCGCAGTAGAGCGTCTATTTGTGGCAGGTGCATCTATAACATCTGCGCGAATTCATCGTGGTCGTCCGTCTGGCAGGGACAAGCTCCTGCCAAGAAGATCTTGGACGGTCTATCGGGGTGGGCTTGTTTGATGATTGTCGCGACGATTGTCACCGTCCCCGGGTCACCGCCCTTGTCCAGACCGAGTGTCACTTGCACATCCGGCACCGAGGGCAGAGGCGAGCCGGGAAGGGTTGGCAGATCCGCCGCGCCGGCAAGCGCGCAGGCCACATCCAGGGCGCCGCGAACTGGCCGTTAGATAAACCGCCCGGCGGCACAGAGAGCTGACACCCTCTCTTGTAGGGCTGCCGTAAGGGAAGCAATGTTGGCGCCTGCGCCGGTCACAATGACCTTCTTCCCAGGTGAGGATGAGAGCTCCCGGCGCGCTGCACGAAGCGCCGAAAGGCTCGTCAGATCTGTGACCGCTCCCCCGAGAGCCAGGCGCCAACGGTTGAAGCCGATGTGGTTCATCGACAGGGCTGGCACCAGGCCCACTTGCTCCGCAACGGATAGGCGCACAGAAGCGCTCGTCGGGCGCGTTCTGCGCCGCTGGGTGCGCGCTGCCCTTTCGGGCGTCACGCCAAGTAGCCGGCGCGCAGTTGCACGGCGTTTGTTGACCTGACTGGTCTTCCCCAAAGCTTTCCTTGGAGACAGCTGCCTCTTGTAAACGCGCACGCGCCCGTTTTTGAGCTTCGGGTGGATCTTGAGGCGCTTGCTGTGCAATAAAAGTGCATTGGAAATTGCTTCCAGGACCGATTTGTCGCCCTCCCGGGCGTCATTTCCAGCCAGAAGGCCATCAGGGAATGCGTGGCAATCGGGAACTGCCGGAGGCTGGGTTGCCGTTCTTGGCACAAATTAACCCGAGGCTAGCGGCAGGCGGCGGCTAGATTCCGCCCCAGGGTGTTGCTGTTCTGCTGCAGCTGCAACAGGCACGAGAGTCGCGTCAAGACCCTGCTCGCGAGGTACTGCCAGCTGAGCGGCAGATTTCTGCTCGACAGACACGCGGACGGTTGGCGCTGACGCATCGCACACTGCGCAGCCCCCCCCCGACACGAGGACAACTGTCCCGGCACCAAGAAATGCGGTGGCGAGGGGCAATACACGGAGCATCGGCGCACCTACAGAGGACCCAGCCGTCGCGTCACCGCACGGGGGAGAGAGCGGACAGGAGGGGAGGAGCGTCGGGGGAATCGCCGCTGCGTGGACGGGTGGCAAGGATGGGGAGGGTGCCAAGACAGCGGCTCCACCTGGATGAGTAGGGTGAGGAAGAGGGGGGGTGCAAGGAGGAGGGCTGGTCGCCATTCGACATGCTGTTCGCTTGCACCTGCGATAGTATGAGTCGCGCAGACTATGGCGGGTACCGCTGGTATCTCTGCCCCAAACACCGGGGCCCTGCGTGCACGAAACTGTAGTACTACGCCAGAAGCGTTGTACTCGTGGCCGTGGGTGCTGGTGCGCGGGAGCTGGGTGACCTGCGCAGCGAGCCCAGAACCGTCGTCAAAAGCACGTCTGTTTTGGCCTGTTTTTAGCCTCTTGGAGGCCCGTGTTCCTGTTTCAAGAAACAGAATTCCTGTGCAAAAAAGATCGACCCCCACTGACAGGCTCTTAGAGGCCATCCCATGCGAGGTCCTTGCAAATGTGTGTTTGCGAGAGCAGGAATCGTTCCTCACTCCACAAATTGCGCCTGCTAGCAGGGCCATAGATGCTTCTCCGTCTCTCTCTCTTTCTGGAAGGGTGAAGTGTATACGTCTTATGCTGTATCTCTCTTTTCAGGAGTTGAGATGCATCTATCCCGGCGAACAGATGATTTTGGCGCCCTTTCTGGAAAAAAGCAGCCCTGACGGAAACCCCAGGGCGGATTGTAGATTATCTGTTCGCCAAAAAACACCCAAAAGCAGACGTGCTCTTGACGACGGTTTTGGGCCCGCCGCGCTGTGGTGTGTCGCCTTTGCCGCGTGCCGCTGCAGCTTGTGAGCGCCCACGGCGCATCTGTCCGGGTGAACTCGTCGGATTGTCATGTGCTGACAGCGGGGCGGGTCAATCCAAATTGGGTAGTGTCATGCATTAGAGGGAATTATCTGCATCGTAGGTATTTGGCAGCGCGGGACCGGGCCAACTACTGGCCCCGGTCCCCGCGCAGCGGTTTCCGCACTTTCAGGACGAAGGGCCACGACGGTGGGAGGCACCGTCGTCGCCGGCAACTAAACCATGCCTGTTTGTCTTGGCGATTCGGTCGGCCTGACTTCCTGGACCTTGAGGCCCACAGCGGGTGACGCACGAGCGGCTAGGACGGCCAGTACTTCCCTACTCTCCGAGGTGATCGCGATTCATTGTAATACATTTGGCGCTCCGGGTAAAACTCTGGCATTGCTAGCGCGGTGCCGGGGACGAACCATGTTGGTGCATCGATCGCGTGAACCCAGAGGGGTTGTCTTGGGTGCGAATTTGACGGTCGAGCGAGGACGTCCCGAGGGACCGTGCTTCCTGTTGTCTTTTTGGATTGCGGATCTTCCTCTCCTTCCCCGCTCAACGATGTCGCGTGGTAGACCTGCATGCCTGACCAGCATCCAAAGCAACCACGCCATCGGCGGGAGACGACGGCTCGCTGGCGCGGCCAACCTGGGACCCGGGTCTTCGGCATAGGGTCGGCCCCGGCTTGGCGGCGGTCGTACGGTGGTAGGTGAGTTGGACTCCCTCCCCGAGGACCCCGGCCACACGCCGACCAACGGGACTCGTCCCCCCATCATCCGGAACGGGTGACTGCGGGCACGGTTTGCCACGATGGCCGCCAGGGGGCCTCCAAACAGCCCCTGGAAACAAGGCTTGCCGGGCTATGGGACGTTGGCAACTTCCCATTGGGGTCGGTGTGACGTCAAGCGGTGCTTGGCCGGTGAGCTGTGTCGGTTGCGGCGATGGATCTGACAAGTTCATCCCGACCGCGCCGCGGTACGATTGAGATGGCGTCCTCGGCGCTGGGCTACGTTACTGTGTCGAATTGGCGACCCGGACAGCGGCGGTGCTCCGTGTTGGAGCATTCTCCCAGGAATTCCCGGCGGGGTAATCGACGGAGGAGCGTGAGGTGGATGAAGACCAAGATTTTTGGCGGGATCGTCACCATCGGTGTCTTCCCCCGGCGTCGCCGGACTTGTGGGTGGGGCTTTGCTCGTGGCAGCCCATCCCGGTGATGAGGCCCTGTCAAGTTTCTCGAAGAACATCCGGACTCACGCGAGGCACTCGGCAGCCAGCGTTACGAAGTTGCGACAAGGACCGGGCGAGATAAGACGCGACTGGTCTCGCGCAACGCGAGAGAGAGAGGAAGCAGATATGGAGGCGAGCGCAAGACACAAAGGGGGCTGCTGCGAGAACAACGACGAGCCATTGAGAACCGCAATACCGACTGCGAGGACGGCGCGTTGTCACCGGCGGCACCGCCGAACTCGGATCCGCATCCGTAATCGACGGTCATCGAAGTGGTTGTCCTCTTTCCCACGACACGGGTGGGGTGACGCCCGTGACGGGCGTCGGCGCACGAGGCCTGTTTGTCCCCGTGTCGTGGGGACGACGGCGCGGGCAGAGTCCCGGCGCCGGGTGACGCCCCTGAGAGGGGTTGTCGCTCGTTGGCAACGCGGCGCATCCCCGAGGACGGATGGTTGTCGACGACGGCGGCGCCACTTCGGCAGCATCGACGACTGAGTCGCTGAAGGCGACCGATCAAGGGCTTCATTGAACTGATCGCATTCGGCGGCGCGACGGGCGGACATCGGCGTCACTGTCCTCTTCCTCCGACCCGACATAGATCCGACGGTACCGGCACCGCCGGAACGGGTAGCAATGAGCCGTCCCTGCGGGGCGGCCTCTGATTCGTGACCAGCGCCCCGCGTCAGAGGGAGAGGGCCTGCTCGGAGCAATGCGTGCTTGGGCCGGCAGAGCCGCGACGGTCGGCCCCGTTGAAATGGGGACGGGGGGCGACGCCCATGACGGTTTTCGACACACTCGACCAGTCCGCCCTTCGCCGTGGGCCGGCGACTGAGTCGGGGCGGCGTCGACGCGGCCAGATTTGGTGGAACCATGGTCGATCATCGACGTGGCCGCCTACCTCCTACCTGACATGGAACTGAATATGGTGCGGTGCTGGTGCGATCGGTGTCGGACAGCCTCGCCGGGGCGAGCGCTCATTGTAACGAGCGCCTAAACCGAAAGGGGGGTATCCTCTGGGCGTCAACGACGGTACAAAACGACGCCAGGCTCACGGGCCATCTCAACTAATGAGCAGGCGGCACTGGTGTCTGGCGCCGGCGTCGGCAGCCATGCCGTCCTCGTGGGGTTCATAGGTACGCGGGCACGGCGGGCCCGCGGTGCCTCGCCCACCGGGCGTGGCAGATGCAAAGGTGCCGGCCCGACAAGATCGTCTACGACGCGGTCCAACTCGTGGTGGGTGTCGGCGGTCACCGACGTGGCCTTTGTACTCCCCCCGGGATTGAGCCGGACAGCCCGACCGGGGCGAATGCTGATTCGTGACTGGCAGCCGAGCCGATAGCGGGAATGCGCGTGGTCGTCGTCGCGCGCGGCGTGCGTGGCTGGGCTCATCGCCGCAAATCGACTGCGACGAGATCGCAAGAGAGGCGCGCTGGGGTACTGGCTGCGCGCGACCGGGCCCTTAAGCAATACGCGACACTCATGCCGCCGGCGCGCGCCGCGCGTCTTCGTCTGCCCCCGTCGTCGTCGGCGGGCGCGGTGACGCCGACGGGGGGAGGTCTTCCCGTCGTCCGAATCGCGCTGCGACGACGGCGGCGTGGGATCCGCGAGGCGCGCTTCCGCCCGCCTCCCTCTTCCCGCCCTGCAGCAGCGGCGGCGGCGGCGGCGGCGGCACCGCCACGCAGGTGCGGCGCACGACGCCCGCCCGCTCCAGGGCGGCCAACGCGCCCAGCACCGCCCACCCCGGCACATCTCTGCGGCGGAGGGCGGCGAGCACGAGCGCCTGCGACGCACCCGACAGGCGCATGAGAGTGGCTACGAGGCGCGCGCGGAGAGCGGCCATGAGGAGCTCGACGGGGCGGCACCAGCCCTGCACGGTGGGCGCGGGGGGCTCAACGCGCAGGCTGTTCGGTGTGGGCCGCACCTGCCTGCGCGGCGGGCGCGCGGGGCTCGACCGGCAGGCTGCCCGCGTCGGCGGCGCCCTCGGCCGACGGCGCCATGACGCCCTGGTCGTGGGGGGCCGCGACGGCGGCCGGTTGGGGCTCGGCCAACGGCGCCGCGACCGCGATCCACTGCGGTCGCTGTGGCAAGCTGCGGTGCGGGAGCCTCGTGCGAACCCGTGCGGCGCTGTGGCGGGTCGTAGGGCGCGTCCGGTGGCACGCGTCGGGGATGGGCAGGAGCAGGCGGCGCCGCGGGCGAGGGCGGGCAGGGCGGGGGGGGTTGACGGGCAAGTGGGTTGTTGTTGCGACGTGCGGTGAACGTATCTTATTCAGTTTGGTCATTTTCAGGTTCCCAGGCCAGGGTGTACTGTGCGTTCTCGTTATAAGAGACAGCTGATTCGGCTCAATATGAAGAAAAAGTGGCCCACACGGACTGGAATGGAAGACTCGCGACCCATATTCTTTTGTAAACGATTCTCTTATAACGAGAAC
>Ga0114957_1003053_pt1 | contig 15400 bp, 13 predicted proteins | sample BantaG_FD_87175 | JGI IMG/M metagenome (GOLD analysis project Ga0114957, IMG submission 87175) | Marine algal microbial communities from Bantry Bay, Ireland - BantryBay_4 metaG | ecosystem: Host-associated > Algae > Red algae > Unclassified | place: Bantry Bay, Ireland | collected 2014-11-21 | reverse complement strand
GGCTACAGCGCTGACCAGCGCAAACCTTCGGCCAAAAGCGATTCGTAGAACTTGGGCGTTTTGCTTTGCAAAGCCACCTTTGACCAAAAAATCCAAGGCTTTACCTGATTCTTAACGCCATTAGAATCACATTTTGACTAAGCTCACAAAACTCGCCGTCGGGCGTTTTGCTTTGCAAAGCCACCCTTGTCTCAAACAGTTGTGAGCTCTTAACGCCAAAATATAATCCTAATGACTAAACCAGCTAAGGCCAATTAAACTAATTTAAAAGGATACCCTTTAAAAAATCATCACTTTATTGGTAAACTGATTCAATTAGGTAACTGGTGGGCTTATTTCTGAACATCCTTTATACACATTGATATTATAAAACCTTTCCTTTTAGGCTTTCTATCAATATAGGACCATAACCCACTGTATTTATGTTTGTCGATGCTTGAAATCAGTCCTTTACGCTTAAAAAAAGCAAAATTTAAACCGATGCCTTGATGAACATCGTTGATTGGAATCAGCCTTCTAGGTTTGAGCGTCTCTACTTTGAAGAATTAATAATAAAAACTATTGTTTCACATACAACAAATTCATAGAGCAACTTTCTTTATTGCCCACTGCCAAGACGAATTCTTGCTGCGTCTTTAATCCATTCGCGAATGTAGCCGGTGCCCAAGCAGGCAAATCACAAATCGTTTCTAATAACAGTTTATCAACTTTTTCATCATTAGATGATTCGAAAACATGAGCATCTACAACTTGACCATGAATATCTATGGCAAATTTTACAGCAGCAATATTGTACTTCCCTTCGAAAAAATCAGAATCAATTTTAGATACAGCTTTTTCACGAATGTAGTCAATCAATTGATCCTTACCTGCTGCACAAGACGCTTGTTTTTCTGCATCTACAGAAAATGAGAAATCAAATGTTTTAGGTTCGTTGTTTTTAAGCGTATTTTCTGGCATGTATTTGACTATAACAAAAATTTCAGATAGTGCATCTGCAGTTTCCATATTTGTCTTTTGCTCTTCTGTCAATACATCGTTTTTCCCTATGGCTATATTAGTTTCTCCATCGTTGATTGTACTCACTTCTACCGATATAAACTCTCTTATCCATATTGGCTTGTAATATTTATTTAAATCAACAATTGTTTTTGCTTCTTCTAGCGTATCTCGCTTTAGTGTCGGAGTAGGAAATACACGCATTACATCAAACCATATTCCTTCTTCTGCATTCTGTTGCGAATATCCATTTTTAGGAAATATCGATATCGCCACAAAAGCCATAACTAGAATTGCAATAAACTTATTCATATTAATATTTATTATCCGATTCACTTATTTCAAATTGCTACTCTGATTATATCTAATTTCAGCAACAACTAATTCTTTCGCTAATTACGGTCAGACAGCTCTAATTTGACAAAAAAAAATGTAAAAGAGTGTAAACAAAACGTAATTACTTGCAAAACAAGTATTTGAGAACTTCGAATCGAATATAAGCAAGACATATCTCATCATTATAAAATTATATAATCCATACTAATCGCCCCGTCATTAAACAATGTGAATTCAATTTCTCCACCACAACTATCAAATAAATTTAAATAATTTTCCCAGTTTTTTGATAATTTCAATTTAGTCCCTTCTTTTTTTAGGATATCAAAGAAGGGATCTAAAAACACTATGAGAATAGATGTACTAAATCCATTGTAATTCCTTTTTAGAGCCAAATTATCCTCGTAGATTTTATTTGGCTGATTGAGTTTACTGAATTTAATCTTTAGTCCTTTTGGCAATTTATTTTTAGTGCATTCAAAACTAGCAATCCCAAAGTTCATTCTAAATGCATCGTCTTGTTTATCATCTAGACGTTTAATAGCTAATCTATCTAAATAGTTATCCAAAGGCTCTCCCCTTTTAGGACAGCGATAATCTAATAAATACCCATCTATCATATATCCCCTGACTCCGTTTACCAATACCTCAACCCAGTGATTCTGAAGTAATAAACGTCGTTTATCTTTGTCCGCTTTTATTAATAAATTAGCCAAACCTATTTTACTTACATTTAGAATAACTAGGCTATCTCCAAAAGGAACCTTACTTAATATTTTTGAAGTAACACTAGGACGTTCACGTAAATTTATTCCTCCTTTCGCCCATATGTACTTATAAGACATCCCAGCAATCAGTGCACTATCATACTGCTGAGACTCTATCAGTAAATTTGCGTTATCTTTTGAAGTCACATTCTCAACATCCTTGCAACTAAAAGTTATTATAACTAACAAAAAAAGACCTACAAATACTTTAATATACTTTGCCATAATTCTTTCTATTTATTTTTTCCAAAGATCATAGAAACCGATATCAGCTGAATAGCCTATCTATTATTCGTAGTGATTAAGCTATTATTTGAGTCCGATAAAAAGAACAATCTTTAGAGATTTCAGTTCTACGTTTGTAGAACTGAAATATTTGTTCTACATTTTTAGAAACAAAGTAGTTATTCATGCAATTATCCAAAACAGAAGAACAACTTATTACGCACCTTTGGTCATTAGGCAAAGCTTACATGAAAGACCTAATCAATTGTTATGATGATCCTAAGCCAGCGGCAACGACTATAGCTACCCTTCTCAAAAGAATGAAAGACAAAGGATTCGTGGATTATGAGCCTGAAGGTCGCGCTCGACTCTACTTTGCTAAAGTAAAAAAAGAGGCATATGTAAATGGCCAATTCCAAGGATTCATGAATAACTTCTTCGATGATTCCGCATCTCAATTTGCTTCGTTTTTCACAAGAAAGACGAATATGTCAAAATCAGAATTAGAAGAATTGAGAAGTCTTATTGATAAACAAATAGAACGTAAATCATGATATTATATTTATTAAAATCTACGCTCTGCATGGCTATCTTTCTCATTTTCTATAAGTGGGCGATCGAGGATGTAACAATGCATCGATTTAAAAGAGGTTATTTATTGGGCGCTCTAGTCTTGTCCTTTTTAATTCCAATCGTACCTACTGGTTACAGTTATATATCCGAAACGCCTTTGGCTGAAGAAGGTATAGCTGATTTCTCAATGATAGAAGTAAATAAAATTACTCAAGAGATCATAGAACCTGAGTCTTCAACATCATTTGCTTTTATACTGAGTTTACTATTTCTATCAATATCAAGTATATTCTTTATTCGATTCTTTAGAAACATAGGTGCACTTCTTTCTAAAGCAAGGGTAAATCAAAAGATAGAACATAATACTGCTCAACTGGTTTTGACCCATGAGAATATTGAGCCTCATACTTTTTTAGACAAGATTTATATCAACAAGGAGGAGTATCTAAATGGTCAGATCGACGAACAGCTATTGGTACACGAACAAGCGCATGCTGATCAAAGACACTCATGGGATATTATTTTTATTGAGGTTCTAATGTGTATATTTTGGTTCAATCCACTTTTGATAATGTACAAATCAGCCATCCAACTCAATCATGAGTTTTTGGCAGATGAAAAAGTCATAAAGCAATACAACCAAGTAAAAAAATACCAGTATCTGCTCTTAGATACGATCAAGAATAACAATCAGATATCACTGGCCAGTAGTATCAATTTTTCATTAACTAAAAAACGTCTCGAAATGATGACAAAAAAATCCACAGCAAGAAGAAAGAACTTGCTTATATTAAGTATACTGCCTTTGATTATGATTCTATTAGTAGCACTTGGAAGCCCAATCGTAGCTCAGACAGATACAAAAGAAAAAATAACACTTCAGGAAAAGAAAAATTCGCTTCGAGACAATTATTATAAAGAAGCAATAATTCATTATACTGACTCAAATGGACGTAAAAATTTTAAGAGTTTTAATGCACTTCCAGAAGATATTAAAAATAAATTGGTAGTACCGCCTCCCCCACCACCCACACCAGACGGAAAGTCACAATGGCAATCAATGCTAAAAAAGGGAACAATAGTAACATTAAAGGAAAATGGCTCGATACATGTTGGTGAAGATGGAAATGTTCCACCCCCGCCTCCCCCGCCAGCTCCTACAAAGGTACCAAAAAGGGTAAATGGCGCAGGATTTCCTCCACCGCCTCCAGCTCCTCCTAGGGATATAGAAAATAACATACCTCCGCCACCACCGCCGCCACCTATTCCGCAAGTAAAAGATCTTGCAGAACAAGGAGTAACGATCTACCTAAATGGTATGAAAGTAAAAGATGAAGTGGCTAAAACAATTTGTGAAGAGTTTGATAGTAAGACCATGAAACTTAAGGTGTCTAGAAATGGATCCAAATCGTTGTACATTGAAAATAAAGATTAATATATTAGAATAGAGGACCGCTTGTCCTCTATTCTTTTTGGATTTTTAAAAAAATAGAAATGCGAAAAATAATAGTCAATCTATGCTGCAGTCTAGATTCATTCATCGAAGGAACTAGTGGGGAGATTGATTGGTGTTTCACAGATCAGGATTATGGGATGACTCCATTTCTGGATCGTGTGGATACTATAATATTTGGTAGGCATAGTTATGTACAATTGCTGGATATGGCACCAAATGCGTTCAGCGACAAACAAAGAATTGTGATCTCCAGAACACTAAAAAGTAATGAATCTAACACAGTTATAATTTCATCTAATATTAAGGAGGAGACTCAAAACTTAATTAATCAACCAGGAAAAGATATTTGGTTTTTTGGCGGTGCAAGTCTTCTATCTACATTTTTAAATCTTGATTTGATAGATGAGTTAATGATCGCTGTTCATCCATTGATATTAGGAAGTGGGAAGCCACTGTTCAAAGATATTGATCAACGGAAAAACTTAAAACTTAGAGACTCCAAGACTTACAGTACTGGGCTGGTACAATTACTTTATGATGTAGAAAAGCAATAAATTTATCTAGATAATAAATCTTACTATCTCCTCTAAATATTGTTGATCGACCTCATCAAATGTACCTAATTCAGCACTATCGACATCAAAAACACCTATTACATTACCTTCCTGAATCATTGGTATCACTATCTCTGATTTGCTAGCACTACTACATGCGATGTGTCCAGGAAACTCATCTACATTAGGAACTATCTGTGTAGCTTTCTCAGCCCATGCTGTTCCACAAACTCCTTTTCCGTTTTTTATTCTAGTACAAGCTACGGGTCCTTGAAATGGACCCAAAACTAATTCATCACCTTTTACAAGATAAAAACCTACCCATAACCAGCCAAACTGCTCTTTCAATGCAGCACTGACATTAGCAAGGTTAGCAATCAGATCTGTCTCCCCTGTTATCAACGCCTTGATTTGCGGGATCAACTCTTCGTATTGCTCTCTTTTTGTTCCAGTGATTATCTTCAGATCTTCTGCCATTCTAATTAAATATTGGAGATGAATGTTATTAACTATAATGGGATCAAATTAGTTTCGGCAGGACTGGATTATATAATGAGATTGGTTTTTGAATGTCATTTCAGAACGGACAAATTGACTAATTCTAATAATGTGCGAACATTGTTTTATTTTCAAAGTAGTTGTGATTTTTTCAAATAATTCAAAATAGATATTAATGCCACAAGTTTTGTTACATTTAAGAATAAGCTAAAATACTAAAACAAGGGAAAATCTATTGTATTTTATTAACTTTGCATCATAATATTTTAAGATGAAACTATATATGCGTCAAGTAATTACATATTTTATTTTTGCTATTTGTCTTTCCTTTGCTATGAATACTTATGCACAAGAAACGACCATTGCTCACGATTGGAATGAAGTACTTCTTGAGTCTATCAGAAACGATTTTGCGAGGCCTACCGTTCATGCTCGTAACTTATGGCATTCATCCGCTATGATGTACGATTTATGGGCATTATCGGACGACACTGCACAACCCTATTTTGCAGGTAATGTAGTGGACGGCTATGATTTTCAATTTAATGATTTCCAATGGGACGAAGATCCAACAGAACAACTAAATGAGGCTATTAGTTACGCAATGTATAGGTTTCTTCTTCACAGATTTGATAATTCTCCAGAAGGATTTGCTGCAATCGTGCGGCTTAATAATATGATGGACGAACTAGGTTATATTCGATCATATACTGATACCGATTATGAAACGGGATCGCCAGGAGCATTAGGAAACTATATAGCTGAATTGATTATTGGATATGGAATGGAGGATGGATCTAATGAAATGTTGTCCTACGAAAATCAATACTACGAACCTGTCAATGAACCATTGGTTATGGCATTTTCTGGAAATCCTAATATGCAAGATCCTAATAGGTGGCAACAATTGACATTAGACGTATTTATAGATCAATCTGGAAACGTGATACCTTGGAATACCCCAGACTTTCTAAGTCCAGAATGGGGTGAAGTAAACAATTTTGCTATTCCCGAATCGAAAAAAACTGTAGCAACAAGGGATGGGCAAGAATTTACTTTCTTTCATGATCCAGGACCTCCACCTTATTTAGATCCTTTAGATGTTTCGGCATCTGAAAATTATAGGAAAGGCTTCCAAATGGTTGTAGAATGGTCTTCTCAGATGGATCCTTCGGATGGTGTAATGATTGATATATCTCCTGCATCACTAGGGAATGCTGGAGAACTTCCAGAAGAAGATCAATATTACAACTACTATAATTATTTTGAAGGAGGAGATCCGAGTATGGGCCATGATATGAATCCAGTTACAGGACAACCATATGAACCTCAACTAGTACCTAGAGGAGATTACACAAGAGTTTTAGCGGAATTCTGGGCAGATGGTCCGGATAGTGAAACACCACCAGGGCATTGGTTTACCTTAGTAAACTATATAAATAGCCACCCAATGTTAGTTAAGAAATATGAAGGTGTCGGAGAGCTTATTGATGATCTAGAATGGGATGTAAAAAGTTATTTTATGATGGGTGCAGCAATGCATGATTCTGCAATAGCTACTTGGAGTGTCAAAGGGTATTATGATTATCTTAGACCAGTATCTGCAATACGATATATGGGTACCAAAGGGCAATGTACTGATGTCACCAGACCAAATTACAATCTACAAGGACTTGATTTAATTGATGGCTCTATAGAATTAGTAGAGGCCGGAGATCCATTGGAAGGAGATTCAGGTCAAAATATAGGAAAGATAAAAGTAAGATCATGGAGAGGACCAGATTTCATTAACAATCCAGCTTCAGATGTTGCAGGTGTAGGTTGGATATTGGCAGAAAATTGGTGGCCATATCAAAGACCCTCTTTTGTAACTCCACCATTTGCTGGATATGTATCTGGACATTCCACATTTTCACGTGCGGCTGCCGAGATATTAACAATGTTGACTGGTGACGAATTTTTCCCAGGAGGAATGGGCACTTTTGAAGTAACAAAAAATGAATTTCTAGTATTTGAAGATGGCCCATCACAAGACTTTACATTACAATGGGCTACATATAGAGATGCTTCTGATCAGACGAGTCTATCACGTATATGGGGTGGTATCCATCCTCCAGCGGATGATATCCCTGGACGCAAAATAGGTATAGCAATAGCAAATGATGTTTATACCAAAGCAGAATCACTTTTCTTCAGAGATTCTGATGGAGATGGTTTTTGGTCTTACGAAGATTGCAATGATAATGATGCTACAGTATATCCTGGAGCACCTGAATTATGCGATGCTCAAGATAATGATTGCGATGGTGATATTGATGAAGAATTACAACAATATACATACTACTACGATGAAGATCAAGATGGATTTGGTGACATAATTAGAGACACCACAACATGCAATGATTTTGCGCCTGATGGATTTGTGATTCCTTCAACAGATTGCAATGACCTTGATCCAGCAATCAATCCTGATGCAATCGAGATCTGTGATAATATCGATAATAATTGTGATGGACAAACAGATGAGAATTTACAACTATACACATATTACTTTGATGAAGATCAAGATGGATTTGGGGATCTAAATAAAGATACAATCACATGTAACGATTTTGCACCTGATGGATTTGTAATTCTATCTACCGATTGCAATGACCTCGATGCTGCCATAAATCCAGATGCAATGGAAATCTGTGATAACATTGACAATAATTGTGATGGTCAAATAGATGAGGGTTTACAACTGTACACTTATTACTTTGATGAGGATAAAGATGGGTTTGGGGACTTAGTTATAGATACCACGACATGTAACGATTTTGCACCTGATGGATTTGTAGTCCCTTCTACCGATTGCGATGACCAAAATGCAGCAATCAATCCTAATGCTATTGAGATCTGTGATGATATTGACAATAATTGTGATGGTCAAATAGATGAAGATCTAACGTTGTATACTTACTATATTGACACCGACAATGACACCTATGGTGATCTTGCAATCAGTATCCAGATTTGTTATAATACACCAGCAAATGGATATGTTTCAGACAATACTGATTGTAATGATCAGGATGCATCAATCAACCCAACAGCCATAGAAATATGTGATGATATTGACAATAACTGCGATGGACAGATAGATGAAAATTTACAATTGTATAATTACTATTTTGATAATGATGAAGATGGATTTGGGGATGCTGCTGAGGCAATCCATATATGTCATAATACTCCTCCAGAAAATTACGTTAGAGACAACACTGATTGTGACGATGATAATCCTGGTATTAATCCAGCTGCCACTGACATACCAGATAATCAGATAGATGAAGATTGTAGTGGCTTAGATTTGTTTTTGCAGACTAAAGTTTTTCCTAATCCTATGACTGATATGCTCGAAATCCACCACCAAGTGGATGGGAATGCGGAGATTATATGGATATCTACAAATGGTAGATTGGTTAGAGAACGGCAGACTATATTCACTAATAATCGTACAATAATTTCTAATGTTGATTTACCAACTGGTATCTATATCCTTAGGATTATCAAAGATGGAATTCCTGTGATGACTGAGAAAGTGATGGTGAATTAAAAAAGAGCTATGAAATTTACTCCACTACTTTCCTGAATTTCCAATTTATTGAATAGAGTTTATCTGTTAGCTTTTTTATAGCTTGCTTTAATGCTTGGTCATAATTGGTTTCAGATGTAGATTTTAAAATAAATTCCCATTTCCAATGGTTCTTAATTGAGAAGATCCATTGAACTTTTGAATTACAGTATTTTGATTAACAAAAACATTTTCGTAGGATTGTCATTAAGATCTAACTTTTAATTAGAGCTTATCGCAAATTGCGAAAACCTCTATAAATTAAGTCTCCCATCGCTTTACTTCTGAAATATTACTGGTTTTTTGATTGTTTTATCATAAAAACGGTGCAATACGATTTATATTTTTTCAACCACTCGCCCAAGGGTGGTTTTGTTTCGTAGAGACAAACGCACGGTGGCGAATGCGCTGCCGGCGTTCATTTCTTTCTTGAAAAAGAAACTGCGCGCGTTTGCGTTGTAAGCCACTCTTTACCAAAGAATTCAAGTCGTTACCCAGCACTTAACCTTACACAAATAATTATAAAAAATACCTTTTATAGTTATTTGTGTGGCTGGGTGCTTCCTTCGCAAGCCGCCTTATGCACTTTTTGAAATAAAATTTCCTAAACATATCTAAACTCGTATCCGCCAAGGCTTCAGTGACGCGCGTTTGCTTTGCATCGGTTGTTTTTCTTCGAAAGCCATCCGTTGTAACATCCCTTGAACCATCTCTTTACCATCCCTTGTACCACTCTGACTCAAACATTGATTTGTTTTTAACGGAAATTTGGTTCTTATGTGGCGGGTTGAAGAAGGAAGCATGATCGTCATGTTACATGTTTAAGTGCGTTATTTTTAAGTCGTAATTGGATTTACTTGTAACTGACCAACTATTGCTTTCAAAACTTTAAGTATCGTTGCAAATTGTGGCTTAGCTCCATCAGAAAGTGCTTTATACAAACTTGGTCTACTTAACCCAGTTTCTTCAGCAATTTTTGTCATTCCAATTGCCTTCGCTACGTGACCAATCGCATTAATTATTCCTGCATTATCTCCTTCTTCCAATGCAGCATTTAGATATTCAGCAAACATTTCGTCGCTGTCTAAATAATCAGCTATATCAAACTTTGAAGTTTCCATAATTACTTTTGATTTAATTGTTTCCAAATTACTTTTGCTTTGTCGATGTCTCTTTATTGAGTTAATTTGATTCCGTCTATTAAAAGAATAATCGTTCTTTTCCTTAAAATTTATCCTACAGCCTTTAGCATAATTAATTTTAAGCTCCTTTATTCCCCCCCCCAGCTGATTTACAATCTTCAAAATAGGAATATATTTATACAATAAATCATAGAGATTCATCTCTCATTTACTTCACTACTAATTTTCTTTTAACTAATCCTTCTTGTGTTTTGACAGATACAAAGTATAATCCAGAATTTAAATCATTAACGTGTAATGTAACTATACTGTCTGGATTTATTACAGTTTTTAGTAACCTTCCTTGGATGTCATAGAATTCTATTTTTTCAATCGATGTATCACTTTTAAATGTTAAAGAGTAGTCTACAGGATTAGTATAAACCTCTAACACTATTTCATTATGCGAGATTGTATTTAGTGTAGGTAATTCATCAACCAGAATATTCTGAGTAGTATTTGTAATTATTGCTGGATTAAAATCAAAATAAATAAAAGCTTTATTTTCAATCATCGTATTATCTTCTATATCTGCATTTGGGAATATAGAATAGATTAGATGTCCATGACTCTCGGGTTCATTCGTTGTACTATCAGGCAAGTATATATTGTTAAATGCGAAAGAAACAGCTCTTGTCTCTCGATTTAGTTGCGTACTTAATACAAATGGGTGACTGCAATCGATAACTTCAAACGTAGACAAATCTAGATTTTCATCTAGGGTGTCTCTTATTACGATATCATAAGCTTCATCATTTCCTGTATTTTGAAATCTAATCTTATACGTGATCTCTTCACCAATAAGTGTATATTGATCTAGATACAATGGATTTGATGCTTTGTCATTCGGATCATAAGAGCATCGAATAGTTTCTGAGTAGTTTTCCTCTTCTAAATATTCTGTTCCCTCTTGATCACTAAATTCAGCATAACCTAAAAAATTTAACTTATCTCCAATCTCAAAATCTAAGGGGCCAGGCACCTTGAAATTCATTTTATACTTATGAACATATCCAGGATAAACATCATTGAAATTCCATCCAAAAATTGAATCACCTACTATAATATCAGGATCAATCTCGAAAGAAATGCTATCAATAAGGGAATTAATTTTTAAGTAATTTGTACCCGAAAGAATGGTATTTCCAGTATTTTTAATACTCCCTTCAAGATTCCCAAAAGTATTACATCTCATCGAATTCGATATCAAGTTGATGCTAGTACTAGTATTTAATACCTTAGGTAGAAATCCAAATTGTAAAACAATACTTGTATTTAAAGAGTCAAGAGCAACCAAAAATTCATTTGTACTTGAAAGTAATTCCCAATCATCGTAAGTTTCCTGTGCCACACCGACAACGTATTCTCCTTCTGGCACATGAAGAAACGGAATAGCAGGGTTCGATATATGTGCAAAATTATCTTGAGGAAAAATCGTGTAAGATGGTCCAATAATCAGGTTTTCATTATCTTCTCTAATTCCATTTTCATTGATATCATAATACGATTCAAGAAATATTTTATAACGTCTTTTACAAATGTCTTTAACTTTGTTACTAGTTATACATTCATCTCCATTATTATCGATTGTTAAAATCTCGATGCTGTCCATATTATTGCACATCCAATCTGTAGCACATAAGTTTAAGTTTTCATTGTCTTTTAATGTCAAACGTTTCATCCCAGAAACCTTGTCTAATCCTTCTAATGATTCGATGTACTGGTTATCTTCAATTATAAGGGCGTAAACCTTTTCTATGTTTTCAAGACCTTTCAAGTGCTTCATTCTGGTAAATGAAGAAAAACGAACAGTCCCTAGTTGAATAGAGCTATCTAATCCTTCAAAACTTTCAAATAAATAATTTATATTCCAAAGCAAAGCTAAGCTTTCAAGTTTTTCAAAACCATGTAAGTTTTTCAATGCTCCAGTTCCATTTAATGACCATAAGTAAGTAAGAGTATTTCCCATTTCAGAGAGTGACTTTATTGGAGTACTACTAATTATTATTTCTCCAACTATAGAATCTATGCTAGCTAACCCATCAAATGATTCCATAGACGAGTTAGACATCACTTTTATATGACCACCAATTACCTCCAAACTTGGCAAACCTTCAAAGTCTAACACACCTTCACACTCAAGTACTCGTAATGCCCCATCAATCTTCCTTAATTGAGGAAAATCAAAAAGTTTAGGGGCAACTTGAATATCTGATATTTTTACAGAACCTTTTACTCGTTCAAGCATGGGCATGCTTATTGGAGCTTCGATATTTTCACAATTCCACATACTAATATCACCTCCTAAATACGATAAACTATCAAAAGATATTAACTCCAAATTACTATTGTTCCAAACCCTAATATCATCTCCGACATATTTTAATTTTGGCAAACTCACAGAATCTATAAATGAACCTACGTTTACACCAAAATATCCAATAACTGTATCTACAGCATTAAAATAGTTCATATCCCTAACATACGACCTAGTACCTGCATATAAATAAGACCCAACATAGTTAAGTTGCGAAAAACCAACGAAAGGATCCATTTTACTATCCACCACCATCCTACTTCCAACTCTATTAAGTTTAGGAAAAGAACTTGCAAATCCAGATGAATTGACCCAAGATCCTTCTTTAAAATCTACAAATTCTATGAAAAAATCACCTCCTATTTCTTCCAAAGATTTAAATCCATCTATTTCACCTTCAGATTTAATATTGTAAATCTCAAAGCTACCACCAATTTTAGTTAAGTTGTCAAAGTTTGATAATTCATTGTCTTTGAGATCAATAGATTCTATCCTAAAGTTTCCTTTTATTTCAGTAATTTGCAAAAGCTTATGGATAGAATCATTATTAGCGAAACTATTTACTATTACATCCCCTAATATACACGTGCAGTCTGGGTAATCTTCATGAAAATCATCAGCTGTATATTGCCCCCAAGCTATTATTAAACCTTCAGGTAAACAATTTTGAGCAAAGGCACTCGAAAAATTAATCATTAGCAGAAAAATAGTTGCCAGTATTCTATACATAGGAAGATAATTAAAACTTGATGTTTAATAATGCAAATCTTGGAATAAAAAATTAGGTGTTTTGGTTATATCTCCTTTCAAAGTTAAAAATATTATACGATAATTCTTAAAGAATTAATACTTTTAAAGTTCACACAAGTAATTAATTCATTTAAAAGTTTTGAAAGATTAAAAGATTGAATCGGAGCTACAAATCTGTACTTAATAGGCTATAACGTCTCAGTGACATGCGGCGTGCTGACGAATTAAGCATGATCGTCATGTCACAGTTATGGCTTCGTTTTTTTTATTTTAACAGCGATTTCAGGTAATTAGGGTCTCTTCTCATATTAGAAATACCTAATACGATCAATTCAGCATCATTGAAAGAATAATAAAGAAATAATCTTTGATGATTTTGAGACGAATTCTATCATTCTCTGTGATGCGACCAATTTCAGGAAATTCTAATAATCTTGCTATGGCTTTATCGACTATGTTTATAAGTTTCTGCGAATACCTTGTAGAATTATTTCTAACGTCCCAATAGTCTAAGATATCTTTAAACTGAACTTTTGCCTCTTTAGTCCACTTAACTTGCAAGACCATCTCTAAGCTCTTTCATTACTTGATCATGAGAAATTGTTTGACCAGCATCCATTTGTTGCAGACTTCTTTCAAGACTTTTTTTGTGTTCCTCGGGTATCTTAAAAACCTCATTTCAACTTGATTCTAAATCAATAATGCTATGGAGTTCTTCTAGAAGATAGTCTACATTTAACTCTTCGATTTTCTCTTTCAGTTTATTTTTCAGTTCCATAGTAGACATAACGTTTCGATTTTAATACTAAAAAAAATAACGCTTTTTATCAACAAAAGGTGTCATTTCTATCGCTTCACCATTCGTACAAAATTTCTATCAGAAAATTTTAGCGAATAAAATCCTAGATGATAATAGACCCTCATACTAACTACTTTTGACGAATTTTCAATCAAATGATCACCAACTAGGATTAGGATAGAAAGTAATAATTCTACAAGTATATTTTGAGATTCTTTCTGAACCTCTAAGATTATTTGAGCAAAGTAATATTTACCGTTCGAAGCACTCTTTTTATCTATGATGAGCCATAACGTCCAATGACATGTGCTGTGATGACCGATAGGGAGTCATGGCATCAGTCCTAATGTTCTCTGCCGTTTTTCCTATGTTGTATTAGATTTCAAAAGTAGGTTTATATTTACAAGATGATAAAGAATTGTCTCAATCAATTAACCTAACTAAAAATTCAAATTTGAAAGGCCAAAATTCATTTTTCTCATTTCTCATTTTCTTTTTAGCCTTAATCGCTGTCTATTTTGGATATGTCTTTTATAAATTTTCAGTAACCTCTCTTGTAGACAATCAATTCACCATAAATATTATATTATTCTCAATTTCCTTAATAGTTTTCATTACTGCAATTTTAGTCTACAGGCACAAATATCTAAAAGTTCAAAAAATTATTCTGAAGCCAAAGAAAGGATTTAGGATAATATCATTTATTGTTCCCATACTTGGAATATCATTATTTGACATCCTATTTAACGGATTAAATTTCGAAGGCTCAGAAATATTAATTGTGTCATTTCTAATTATGTTTGCCATATTATTTCAAAGAATGGTTTACCACGATTACGCTAATTTTAAAGATAGACTTGTTTATTCCATTTATCTGGGATTATCATTTACTTTATTTTTTGTGGTTTCTGTTTCGTTTTACTTTTTGATGATCTCCGCAAAAAAAGATTTATCGATAATAAATATATTTAGCTCATTACTTTCTCTCTCACCCAATTCAATCGCAAGATTAATGTTGGTCTCCCCGATAATAATATTTTTATCAATTTTGTCGTCATTTATCCACAGAGTACCTCGTCAATTTAACGACGATCATCTTGATTCAATTTTGTACAAATAGATTTTTTATAGCAGAGAACGTCCAAGAGCATGTGGAGTCTGACTGAAAGGAAGATTACATCATGCTCAATGTTGTCTATCGTATTTTTTTTACGCCACAGACATCTTTTCATTCTTATTCTTCAATTCATATTCCTTACTAAACCCCGCTGGTCTTATTCGAAAACGTTCTGATAGTTTCATCACCATTCTCTTACTGATATTCCTTTT
>Ga0114957_1003052_pt1 | contig 15401 bp, 12 predicted proteins | sample BantaG_FD_87175 | JGI IMG/M metagenome (GOLD analysis project Ga0114957, IMG submission 87175) | Marine algal microbial communities from Bantry Bay, Ireland - BantryBay_4 metaG | ecosystem: Host-associated > Algae > Red algae > Unclassified | place: Bantry Bay, Ireland | collected 2014-11-21 | reverse complement strand
GCAGATATTATTCCGATGGAACGTAGAGGTGAAGGAATGGGGATTTTGGGAATCAGTATGAATTTAGGTGCATCTATGTTTCCACCTATTGGTAGTTATATTGTGATGGAATATGACATGGATACGATGTTTTATGTTTCATCATTTATTGCTTTAATTTCGATTGGAATTTTGATGGGACTGAAAGAAACTTTGGAGCAGCCTCAAAAATTCAAACCTTCCTTACTAAAGATTTCTTCAGATGAAATTATTGAGATTTCTGCCTTGCCGCCTGCAATTGTAGCAGTATTGTTATATATGTGCTTTGGGGTTTTATTGACGATTACTCCTGACCAATCCGATTTTTTAGGATTATCTAATAAAGGATTGTTGTTTACTAGTTTTACTATTTTTTCAATTCTTTCAAGAGCAATAGCAGGGAAAGCTTCGGATAAATATGGTAGAGTTGGAGTCATTAAAGTATCAGTTGTTTTAGTTGTTGGTTCATTGATTTTGATGGGATTAGCATATAGTCCGACCACTTTATTAATGGCGTCAGGTTGTTTAGGATTTTCAACAGGTATCGCTTCACCTGCTGTATTTGCATGGGTAATTGATGTGAGCCCAAATGAACGTTTAGGACGATCCTTGGCAACGGTGTATATCGCATTGGAAATAGGAATTGGTGGAGGAGCCTTACTTTCTGCTTGGCTGTACGCTAATGATCCTGTTAATTTTCCTTTTACTTTTTTTGTCTCCGCTGCCGTGGTTTCGTTGGCAGGTGTTTATTTACAGTTTTTTTATGAAAAACCTACTTCGTAAATCCTATGTCGGTCGCACCAAGACTTGATAATGGTACATATCAGGCTAGAGCATTGGCGCGAACGATTGCCTAATTTTCGTTGACTCTGCATTCATTTTTTAGAAATTTATTATAAAACAGTTTTATACTATTTAATTAAATCATCATTAATTGCAACTGGATTTAATATGGGCAATAAATAACCTTGCATTACTGTCCCATTGGTTTTTTCAAATATTATCCCTCTTGAAGTAGAATAGGTAAGCGCAGCTAAAGTATCTCCTAATTCTCCTGAGATGATAATATTGTTTTTCTTTTTCTCCACTATAAAATCCGTAAAGTTCTCAACAATAAAATGACAAAAAATATCTGCAAAGATATTAGGAGTATTAACTTCTTTTTGTCTATCAATCCAGACAGATATTCTTAAACCATAACCAATAGCTTTTTTATCAATATTAGATCCTTGATACGATTCTATTTGCACTTCAATGTCGGTTACAGGTATTGACTTTAAACTTACATTTTCTGCAAAAATATTAAATGCTTTTACATCTATTCTAATCAGATGCAATTTTGCAGGGTCTAACTTTACTTGTTCAGCCATTATTTAGAGTGCTATATTATTTGAAGTTTTCTCAAATTCTATAGAGTCTGAGTATTCAACCGATTCATTACCTTTAGGATTAAGTCGAACTATTTTTGCTGTCCCTAAATCTTGTTCTTGGTAGGAAGTATAATAATTTCCAGCATTCCGTAAAGGTGTTGTTATAATGTCCGTACCAAGAGCTATCTTTAATTTTGCTAAAGTTTTTAAAGTAATATTATGTCCACCAGAAAGCCATTTACTTATCTCTGATTCTGACTTACTTAGTTTTTCGGCTAATTCTCTTTGCGTAATTCCACTTTCTTTTAAGATATAATAAACTTGGTCAATGATGTCCAATGACATGGAAATGAATTCCTTTGACTCAGGGTTTATTTTCCCCTTAACCTTGTTGAAATATTTACTTGCCATAATGTATTTGTAATTAACTAAGTTTTAAATAAAAATCTTTATCAAATATCAACTCATGATTATCTATTGAAATCTCTCTTTCTAAAATTGCTTCATCTATAAGTGTAGCTATTTTATTTGCATCTCTAAAATATTGAGAAACGTTTGGACAGTCTTGAACTGAATCTGTAGTTTTAATTCCACCATTTATTAAAATAACAATATTATCAGACAGTCTGATACAATAAAGCCTAAGATTTAATTCCTTTTCAACTTCATGGTCAATTCCTAATTCTTCTAAATACTTATTCTTGGGAGGTAACGCATTAGCATTATTTTCAAAACGAAAGTACCTTTTAAATGCGCCTCTATTTCCAATTTCTTCAATAAGATTATAAATATCTTGCGCTTCTATAGTCGGGGTTTCAGGTTCGTCCAAAAAAGTACTAAGAAATTTGTCTGTTTCTGTTTCTTCTTCAACAATATCATCTATCTCCAATCTAACTGTATAATAGGTTACATTATATAACGCCTCAAACATTTCTATTGTTGCTACTATATTCACTTATAAGTTAAGTTTTACAAAGCTATACCTATTTTAGGACTTTTGAAAGCTTTTATATAGTTAATTACAGATTCTCTTTTGGAATATTATTATCTCATTCTCCATTTAACCCAATGTTATCTACTAATATCAAGCCTATAGCAAAAAATACAACCAATACAACAAAGGAAAATTTTAATGATAAAAAGTCAATGTGAATATAATAATATTTTTTTCAAAAAATAATATACCCAAAAAGTATCGAATACTAAAATAACGAAAAGAGTTGCTAGAATACGATTTTTTAAATGAAGATTAAAATAAAAAAAAGCCCTGTCTCTCCGAGGAAAAACAGGACTATCAAAACTTCTCTTTGCAATGTTAGTACATCTTAGTCAACTTTGTTAATCAGAATTTCTGTTCGTCGGTTAATCTGATGTTTTTGATCTGAACAATCTACACCATCAGCACAGTCATTTTTAAGCGAAGTCTCCCCGTAGCCAGAAGCTACAATTCGATGCGCTCCAATCCCTCTTGAGATAATATATTGACGTGCTGCATGTGCTCTTGAATCAGAAAGTGTTTTGTTATATTCTTTTTTTCCACGTGCATCAGTATGCGATAATAATGAAATCTCCATAGTCGGAAATTCTTTCATCATCATCACTACGTGATCTAATTCTACCTGAGCATCAGGTCGAATATTTGATTTATTATAATCGTAGTAAATATTTTTCAAAGTTAAAACTTGACCTGTACGGAAGGTTCCGGTCTCATTTCCTAAAAAGTGTTTTTTCACTTTGGTCTTCGACTCCGTAGCTGTCACCGTAGTCGTTGTAACTGGAGTAGAAACTTTTACAGGTGCTTTAGGAAGCATTTCAATTTTCATTTCTTTGTCTTCCCAATCACTTATATTTCCAATAGTAGAAACCATTGTCTCTGTTTCAATAAAATCATTTTTAGACGCTAAGATTTTATAATCACATTCTCCCGCTAAACAAAAATTAAAGGTACCATCTGCCTCTGTTCGGATTACCGTTTCTTCTTTGGTACAAGTATTAATAAGGGTAACAAATGCACTTGGAATTACTTTGTTATATTTTTCATTTAAAACTTTTCCATAAAGTTCTTTACAATTTTCTTTTTCCAAGTCTATGGTTAGATTAGATAATTCTCTTGCTGATACTTCTTTTTTAGCTAAAATATATCCATCTCTTTCTACAGTAACATTATAAGTTTTTCCATCGACAATACTAGTTTCGACATTTCCTCTACTATTAGTTTCTCCTTCAAAATCCATCCCTGATCCTGAGATTTCTTCAATCACAACAGTAGCGTTTCCAATTTTGGTATTTGATTTAGCATCTACTACATTGACAGAAGCCATCATTGCCTCGTTAAATTTCAATGGCTTTTTATCTTTGCTTGTCCAAGAATAAATATCATCACTTCCTTTTCCTCCAGGTCGATTAGAAGTCAAAAATCCTTTGGTCATATTACTATTTCCATAGAATCCAAAATCGTCTTTTTTAGTATTAAAAGGCTTCCCGATATTTTTTCGTGTATTCCAAGTGGTCTCATCGAAAGAGCTTGATTTTTCAGCATAATAAATATCTAAACCGCCTAATCCTTTATGGCCATTTGAAGCAAAAAACAAAGCACCTTCCTCATTGATAAATGGAAATAATTCATTGCCCGCACTATTTACCGTTGGTCCAAGATTTTGAGGCGTCTTCCACATGCCATCTACATTTTCAGAAACATAAATATCCATTCCTCCAAATCCTCCAGATCGATTAGAGGCAAAGTATAAATATTTTCCATCCGCCGACAAACTTGGATGACAACTTGCATAGTCATCACTATTAAATCCTAACTCCGTCGCCTCTTTCCATGAACCATCTACAAAAATGGAAGAGTAAATTTTTAAATCGATTAAACTATTTTTATTTTTTCCTTTACTATTATTTCTAGAAAAATACATCACCGTACCACTTTTACTAATCGTTGTAACACCGTCATGGTATTTTCTATTAATAGCACCTTTTACAGAAGTAGCCATTTCATAATTTCCTTCCTCATTTTTCTTTGCATAAAAAACATCGGAGAAATTACTCTTTGTCCAAGTATCAGTCATCTTCCGCATTTTATTAACCGTCCTTGTAGAAGTAAACATAATTCCTTCATCATACATGATGGCACTATAATCTAGAAACTCAGTATTCAATGATTCCAAATTCTCCACTTCCATATTATCATGCGCAATAAAAGAAGATAACTCATTACAATCTGTAATAAATTCTCTTTTGGATTTCTTTGCTTTTTTCTTGTATTCCTTATACCATCTGATAGCGTCTTCGCACTTACCTGTGCTTTGCAAAACTTCAGCATAATGTAACAAGTCTTTTACATTTGGAGATTCATTGACACATTTAGCATACCAATATTCTGCTAATTCTACTTCACCATTTAATCGATAACTGTTTGCAACACGAGACATTACCTCAGGTGTCATTTTATCTTCATCATGCTTCATTTGGTATTTAGTCGCTGATGACATATATCCTTTTTGTTGGTATAGCTTGTCTGCTTTTTTCCAACCAGTAGGATCTTTTTTAGTGTTATCTTTTTGCGCAAATAACATTACACTTACAAAAGAAAACAATATTGTAAAAAATATAGATAGACAACGATTCATTTTATTTCTTATTTATAATGTACTGATTATCAATTAAATACTTCATCGAAGGCGCGTGAAGTAATTAAAAATAACGTAAATGATTTAATCCTTTACTTTCAAAATTCAAACTATATTCTAACATCACCTCGAAGCTTCCAGGACTGTACTGATTCAATTCCGAAGTTGTTAAATCTACGGCTACTCCTGCTCGTAATTGTGGACTGAATTGGTATTGAAACATTGCATCTACAGAGTCGCCTAAACGATACGAAGCACCTACCCAAATTTTATCCATAAACAAGAAACTTGCGTTCATATCCATCTCAAATGGAGCATTAGGATTAAAGGTCAATAACATCGCAGGTTTGAATTGAACCGCATGATTGATACGTGTCATAAATCCCCCCATGAGGTAGTAACTTCGCATATTATTGATACTTGCTGCTTGTGAAGGGTTGTCTGAATAGACAGATGTTCTCATTACATTTGGAGCGGAAAGTCCTATATAATATTGAGGATGACTGTAAAAAACACCTGCTCCGAAATTAGGTCGAAGTCGAGTATTTTGAGTCATATCAATATCTTCATCATCCATGTCGTATGGATCAATTAATGAAAAATCAACTTTTCCATAATCTAGTTTTCCACTTATTCCTAAACTTAAAGTTGCACCATTTCCCATTGGCATCCGATAGGCATAATCTAAACCTACATTGATGGTTTTATAAAAACCATGCTGATCTCCAACTAACGATAGACCTACACCATTTCGATTATCGAAAAAAGAAGTATGTCCATTAATACTATAAGTGGTAGGTGCTCCTGTTACGCCTGACCATTGGTTACGATACAAGGCAGTAAAAGTTAGCATCTCTTTATTTCCTGCATAGGCTGGATTGATCGCCAATTTATTATGCATAAATTGAGTGTAGTGAGGATCTGATTGTCCTTCGGCAGTCCAACTTAAGCTAATGATGAAAATTACTAAGTAAAAATATCTTCTCATTTTATTAATTTTGAATGAAGAATTTTGAATTTTGAATGATCGAAAATTTTCGAATTCAAAGTCTAAATTTTCTATTTTATTAATTTTGATTTTAAAACCTATCTACTGATTGTGATAAATCCTTGCATCGGATCAGCGTCATTATCAGATGTTTTGAAAATATAGTAATACGTTCCCGCAGGTAATTCATTCCCGTTGAAAGTACCTTCCCAATCATTTTGGTATCCAATAGTAGTGTATACTTTATCTCCCCAACGATTAAAAATATTTAATTCGTTATTAGGAAATTGTTGTGTACATGGAATGATTAAAGCATCATTTTTACCATTACCATTTGGAGTTAAAACATTTGGAATCCAACATTCTCCTTTTTCATTTAATCCATTTAAAGTGATCGTTACAATTCCTTGTTCACAACTTCCTGGACAATTCACATTACATATTTCATATTCAAATTGATCTACTCCAAAGGCATTATTATTAGGAGTGTAGCTAAATATTCCATCAATCATTTCAACTGTTCCATGAGTAGGTTCTTGAACAATATTGATTTCGATTTCATTGGCAAAACCAACAACATCATTTACCAATAAATCTTCATTATTAATTCTTTCATTTAATGAAATCATATATTCATCGTCATTTACTTCAATTCCTTCTTCGCTGAAAACTACAATAGTATCTGCATCATAATTTACACATGCTCCTTGGGACAAAGTCCAAACAAACATACTTCCACCTGTTGGTAAATCTTCTATCATTGTAGCTGCATTGTTGGGGGCAACAATAGTAGCATTGGAAGTAGTCGTCCATGTTCCTACACCAATAGTTGGCGCCGTCGCGGAAAGATTTATTTGATCCTCACCACAAGTATAAGCCTCATCTAAACTAATGCTTGCTGCAACATCAGGTGTTTCAGAAACGGTAATAGTTACTTGATCTGAATCATAACTGAAGCACGTTCCTTCTGAAAGTGTCCAATTAAAAGTATAAGTATTTCCAGGTACTAGCCCTGTAATATTCGGAGTTGCAGAAGTATTGTTAGAAATGGAAACGCCCATTTGTGCTTGAGCACTAGATTGTGTCCAAAGACCAAAAGCAGTACTTGGATTTGTAGCATTTAATGTTACCGTAGATGCATCACATACTCCAATATCAACACCTGCATTTGCTTCATCTGAAGTTGCATTTGTATAGGAGATGACTACGGTATCCGTAGCATAGTTGAAACAATTTTCATTGGAAAGTGTCCAAACAAAAACATTATTTCCAATATTTAAATTGGCAATATCTGTTTGTGGACTATCTGGATTAAATATGGCTGCACCAGTAGGTGAAGTCCAAACTCCAGTTCCGACAGTTGGCATTGCCGCATTTAATGAAGTATTTCCCAAACCGCAAATCGCTTGATCTGCTCCTGCATTAGGAGTAGCCGTCGAAGTGATATTTACATTAACCATACTTGACGCAGGTGCTACACAATTTCCCACCGTCATCACTACATAATAATCACCAGATGAAGCTGCTGTAATATTTGGAATCATAAAATCAGTAGCGGTTGTCGTTCCAACTGAAGTCCCATTTTGATAAAACCATTCGTAATTTATAGTAGCACTTGGTGGTACTCCGATAGGATTAGCCGTCAAGATTAAATCTTGTCCTTCGCATACTGTATTCACCGCATTAACTGAAGCTGCTGGCGGAGCTGCTTGAACATAAACTGTTGTGTTTGTTGAAATCACAGTTGCACAAGCATCACTCATGGTCACTACCGCATAGTAACTTCCTGCATGATCTGAATTTACATTCGTGATTACCGGATCAAACTGTGTAGAAGTAAAACCATTAGGCCCAAACCACTCGTAAGTCGCATCGATCAAAAATGGTACACTTAACTGAACACTTTCTCCTTCACATGCTGGAACCGACGCTGTCGTTCCGTTATCTGAAATTGGAGGTGAAGTAGAATACACATTGATATTTACTGCATTAGAAATATCTGAAGAACAAATACCTGATTTAATTTGAACCGAGTAGGCACCTGTATGAGAAGTATTTGTAAAATTGATAAAATAATTAGGAGAGTTTGTAACACCCAAAGAGTAACTTGTAGTTCCATTGTTATAAAACCATTCGTAAATAACACCTCCACCGACAGGAGAAGTAGAAAGTCCTAAAACTTCACCTTCGCAGATGACTTCATCATCCGCTGTAACTACAGGTGTTCCGAATGTTGGACAGGCACTAAATTCTCTAAAGTCATCAATAGAATTATTATCAGCATCAGGACAAGGAGAACCATTAGGGCACTCATCAGCATCCGTAATGCCATCACCATCACTATCCAATTCATCTATGTCAAAGACGCCATCATTGTCAGAATCTTCACAATCAGTTTGATCTGGACATTCATAGGAGTCAGCAATGCCATCTCCATCTCGATCCCAATCTCGATAATCAGGCACCCCATCTTCATCTAAATCTTTTGGCTCAAAAACAATAGTAACAGGATTTCCGTTTCCATCTTCAAATGGAAGACCATTGTTATCAACTTTAGGAGTTCCTAAACCAACCCATCCATTATAATCACCATCTGTTTGAGGTGCTTCTAACACATCAAATATTCCATCATCATCTGAATCTAAATCATCGTGATCTGGAATATTATTAGCATCCGTCTGTATTGGGCTATATAAAATAACTGCTGTCGTAGAATTTGGGTCATCCGAAATAGCATTAAATAAACCATTCGTTCCAAAGTCCGCAGGTACTCCATCTATTTTAGCATCTTGATTAAGATCATCTTGTCCATGTCCTGCTTCTATCAAATCAGGAATTCCATCATTGTCAGCATCCAAATCTAAATGGTCAGGTACTTGATCCATATCTGTATCATAAATAGGAGCGACATTATCACAAATGCCATTTCCATCTCCATCGGTACAAGGGTTAGCCACCATTGCATCATCAGCATCCAAATAGTTAGGTGTTAAATCTCCATCTTCGTCGCCACTAGGATCAATGCTATTTGGAAAACAAGTAAATCCTCCTGCTACATTACAGAACTCTTTACTATCAGGAATCCCATCATTATCATCATCAAGGTCTACATCATCCATTATCCCATCTCCGTCAGTATCAACAATAACTGGTTTCGCACAATCCGTAACTACATTTACAATTAACTTACCTGATGCATTTCCTGATATATTTTGGAAAGCCCAGTAGTCCAACATTTTATTATTTCCCCAATTACTATCATAAGTATAAGGTGTAGAAGTAGGAGTAACTGATGGTGCTGCTCCTCCACTAGTACCACCTCCTACGGCAGTATGGTCATAGTAAAATTCATTATTAGGTGCATTAGGCCCATTCATTCGAGTCAAGGTAATTCCACCATTATTATTTTCAATATCTCTAAATAAAATATGTACCTCTCCTGCTCTCATCTCTAATTGATAGTCGATTTCAAATCCATCCGCTAAGGCTAGCGCATTTCCCATTCCATCTAATCCATCCCATTCTATCTCATTAGCTCCAATGTTAGCATTACTATAAATGACTCGATCTACTGGATCATCATAATCTCCATCTTCATTCATATCCATTGAAAGTTGAACACTTCCAATTAAGTTAGAAGTATATGAAATAACTCCACCTACTCCTGATTCCATATAATTTGAATAACAAGTAGGATTTCCCATATTATCCACACCATAAAAATCAAAGGTCTGAACATCCAGCGCATCAGAGGAAGTTGAATTATATAACCAAGTCATATAACTATCTCCTGAAAAAGCATTTGCCATAGGTGCTGATGCAGGCATATTAGTATCTGGAGTATTAAAAAATATTTTATGAGTCGTATTACCTCCTTGATCTTCACTCTGTGGATCATAAATATAAAAATTGCCTGAAGTCCAACTTGAAGGATCATCAGACATCGTATAATCAATTGTGAATTTTGAAGTGTATGTTGGAACTCCATTGTTATCTACAATTCCAGTAGAGTTAGCCACAAAATCAAAACCATATGGATCCATATCATTAAAATCAACTTGATATTGAACCCCTTCTCTAGTCATCATATAGAAGGTTGGAGAAGTAGTGTTAGAATTTCCTGTAATAATCGTTTTATATTGATTAGTAAAAACTCGACCTAAAAGTAATGTTCCACCAAAATTTCCAGCTTGAAACTGACTAACTGTTACGTCCCACGAAACAACCGCCCATTCATTAGGTTGGTTAGTTATTCTGTTCCAAGCCTCATTATTTTCAAGATTGGTAAATCCAAAAGTAGAGGTAATCGGAAGTGTATTTGAAAAACCAAAAACCACCGTCCAAATTCCTTCTTCTCCTGGCATCACTTGCTGTGCAATAGGAACATAACCATTTCCATTAGTTAATCCACCACCTGTTGGACCATTCAATTCTTCTACATCATTATTAATAATTCCAATACCAGAGGTCAATCCAAAATCTTGATAAATGCCAGCTAAAGATCCATCAGGTCTATACACCATAGCGTAACCACCATTAACACCAATATGACTTGCGCCAATATTGATGAATTCATTGGATTGTGCATACACTTTTATTTGTTGTGCTTCATTAGCCCAATAAAAAAGTCGTTTTCCGGAATAATTTCTAAAATCTACGGATCCTTCTGCCCACGACAAACTTTGAGCAAAAAAGATAAGGAGGAGTACTAACGTACCACTCCGCATTTTGCTGAAATCTAATTTCTTCAGGGCGATAAAAGTTTGCAGGAGGGTCAAATCATTCATCATTATTACTTTTGTTTTAAAATCTTGTAAAATATTTTCGCTATTAGAAATGTGTTTAAAATGCTGATAGTCAACCATTTATACTTTTAACCCAATGAGTTAAAATATGGTTGAATCTTTTAGTAGCAATTGTGTAGTCTAATAATTTTGAGGTAAGGATTGGTTAGAAGCGAAATATAAAAACACAGTTTATTACTTTCGTTTTTAATTTTTTTAGGAAAAAAGTAAGATTAGTAACATTAATTATTTTTACATGTGTAAAACTTTATATTAACAATAAATATCATACCAAAAGTGGTGGATTTGTTCACTTTTGTTTTTTTTATGGAAAAAAAGTTTATTGTTAATAATTCTAATTTGATTTTATTTCAATTGTCTAAACTATCTTGGAATGAAAAGGATTTTCTTTTTTTTATTATTCACATTACCTACTTTTCTATTTGGACAAAGTGAGCAAAAGAAATTATTTATAGAATTAACCTATGGATATGAATTAAGTACAAAAAATAATTACAAAAGAAAACTTACCTATATTGGTGTAACTAGGACTACAAATATAATTCAAGATATTAGGTTAGGAGTAAATATTGGATATCCTATACATCCTAGATTTAATTTATTGAGTGGGGTAAAAGCAAATATAAATACAACTCCTCTTTCAGGTGCTGAGGAGCAGACTCTTTTTACGAGAATCTTTCTTACACGAAAAAATCAACGTGACTTTTATGTCGCATTTCCTTTACGTGGTAGGATATTATATAACTACTGAGGAATCATTTAGGTGGTTTACAGAAGCTGGATTTACCCTTTATCATTACATCACTTCCTATCGACAACTTGAAAAAGAATTTATGAAAGATGTGGATTATTTTAATCAAAAATATTCGATTAATTTTTCTTTAGGTAAAGAATGGAACAGAAAGAAAAATAGAAAGATTGCACTTCAGTTCATCTTAAGATTTCAACTCAATGAAAGCCTAGATCCTAATCTTCCTAATGCAAACCCTAAGCCTAGTCATAGATATAATCATGTTGGTTTTGAAATAAGGCATTCGTTTTAATCATCTTACTTATATATTTTACAAAAAAAAATAGAACATATATATAATAACAATGTTTTTACAAAAACGTAATTAGTATACTTTTTTCTCTATATTGGTTGTTTAAATTAATAAACATGCCAAAGGGAAAACCAAAATCAAAGAAGGAAATCCATCAGCCTGATGATAAATTATTCAAGGAAGTGATGGAAAAACCCGCTAATGCAATTGAGTATATTAAAACTCATTACGCAGAATTAGCCGTACAATTAGAATTTTCTACCCTAAAAGTAGAACGCGAAAAACTATCTGTTCCAAATTTTAAAACCTTTGAAGCAGACATTATTTATACTTGTAAATTCAAAGATTCTGAGGAGGAATTGAATATCAGTTTGTTGTGGGAAAATAAATCTGAACCCGAAGAATACATCTTTATTCAAATCGGATTATATCTTTTTCTACGATATTATAAGATGGTCAAGTCCAAGGATATGAAATTAGAACCGATTATTCCACTCATTTTTTATAATGGAAAAAGAGATTGGATTCCCAAAAACCTGTCTGATTTATTAAAAGAACATCCATTTTTAGCCGTTTTTGAAAAATTTCTCCCAAAATTCGATTTTCATTTTACGAATATCAGAAAAGTTCCCACGGAGGAACTATTAAAGATAAAAACAGCGTTCTTTAGAAGTGCAATGATTGCAATGGCAAATAAACATGACTATGATTTGCTGTTACAATTTTTTCCTGTTATTTTTGAAGTAGATGAAAAAGATGCAGAGATAACATTGGTGACTTATATTTATGCATTGCACGAACGGTTGCCAGAGGAAGTAAAAAAAGACGTTTCACCATTTTCAATAAATATTCAAAATACTGTTATGAATACATTCGCACATTTCGAAAAAAGAGGGAAGATTGAAGGGAAGATTGAAGGGAAGATTGAAGAAAGAACTGAAGTTGCTCAAAATATGCATGAGAATGGATTTACAATTGAACAAATCTGTACAGCTTTAAATGAGACAGAAGAGTTCGTAAAAAATGCGATTGAGTCTAAAAAGAAATAGTCTTCTTCTTTTTCAAAACAAAAAAAGCAGTTTATCTAAAAAGATAAACTGCTTTTTTTAAACTTTTTCCTGTTATTTTTGAAGTAGATGAAAAAGATGCAGAGATAACATTGGTAACTTATATTTATGCGTTGCACGAACGGTTGCCAGAGGAAGTAAAAAAAGACGTTTCATCATTTTCAATAAATATTCAAAATACTGTTATGAGTACATTCGCACATTTCGAAAAAAGAGGAGAAATCAGAGGAGAAACAAAAAATAAGATTGAAATCGCTCAAAATATGCATGAGAATGGATTTACAATAGCACAAATCTGTACTGCATTAAATGAAACTGAAGAGTTCGTAAAAAAAGCGATTGAGTCTAAAAAGAAATAATTTTCTTCTTTTTCAAAACAAAAAAAGCAGTCTATCTAAAAAGGTAAACTGCTTTTTTTTTATGCGTGTCAGTCAAGAGTATTCAACAAATTTCTTAAATCATAAATAGTAAATCCGTCTTCCCTTTTTCCCAATCACTTACTACGAATAGCACTCACGGGATCCATCTTAGCAGCTAAAAATGCAGGAATCACCCCTGCCAAAACACCAATCAAAACAGATACACCAACTCCAAACATCATATTCTCATAAGAAAGATACATTTCAAAAGTCATACTTTCTATCGAAGAAATTCCTTTTAACGTTAACATCACCAAGAGCAAGCCAAATGCTCCCCCCACTAAGCAAAGAATTATCGCCTCAATCAAAAACTCTAAAAGAATGATATATCGTTTAGCTCCAAGTGCTTTTTTTATTCCAATAATATTCGTTCGTTCTTTGACGGATACAAACATAATATTCGCCACACTAAACATTCCTACCAAAAGCGCAAATCCTCCTATCGCCCACCCCACCGTACTCATCACTCCAAAAAAACCATCTAACAAACTACTCAACATGGTCAATTTATTGAGGGCAAAATCATTTTCTTCTTTAGGTTTTAACCTTCGACTGGATCGAAGCACTCCTATGATTTCATCTTCTAAATCATCAAGGTTAACCCCTTCCTTAGCTTTTACAGCCAACCTCGAACCTCTGTGGTCTTTATCAACCTTTGCAAATTTTCTAGCCAAATTAAATGAGATCAAAACGACTTCATCCAATTGCATGATTTGAACCAAATCTTCTCCTCCTTTTTCAATTACACCAATTACTTCTAACTTAATTCCATTGATACTTATTTTTTTTCCAAGTGGTTCAATATTACCAAATAACTCATTAGCAACCGTATAGCCTAGTACCACTTTATTTGATCCTTTTTCATATTCTGAGATGGTGTAAAACCGTCCCTTATCCATTATTACATTATACATCTGAGCAAAATCATAGGTACCTCCTGCAACGAATGCACCTGAAACACTATTGGATCGATACTTCGCCGTTCGTCCACCAATATTTGCAGAGTAGCAAACTAGATCGGCTCCTTTTACTTTTTCTTTTATTAATTCAAATTCCTTAAAACTCGGTCGAGGTCGTCTAAAATATTTCCACCAGCTCGCTCCTGGATCTTCATCCCAAGGTTGTTGATCGACATAAATCACATCATCTCCTAATTTATCAAAACTCCCTCTTACATTATCTTCCAATGAATCTACAGCCGATAGGACGATGATGATACAAAAGATACCAATCATAATTCCAAGCAACGATAGGAAGCTTCGCATTTTGCTTCCTGCTAATTGCTGAAATGCTTGAACGATGGCTTCCTTGATAATTTTTACTAGTGTAATCATTGTATTGAATGTAAATATTTTGTTTTTACTTAATTATTTTTTCTAGCCATGAAAATAGTAAATTCATTTCTTCTAAAAATTAAAGATTCGATTAACATTGGTATTTTGAGGTCTAAAAATAATTTTAATCTAAAAAATAACCTATGCTATCAAGAGATGAAGTTTTAACACTAATTGAGAAAATGCCAAATCAGTTTTTTTTTGAAGAACTAAAAGAAAGATTATTATTTTTTTATAAAGTTAAAAATGGTTTAGAACAATCAAAGAAAAACAAAATCACTCCCCATCATATCATAAAAAAGTCACAAGGTGATATTTCAATTTGAGGTGGTTACATAAATTGAAGATTCATTTTCGAAAAATAATCACCTTGTGACTACGTCCCCAACTCCTCCACCGCCATATAAGCCATCAATCCCGAACTAAATTTTAAACAATTTTCATCCACATCAAAAGTATTTGTATGAACAGGTGAAGTAATTCCTTTTTTAGCATTTCCAGTTCCCAGTCGGTAAAAACATGCAGGCATTTTTTGGGAATAATATGAAAAATCTTCCGCGGTCATTCTGATTGGTAAATCTACCACATTTTCTTTTCCCATAAATTCTTCCGCCCATTTTCGAGCACGCATGGTTAAGACTTCATCATTCACTAAAAAAGGATAACCTTTTACAATATTTAATTTAGCAGTTCCGCCCATCGCTTTTCCCATATTTCTAACCATG
>Ga0114957_1003048_pt1 | contig 15412 bp, 11 predicted proteins | sample BantaG_FD_87175 | JGI IMG/M metagenome (GOLD analysis project Ga0114957, IMG submission 87175) | Marine algal microbial communities from Bantry Bay, Ireland - BantryBay_4 metaG | ecosystem: Host-associated > Algae > Red algae > Unclassified | place: Bantry Bay, Ireland | collected 2014-11-21 | reverse complement strand
TAGAGCTTGTTGGGAGTTTTGTTTTTGAGCGAAAAACAGTTCATTTTTTGATGACACGATGCTAAAAAATAAGAATATAGTCTGCGCTATTTGACTATTTTTTAAAACCTGCCGGCAGGCAGGGAAGTGTCATCAGAAAAGGGACGTTTTTAGCCGAAAACAAAATTCCCAACAAGCTCTTAATTAAAGAAAACTCATCTTAATATTACCAGTTTGTTTTAAATACGTTAAAATTTACAGTAATATATACACATCAATTCATTGAAAGTTCTTCCCCAAATATAGGAATAATTATGAAATTTCCATCTGCACTTGGCGGAATGATTCCTTTTCGGTAGGAAGGATTTAGTTTACGGATAATTTCTATATCCATTCCCGTTTTTTTGGCAACCGCTTTTAGGGACATTCTTTTGTGTACTTTAACGACTTTACAGAACTGCAAAGTATATTCAGGATAGCTAGGTCGTAGATCATGGAAAAAATAATTTTCCGTAACATAAGAAGTAGCAATGAATTTTGCAACATAATTTCTAGTCTCTTTAGGTAAATATTTTTTTATACCTTCAAAATTAAATTTATTTGATCTTCTAATGGCTTTATTGACTCGACCGGGACCACAGTTATAAGCAGCAATTGCTAATTTCCAATCACCATATCGATCATGTAAATCCTTCAAAAAGGTTAATGCCGCTTTAGTTGATTTTACGGGATCACATCGTTCATCTACATAATCATTAATGACTAATCCATACTGTCGAGCTGTTGCAGGCATAAATTGCCATAAGCCTCTTGCCCCTACTTGAGATTCTGCTTTAGGATTAAGGGAAGATTCTATGATCGGAATATTTTTTAATTCTTTAGGTAAGCCAAATTCTTGGATGTATTTTTCGAAGATTGGAAAATACATCGTTTGTCGTCCTAGTAGTAATTCTGTTCCGTGGCGATCTTTGGCAATATATTTTTTGACAAATTTCTTTACATCTTTATTATAAGACACTTGCATCGCAAAGGAATTATTTTCCCAACGATTAGAAAATGACTTTTTAGAAACATGAGTTTTACTACTCCTTAAAAATGAAATTGGTTCGTTTGTATTTGTTGAATTAGTATTGGCTAACAAATCAACAAAGGGCAAAACGAAGAACAAAAGGAGCAAAGCACCTTTGGATACATTCATGATCGTAAGATTTGGTTCAAGTACTTGCAATTAAATAATTACAGGTATTGTAAAATTGTATTAGTTACTTTTGGTAGGTTATCGTTTTGCAAAATATATGGTGATACTAAAACTATATTTTAGTAAAATTTAAACTCTGGATTTGTGTATTTGTAAGGGAATTCTTTGGGAGGTATTGGTAAGTAATATCTGAATAGAAATACAAACTTATTCCTTTTTCAAATACAACACAACCTTTAATTAAAAATTTAACATAAACCAAATTGCCAAAAATCTTGCCTGATTAAACTTTTCTTGATATAAATAAAAAGATAATAACATAGCTTTTACGGCTATTCCAATTGATAGAAAAGGACTTATACTTTAAGGAAAATTGTTATTTGGAAGGAAATAATTTTAGAATACTTCTTTTACTAAATAACTAGAAAATGATAATAATTTTTGTTCTTCGAATTTATTGGCCATAAATTGTATGCCAATTGGCAATCCACTAGCATGTTTAGTAAGCGGTAAGGCAATTGCTGGAATCCCAACCATATTAGCTTGAACGGTAAAAATATCAGCTAAATATGCTTCAACTGGGTCATCCATCTTCTCTCCAATATTCCACGGTGGTGTAGGTGAGGCAGGCATTAGTATAAAGTCATAGTTTTGGAAAATTTCAAAAGTTTTATTAGCGATGAGTCTTCGTATTTTTTGAGCCTTAGTGTAATAAGCATCATAATATCCTGAACTTAAAACAAAGGTTCCTAGCATTATCCGTCGCTTCACTTCTGTTCCAAATCCTTCTGAACGAGATTTCTTATAAATTTCTAACAAGTCTTTTGCATCTTCACTTCGATGTCCAAATCGAACACCATCAAACCTTGAAAGGTTGGAAGATGCCTCGGCGGTAGTAAGCACATAATAGGCTGGTATGATAAAATCTAAATATTCAAACTCAACAGGTTCGACAGTATGACCTTCTGATTTTAATTTTTCTATTAGGTCAAATGTTGATTGTCGAATTTCAGGATCAATACTTTCATGTTGTAACGCACTTTCAAAATATGCGATTCTTTTTTTACCATTCAATTCTAAATCTTGAGAATATTGGTTGACTTCTTTTTGAGAAGTGGTACTATCATTTTCATCGTAACCTGATATGATTTCTAACAATACAGCTACATCTTTTACATCTTTTGCTAAAATTCCTATTTGGTCAAAAGATGATGCATAAGCTAATAACCCAAATCTTGAAACTCGTCCATAAGTTGGCTTCATTCCAATCACTCCACAAAACGCAGCAGGTTGTCGTACAGAACCACCTGTGTCTGTTCCTAAAGAAACTAAACATGTCTCTGCTTGAACGGCAACTGCTGATCCTCCTGATGAACCTCCTGGCACTTTTGTAGGATCAATGGCATTGGAAACTGCACCGTAAGTTGAATTTTCATTCGCTGATCCCATTGCAAATTCATCACAATTTACTCGACCAATAATAATGGCATCTTCTTCTAAAATCCGTTGAACTGCTGTGGCTGAAAATAAAGATTTGAATCCTTTTAAAATTTTTGACCCTGCGGTAACTCCATGATCTTTATAACACAGGACATCCTTGATTGAGATAACTGCTCCAAATAATTTTCCAACCGAACTTGAATCTTCTGCATATTTTTCATCTAAAAGAATAGCTTGCTGACGTGCTTCCTCAGCATAAACTTCTACATATATATTAAGATCCTTTGTCTCTTCTATTTTGGAAAGGTAGTGATCGACCAATTGCGTACAAGTAGTTTCACCTTTAGCAATAGAGGTTTGAATGGAATGCAAAGAAGTCATGATGATTTTTTAAGTAGCTGCTGGGCTTTAGCCCGCAGTAAAATAAATTATTAAATAAAGGCTGCAAATATCGTAGTTTTTTTTGAACCACAAAGGCACAAAAGTAACACAAAAGAAAATACGTTTAAAGACTTTTGTGTTACTTTTGTGCCTTTGTGGTTCAGAAAAAACTAAGGAACTTACTTTTTATTATTCTCGTATTTCTTTTTAAACTTCTCGTACAATTCTTTCTGTTTATTATTCAAGTCAATTTCTCTTCCTTGGATAAATGCGTTTTCTACATTATTTCCACGAATATCCAAGGCATCGCCTGTACTAATAAATAGTGTCGCATCTTTTCCTACTTCCAAAGAACCTGTTGTTTTATCTATTCCAAGAATTTTTGCAACATTCAAAGAAATCGCACTTAATGCTGCTTCCTTTTCCAAACCAAATCCAACTGCTTGCGCCGCTTGAAATGGTAAGTTCCGAATGTTCTCTGGCGAGTCATCATGCATCAGACACCAAGTTACTCCAGCATCTTCTAATTGACTTGGCGTTTTATAAGGTTGGTCAATATTTGAATCTTCGTGGTTTGGCAAATCATGTGTACGTGATAAGATAACAGGCACCTTATATTTTTTTAATAAGTCCGTTATCATCCAAGATTCGCTTCCTCCTACAATGACTGGAGTAATATTGAATTTTTTAAATAATAAAATTGCTTCCGAAATTGATTTTGCCATATTCACATCCACATACAATTTTTTACTTCCATCAAACAAACCTTTCATGGCATCAAACTTTAAATTCTTTGAACTTAACTGATTGTTTTTTGCGTAGGCTTGCGCCTCTCTAAAATAGTCTTCGACTTCTTGAACTTGCTTATTGTAATCTTTATTTTTATCCAAAGTCCGAGTCCGCCAACTCCATCGAAACATAGAAGGATAATCCAAATAAATTCCTTCGTCCATTTTGTAAGCGGCATCTTCCCAGTTCCATGCATCAAACTGAACGATGGTTGATTGCCCATCAATACGGCCTCCACCAGGTCTGATTTGAGCCATTAAAATTCCATTAGTTCGAATGGTTGGAATGACTTTCGAATCTGTACTATAAGCAATTATGGCACGCATATGAGGATTCATATATCCAATCTCTTGTGCATCCCGAGTTGCCCGAACTGCATTAATTTCAATTAATCCTAATTGAGTATTAGCTGCAATAAAACCAGGGTAAACATGCTTACCCGTTGCCTCTATCACTTTTCCATAATCATTACGATTTAATCGAATTCGAGAAGCATCGGATACATTGGTTAGCTTCCCATCTGTAAATGTAATTAAACTGTTAGCAATCACTTCGCCGTTGCCCAAGTGTGCCGTTGCACCTACGATTGCAATCGCCTCAGACTGTGCAGGAGCAGGTGCTGGTTGAGCATGGAGACTCCACACACAACAGATGAATAAAATTATATTTAGAATTTTCATTTTTTCTTTTTTATTAAAAATTTAAAATTGTTCTTATTCACAAGATGACTTGGAGTCACCTTGTGAATACAACTAGTGCATCTCATCTTCCCAATCATCGCAATGGTAATTTTTAAATTTACGACCTTGCGCTGGACGAGTTTTACCTCCACCTTTTTTATCTGCTAACATTTTTTGAATAATACGATTTCGTTCTGATGCAATTCCTTTCCGAATTTCTAAATCTTCTTTTCTATCAAAAAACTTAAAGCCATCTACCCAAGTCATTTCTGCTCTTGCATACATGGAAAGTGGATTTTCACTCCATAAAACTAAATCAGCATCTTTACCTGTTTTGATACTTCCAACTCTGTCGTCGATATGTAAAAGTTTAGCTGGATTAATGGTTACAAATTTCCAAGCATCCTCTTCCGACATGCCTCCATACTTAACTGCCTTTGCTGCTTCTTGATTCAACCGTCGAGCCATTTCTGCATCATCAGAATTGAACGCAACCAATACTCCTTGCTCATGCATGAGTGCACCATTATAAGGGATCGCATCAATTACTTCATATTTATATGCCCACCAATCAGAGAAACTTGAACCGCCTGCGCCATGCTTTGCCATTTTATCAGCTACTTTATAACCTTCCAAAATATGCGTAAAAGTATTGACTCTAAAACCCATTTGCTCTGCAACATGCATCAACATATTGATTTCGGATTGCACGTAAGAGTGACAAGAAATATTTCTTTTATCATCCAAAATTTCCGCAACAGTTTCTAAATCTAAATCTCTTCGGAAACCTGCACCGCCTTTTTGTTTAGCTATTTTATATTCTTTGGCGCGTGTAAAATAATCTCGGTAAACTTGCTCAACGCCCATCCGTGTATCCGGGAAACGATTGTTAGAACTGGAACGAGATTTCTTTACATTTTCTCCTAAAGCAAATTTTATAAACCCTGGTGCGTTTTCAAATTTCATTTCTTCAGGTGAATATCCCCATCGTAATTTGATGATCGCCGATTGTCCTCCGATTGGATTACATGAACCATGTAATAATTGTGAAGTCGTAACTCCTCCTGCCAGTTGTCGATAAATATCAATGTCTTCTGAATCAATTACATCTCCGATTCGAACTTCAGCTGTACTTACTTGTGTGCATTCATTTACACCTCTGGTAATTGCGATATGAGAATGTTCGTCAATCACTCCACAAGTTAAGTGCATTCCTGATCCATCAATTTCAGTTCCTCTGCTGGTAAGATTTTTACCGATTTGAGTAATTTTTCCATTACTCACTAATACATCTGTATTTTCTAAAATACCATCTTTCTCATTCGTCCATACCGTTGCATTTTTAATGAGGTAATTATTTTGAGTTGGACGAGTTTTGTAACCATGTGCTACAAATGGGTAAATAACATCCCCTACTTTGTCATCATTAGCCATTTCTTTTTTACCCTTCCCTTTTCCTTTCTTTTTATCTTTTGCATCTTCTGGTTTTGATTTATCAGGAGAGGTATCAGGAGTAACTGACCAGGATGTCCATGTTCCATCTGTCAATGTTCCACGACCTGACCAAGTATCACCTTCCGCAGTTCCTGATAACCTGTAACGCTTAGTTTCTTTCTTGGTAGGAGAAAATGAAAGTGTAATTAAGCCATTTGAAAGTTTTGATTTTACATCAATTTTTGTAGAATCATTCACTTCAATTTTCATTTTATTTCCATCAGCGACTACTAGTTTATATGATTCGTTTCCTACTTTCAAATTGTACTTTCCTTCTAAATCTACCTCGTCTATTTTTTTTATAACAAAAGCTTTACCGCGAATCCAGTTGTGATGAATTTTAGTTTTTTCTCCAAAAATATCACCTGAAGTAATTATGAAATTGGCCAAGTGTCCTGATTTTAAACTACCAACTTGATTGGATACGCCCATCATTTTTGCAGGCGTATGTGTCATTGCTTTTAAGGCAGCTTCTTTTGAAAGTCCATGTTTGATGGCTTTTTTTACACTACCTAAAAATTCTGTTTTCTTTTTTAAGCCATCAGCAGTCAACGTAAATTCAATTCCTTCTTTTGATAGATGAGCAAGATTGGTCGGTGCTAATTCCCAATGCTTCAACTGAGTCAAAGAAACTAACATCGCATCGTAAGGATCTTCTACATCATAAGCATCTGGAAATTTTACAGGGATAATCATTGCGGATCCTGAGGCTTTGATTTCTTTGAGTCGTTGGTACTCATCACCATTTCCTTTGATTATGTATTTTTTTCCAAACTCTTTTCCTAGTTTCACCGCCCGTAATCCTTCCATTTTATCTCTTACATCAAATACAGTTGGCAATCCTGAAATATCATTCCATGCTTCAAGAGAAAGATTTAATTCTTTTTCTTTGCCTCCTTTTTTATACCAATCCCCATCCAAATAAGTTTGTCGTAACAATGCAATTCCGCCCATCAAAGAACCAGGGTAAGATTGAGAAGAAGTACCCTTCTTAAAAGAAAGTACATGTGCTGCTTTTTCTTTTAAAATAATATGATGTTCTCGGTCTTTACCAAGTGTAACTACAGTTGCAGTTCCTCTGCTAATTCCATCTTCTGCATGTGTCATGACGGTTCCAAAACCTGCATCACGATATCCTTTGGCTGCTTTGTCGTCCACCGTAAAATGTTCATGGGCACGGTACTCCGGTTTGAGTGCTTGGTTCCACATGTAGGCACCTTCTTTTTTAGTAAGCATTTGTTGGGTTCTACTTCTTTCTCCTCGTTTTGATTCGGGTACGCCATAGGAAGAATACATATCAATAAATGATGGATAAATATATTTGCCTTTGAGATCTACAACAACAGCACCATCTGGAATTGTTATTCGAGTTCCAATCATTTGAACTTTGCCATCCTTGATTATCATGGTGGCATTGTCTACTTTTTCATTGTATGATTTGTAAATGGTGGCATTGGTAAAAGCGTAGAATCCTTCTCGCTCATCATAGACACCATTTCTAGGGAAAGTAATTTGTGCTAATAGGTTTTGACTTAAAAAAATCAATATTAGCAACAATGGAATTTGTTCGATTTTTCGCATAGTTGAAAATTGGTTTAAATTGTTAAAGGGAAAGCATATTAAAGGTAAAAAAGGTAACACGGTTTTCCAAAACCGTTTGCAATTTATTGACGGTTTTGAAAAACCGTGTTACCCTTGGACGTAGACGATAAATTTTTCTTCAAAAAATTCGCCATCGAAAAATTTCCAAACTGAAAATTTTTCAGCGTATTCTCCTTTTCCGATAGATTTTATTTCTTTTTTTAAATCACCGCCTTTAAGTGCGAAGAGTCCGTTGGGCATAAAATGTTGGTGATCTTTTTTATATAATCGTTGTGTCCACATTATTAACTTATCCAACGAAGCAACAGCACGGGTGACGATAAAGTCAAATTTTTGACCTTTCATTTCTTCAGCCCTTGCTTGTTTGGCTTTTACATTAGTGAGTCCTAATGCACTAGAAACTTCTTTGACGACAGTAATTTTTTTTCTAATACCATCCACAAGGGTAAAATTGGTTTCTGGAAAAAGTATGGCCAAAGGAATTCCAGGGAAACCTCCTCCCGTTCCTAAATCTAAAATATCTGCATCGGGTTTAAAGTCCATGACTTTGGCAATGGCGAGAGAATGCAAAACATGTTTTTCATAAATATTATCAATGTCTTTGCGAGAGACCACATTGATTTTGGCATTCCACTCTTTGTAGAGTTCGCCTAGTTGAGAGAATTGTTGGATTTGTAATTCTGTGAGATCTGGAAAGTAATCTAGTATGTCCTGCATTTTAATGAATAATTAAAAACCTGCCTTTGCCGGCAGGCAGGTGAAAATTAATAATTTTGGAGCGCAAAATTAGTTAAACGCGACCACTTAATTATTAATTATTCATTCTTAATTATTCACTAATTTTGGTAGGCAGGTAATTGAAACATAAAAGCAGTCCCTTCATTCAATTTACTTCGCACTTCAATTGAAGTATCATGTAGTTCCAATATTTTTTTGACAATAGCTAAACCTAAACCTGCACCTTTACTTTTACCTGTACGTTGAGCTTGTCGATAACGATCAAAAATAAAGGATTGTTCTTCTTCTGGAATTCCTGGTCCGGTATCTTTAATTTGGATTTTGACATTATTCTCAATCATACCGAGTTCAATGGTAACCTCTCCGCCCTTTGGTGTATAATTTAAAGCATTATCCATTAAGTTTTGAATTACTCTTTCCACCAAACCTAGGTCAGCAAAAACAAGTGGGAGTTTTCTTTCTTCGGCTTCTTTGAGGTGAATAGTAATTCCTTTTTCTTGAGCAAGAATCTGATATTTAGCCGCAACATCTTGTGCCAATTCAGACATAAAGAAAGGTTCTTTTTGAGGTTCGATTTGCTTGGCCTCTAATTTTGAATATTCAAATAGTTGGGAGATGAGTGAGGATAATCTTTCCAATCCACTCATGGAAGTTTTTAAATATTTTAGTCGATCTTCTTTCGAAATATTATCTTCCTTTATCATCAAGGTTTCTACATAGCCCTGTACAATCGCCAAGGGAGTTCGTAAATCATGAGAGACATTGGCGATTAATTCTCTTCGTAAATTTTCAACAGATTTTAATTCATTGATATTGGCGACAATCGTATCCGCCATAGAATTATAACTATCTGCAAGTACTGGGAAATCTTTTCGATCTTCTTTACAGATTCTTGCTTCGTAATCTCCTTCTTTAAATCGTTGTACTTGTTTGATTATATTTCTCAATCTTTTTGTTAAAAACCAAATAGCTAACAATCCAATTACAAGTGCGCCAATTAATGCCATAAAAAAGAGGTTAGCTCCAAGTTTTAATATTAGACTTCCGTAAAGTCCAGATTCGGCTGCTTCTTTCTCATCACTTTGCAAGATGATATAAATATAACCTTGTAATTTATCCTCTTCAAGAATTGGTGCTGCAGAAAAAACCTTACAAATACCAGGATGCCTTGGGTCGTCTCCAATAATAAACTGTTGTTCTTTGGATTCAACAAAATTTTTAATTGGTTTTAAATCTACTTTTTTAAGTTTTACTGTTTCTTTTGTTGGGGCAGCGTGAGTAATGATATTTCCTTTTGGATCAAGAAGATATAATTCTGCTATGGGATTCATAATCATTGCTGACTGCATATATTTCATAATTGCAGCTTTATCAATCTCTCCTTTTACTAAAGGTTTTACATCCTTGAGGGCATTTTTCGCTAAATCATAATGTAGCCTCTGAATAGATTCATGATAAAACTGATGTGAAATATAACTCGTAATAGATATGTACCCAAGTCCGAGTATCACCAACAATAATAATAATGTTCCAGAAATTTTCCAATACAATGAATTCCTCATTATTCTAATTTTTATAAATCTTCATTAAACCGATAACCTATTCCCCATGATGTCAAAATAAATGTAGGTGTTTGAATATCTGGTTCAATTTTACTTCGTAAACGATTGATGTGTGAATTCACAGTATGCTCGTATCCATCAAAATCATATCCCCAAACTAAATTTAAAATTTGAGTACGTGAATAACTTTTCCCTGGCTTTGATGCCAATACACTTAATAAGTCAAATTCTTTTGGAGACAAATCAATTCTTTGATTTTTAATCGAAACCTTTCGCTTATCCATATCTATCACCAAATCTCCAAACTCCATTATCAACTTGCCTTGACCAACTCCATCCTTTTTATTTTCAGACATTTCTGCTCTTCGAAAAATAGCTTTTACCCTTGCTACAAATTCTCTTACACTAAATGGCTTAGTCATATAATCATCTGCCCCAAATTCCAATCCTAAGATTTTATCAATTTCCTCTGACCTAGCCGTTAACATTAAAATCGGGGTAACAATATTTTTATTTCGAAGCTCTCGACAAATTTCTAACCCGTCTTTCCCTGGTAGCATGACATCCAAAATGATTAAATCGTAATCTCCTTTTAATGCTTTTTCAAAACCTTCAATTCCCTCATATGATTTACTCAAATCGCAATTCATATCTTTTAAATGAATTTCTAAAAGATCTACAATATCTCGATCATCTTCTACGACAAGTACTTTTTTCATATTAATATGATTGGTTTTGGTGATTTGATTTTGTTTCCCTCTAAATATTTCGATGCTCATATGATTCGACATTTTGGATTTGGAAAATTGTTTGATTGATTAGGTATTTAATTATTAAATACCCTTTCAATTCTTCCTTTACAAAATTACATTCTATTCATCACAGAACTATCACAGAAGGCTAGAGTTATCCTCACAGCAATTTACTCTCTTTCTTTAGTTTTTTTATTTTTTTTATAAAAAACTAGTCAAATCTTGTCCCTTATCTGACAACAAAAAAGGGCAGCACTTTCGCACTACCCTTTTTCTCTTGTCATAAGGTGTCCATAAAATCGTCCGGGAAATAAGGACTATACTCTTTTTTTAGCTCTAGCTCTACCGTTCATATCGAGGTAAGCTTGTGCGCCAGGCTTTTGCAATAAATTATACAAAATTTCTTTAGCTCTAAATAATTGAGCCTTTACTGTTCCTAAAGGGATTTCTAATTCTCTAGCAATCTCTTCGTAGCTTAATTCTTCAAAGAATCTTAATTCGATCATTAAGCGATACTTGGTACTTAATTTTCCCATCATCCTTCTCATTAGTTTTACACGCTGTTGACGCATAAACATCTGTTCAGGATTTAAAGAATTAGATTTTAAATTACTTGAGAAATCATGCGCGCCACCTGGTTCGATAGGATCGTCGATTGATAACATATGTAATCTTTTCTTACGAATGTGGTCAATACAATTGTTGATTGCAATTTTAAACAACCAAGTACTAAATGCATATCGAGGTGCATAACTTGGTAATTTTCTAAATGCTTTTCCGAATGCTTCAAGGGTTAAGTCATCGGCATCGTCTCGGTTGTTAACCATTTTTAGCATCATATGAAAAATCGAATTTCGATATCGATTCATCAAAGTGGTGTATGCTTTTTGATTACCATCAATTGCTTTTAAAACTAAATCGTAATCTGCTTTTGCTTTGGGGGATAAATTTGTCGTAGTTAGTGTTTTTACTTCCATGTTATTTTTTTTCCGGTAAATAAATTAGGTGTGAATGTCACGTAATACAGAATGTACATGGCGTCCAGTATGGGCACCCATGCGAGTAGTGTCTGATTGTGAAACCTTTTGAGGATGTGGGCGTAAAAGAATTGTAGTAGTAATAAACGCCCTACAAATACCGTACCTACAAATATTATGCTAAATTTTAATATGATGAGCATAATCCCTCCGATGTAGAAAAAAAAATGACTAAAAGATAAAAGTCCCAGTAAAATTTGATGTCTTAAACGGTAACTTCTTGCTGTGGAAAGGTGCCTTGTCTTCTGACGATAATAATCTCGCCAAGTGGTTTTCGCTTCGGAAAAAACGAACGTCTCTTTCTCCAACACTATATCTACATTTTCTCTAGTTGCTGCCTCATTGATAAATAAATCATCATCACCTGAAGCAATATGTTTGTGTTTTGCGAAACCATCGGTTTTTGCGAACAACCTTTTACGGTATGCAAGATTGCGCCCTACTCCCATGTAGGACTCTCCTGCTAGCGCAAAGGAAAAATATTGAATCGCTGTATAAATCGTTTCAAAACGAATGAACCGATTCAATAAATTTGGTTGAGCTGCATACGGGCCGTAGCCTAATGCAATTTCAGTAGTATCAGTAATCCTGCGTTGCATGCAATAAAGCCAATCGAGACTGGAAGGACTACAATCTGCATCAGTTAGTAAAAGGGTTGCAAACTTTGATGATTCTATGCCGATTTTTAATGGAAACTTTTTTCCAACCATCCCCGGAGGTTTGGTTCCAGCATTAATTACACGCAAGTTATTATAATTTTTTATATATTTCAAAAGCACATTTTCTGTATTGTCAGTAGAGTTATCATTAACTACTATTACCTCGAATGAGCGGTAGTTTTGATTTAGAATACGGGGCAAGTTTTTTTCTAAATTTTCTGCTTCATTGCGTGCACAGATGATTATGGAGACGGGTTGCTCTACTCTTTCTGTTTTTCGTAAATACTTTGTTGGAATTTTGTAAAAGGCAAGGCGGGAGAAAAGAAAGATCCAATAACAAAATTGGATTATCGTAGAAAAAATAAAAAGGATGAGGAAGATGGTTTGCAATGTTTTTTCATTTATATATTTTTAAACCACAAAAGATACAAAAGAATGGCAAAAGTTTTTTCACATGTTTTTGTGATTCAAAATATTATGTGAAAAAACTTTTGCCATTCTTTTGTATCTTTTGTGGTTTAAATAAATTCTAAGAACTAGCAACTTGTAAACTAGGAGATAAAAAACCCTCCAGAATATTTACTATATCTTTTCGGTTTTCAAAACTCTCGATGATTTCTTTTTTTGAATTATCAAATAATCGCCAGCCATTCCAAGTATCTTTTGCAAAATCTTTATACCACCATGCAAAGAGTCCTGTAATAATTAGACTAGCAACATAAATCCATCCTACCCCATTTCCATCAAAAAAATATTTCACCAACTTGATCTGTATTCCATAAAAAATAGAATAAGTAAAAATCCCTGATAATATTTTAACTGCGGAAGTGTACGCAGGATGTAGTCCCATTTTTTTAAAAATAAACGCAGGAATATAATTTGCCAAAAAATTATTCACCCAACCGTAAACAAATATTGGAAAGCCCAATATCATAACAAGAGAACGTAACCACCAAGTCAGTTTGGAATTAGATTGGTGAATTTTTTTAACCACATGATCTCGTGTTTTATTTTTTTCCAAAAAAGAAAAATACTGATTGACTTGTTTTGAAAAACCGTGTGCAGCTTGTTTTTTTTCCTCTAAAAAATTACGCCATTCCACTAGCAACTTTTTCCCTCGATCAAATGCTTCTCCAAGTGGCAATTTATTTTCTGTTTGACATATCGTTTCTAGTTTTCTTAAAAATGCATCTTCCTCATTATCCTTCGTATCAATAATTAATTCCCGAATTCGTTTATCCATTTCAGCAGTAATATCTAGTGCTGCTTGGAAATTATCTTCCCGATACTTTTTTTCGTAATCAGAAATTTTTATACTTTCTCCTATGTTTATAAATACTTTTGTTCGAAAATTAGTTTGCTTTTCGTAATTGAGTCCCACAGGTAAAATTTCAAGTCGACCATCAAATTCCATTCTATTCGCAGTACTCAATGCAATTCGCCCTGTACCTGTTTTTAATTTTCTTAATCGACGCGGAATATCACTTCCTCCTTCTGGTGCAATATAAAGTACTCCACCATCCATTAAAAAATCCTCAGCAAATCGAAAAGTTTCTTCATTATTTACTCTCTCTCCACCTGTATCTTCTTTCCTTTCCACTTTTATCCCAACTGAATTTCTCCAAAACCAAGCAAGAGCTGCATTTTTAAATAAACTCGCATTAATCAAAAAATGAACAAATTTATTCATTCGTAATGCGACCATAAGGGGATCTAGCAATGTATTGGGATGATTAGAAACAAAGATGGTAGGATTTTTTATTTTAAGCTTTTGTCTATTTCTAACTCTTGTCTTGGAATAAAAAATATTATTGGACAACAGCACCAACGTCCACACAATAGCATAAATAAAAGTCTTAAATAAATTCAAACTGTTATACTTTAAAATTTAATAAAAACTGCTTTACCTGTTCATCGAACTTTGCTTTCTCATCATAATGAAATGCGACTTGAATAGGTAATGAAAAAATCGGCAAACGATTCTCTTGCAAATAAGGTTGATGTAATTGTAACCGCATTGCATCTTTTTCAGTAGTGATGATTATTTTTTTCTTCGACTCCATTTTGTCAAATGTAGTTTTTAAAAAAGAAACATCAAACTTACTAAAATATCTATGATCTTCATATTCCATCACTTTTACTGATTTCACTTTAGATTCCAAATATTCAACTAAATACTCTGATCGAGCTATTGCACAAATTAACAATACATCTACATCTTCTTCCAATAATACTCTTTGTCGAAAATCTAAAATATAATATGGATGCTGATATTCATAATATGAAAAATAAATCCTTTGATGAGGGAAGGGTTTTAATTCATTGATATAATATTTTTTTTCTTCTTCGGTAATCGTGGGTGGGCATTTAGACACAATCAAAACATCTGCTCGCCGATAGGCTGAACGCCATTCTCGTAATCTCCCTGAAGGTAGTAAATAATCTTCCGTAAATGGGTAGCTATATTCAGTCAATAAAATATTTAGGCCTGGTTTGATAGAACGATGTTGAAAAGCATCATCCAAAAGAATGACTTGCGTATCGGGTTGCTCCATTAAAATTTTAGGAACTGCAAATGTTCTATTTTCTGCAACAGCTACATGAATGTCTGGGAATTTTCTTTTAAATTGAAGAGGTTCATCTCCTGCTGTTTCTGCATTATTTTCTCGCTGAATAGTAAGATAGCCTTTTGACTTCCTTTTGTAGCCTCGACTGAGTGTTGCTACATTTATATATGGACGAAGGAGTTGTACCAAGTATTCAATATGAGGCGACTTGCCTGCGCCGCCTACCGATAAATTCCCTACGGAAATTGTTGGTACATCAAATTCAATTCCTTTGAGCAAACCATGTTTATAAAAAAACCCACGCAAGCTCACCCCTACCCCATAAAGTAGTGACAAAGGAGAAAGTAGTATTTTGATGAGTTTGCTTTGAAACATTCGTTTAAACTGTAGAAAATTTTAATGATAAATAAAAAGTAACTATTCAGCATTGGCTAAAGCCAATTTATTTTTCAACGCAGAGACGGGGAGACGCAGAGTTTTTTAAATTTTTCGAAGAAAAATTCTCTGCGCCTCTGCGTCTCTGCGTTGAAAAAT
>Ga0114957_1003040_pt1 | contig 15447 bp, 27 predicted proteins | sample BantaG_FD_87175 | JGI IMG/M metagenome (GOLD analysis project Ga0114957, IMG submission 87175) | Marine algal microbial communities from Bantry Bay, Ireland - BantryBay_4 metaG | ecosystem: Host-associated > Algae > Red algae > Unclassified | place: Bantry Bay, Ireland | collected 2014-11-21 | reverse complement strand
CGGCGCGAGAGGCAGGGGGGGGGGTGGGGTGCTAGGGGGGGAGATCCTCCGCCCACCTAGCCGCGACGCTGCCCCACGGGGCACCGCCTGCCTCGGGCGAAGCGGTGACGACGGGACGGTGGTGGATGCTCGATATTCCCGGTCAAGTCGGGTCACTAAGGCTTTCCTGCTGGACCACATGTGCGAGGGTAGTCGGTGCCAACAGACCACGCGTGCGTTCCCATGTGGTGAGTGGAACGACCCGCGTGTGACAGGCTCTCCTTGTGCCTTCGCAACGCGCATGGAACTGGGCCGTTCAAGCAACAAACTTGTGTGATCCGTGAGCACACGGGTTCAATATATGCAAAAAAGACAGAATACACCACACAAAAACCGTCCCCAGAATCAAATACCTTACGTCCTGTGTTCAAAGTATGCCGCCCTGTCAGATTGTTGTCGCATAGAACACCACTCGTCCAGACACAAGTTTGAACTCGTTTGCATACATGTTGTTTCAATCTTTGTTTGGCGAGGTCACGGACCATGTCGTGAAACGCCCGAAGTGTGGTACCTTCTCTCAAACTTGTTGCTCGCAATCCTATTGCCACAGCGTAGTAACGAGGAGGGGAGGAAGCGCCCGAACGAACTGTTTTGACCACCTTGTCGCACTCCGCCGGTTGGGCCCTGGTGGAAAAAATGGCTCATGGGCGACGACTCCTCGGCCTGTGGCGCTGAGATGCGTCTCTTGTACGTAGCGCTCCGACCTGAGAAGAGGCCCTCACACATGCGTTCATGCCGATTTCCGGATTTGGTTGCACGCGTGCGCGCACGCATTTAGCACGAAAACACGATTCTGTAAGGTACCCGGGTTTGGCCCCACTGCGCGGGGGTGCTGTGGTGCGTGCGGCACAATATTCGCGTCGCTCTGCCGACTCTGTGCCGGTTGCCCACTTCTGTGCTTGCGGGGGGGGGGAGAGTTGGGCGTGGCAGGAAGGGAGTGAGCCCGGGATGCACCCTCGCTTGCGAGGGGACGGTCTATTTCCTCAATTGATCCGAGAGAGGGGTGCTTACTTGCTCCCGCAGGGACAGAAGGCCGCGAGAGCGTGCCGGCTGCGGCGCCGGCCACAGCGGGTAACGCCTGTAGAGAGGCGTCGGGCTGCGAGAACTGCCTGCTCTCTTCCCATCCCCCGCACCGGGGTGGGCGCAACCCTCTGTGACAGCATTACTGCTTGTCAGGCCTCGGCACGGGGCCCTCTTCCAGTCACGAGGGCATCAGCCGATCCGGGAAATCGGTCGGTCAGGATCCACTACAAATCCCGACCACCGTCAAGCCCGTTCAGGGAAAATATGCCTCAGTTCCGCAAATTTCGAGTCGTTCCGGTGGCGATCCACTTGGCATCACCCCGTGGCTCACCAACCATAACCGCGATCTCAAGTCTTCCCTGGGACTAAAGATTAGTAACTCCCCGGGCGGGCCCCCCGTTAAGGGCCTCATTTGTTAAAGCCCGACTTGGACTATTGACCAACATTACACCACGCCCCTGACCCCGGGGCGCCGCGGGGGTTTCACGTAGCACCCTTCCCCCGCCTCTACTCGAGGCGATATTCGAAGCTTCGGCCGTCCTACGTTGGGACTGACCCCATGCGCCCTGGGGGGAGGGTTTTCCGAGGGTCCTTTTAGGGTGTCTGAGGAATGTTTTCCGAGCGTCCTTTGAGGGTGTCTGAGGAGGGTTTTCTGAGGGTCTTTTGAGGGGGTCTGAGGAGGGTTTTTCTGAGGGTCTGAGGGAAACGGACGGGAGAAGAGAGCGAGGCGTGAGTGTTGCCTGGACGCATTCGACGTGGGAAAGTAAATTTCCGGTCACACAACTCGTGTTTGTCGCTTGGGGTGTTCCCCCCCGGTCGATGCCGTGCGTGTGTGCTATTCGGGGCTTCCTTCCCGGGCGAGTATTCCCCGACAGGACTACCCGGCAACACGTTCTGGCTAGCCTTCCCCCCAACTGGGTGGGGTGGGCTGAGCGTGTTGTCACACCTTCCTCTGCTGGTGAGTTGCACACGATAGTTTCCTTCTTCGTATCTTTTGCCCGACTCGGCACAGATCCGGTACTGAAGACCGCACCTGTTTAGTGTATCAAGTGGCACTTGTAAGGACTTGACTGGACATCGTAGAGCTCTTCATCACGCCCTCGTTTCGTCGCCAACACGCCACAACGAGCGTCTCCAGCAGAATACGAGCAAACACTTTCAGCGTGCGCGCAGGAGCCCGTGTTCAACGAGCGCTTACGAGCAATTTGAGTCAGAACCGGACTTGTGGTGGATCCAGCAACGAGGTGCACTGCGCAGCCCACGCGACCCTTCCTTTTGAGCGGCTGCGTCTCCTCGGCAAACACGCCATCGCCAACAAGCACCGCCGCCGCCGGCGCTCGCGCCGACGCCGTCACCGCCGCGCCTCCCCCCCCCAGCCACATGCAGACGAATACCCCCGCACCTCCAGACGTGCACACCGCCGCCGGCCACGACGACGTGGCTGGTGAAGAAGGCGGCCTATTCGGAGCGGCCGCCCAGAACGAGGCGGCCGCCGGCGACGAACAAAGGCCTATTGGCGGCTCGGCCGCCGATGTTGGGACGGCCGCTGATGGTGAAGCGGCCGCGGCCGACGTCCATGTTCTTATTGAAGAGGCGGCTGCGGAATGCGGGGCGGCTTCGGATGCCCCTGCAGGCATGCTTCCTGGCGCCGTACCTGCAATGCACGTGCATGTACAAGGATTGGCTAACGCTGAAAGCACGCTGCTGCACTCGCTGGCAGCTCGCGAACAATCTCTTGACGAGAACGAGCAAGAGTTGCTACGTGACGACCTCACTGAGCTTATTTGGGCTGACCGTTGTGACCTGGTGCAGCCTTTTGTGGGATGATGGTGCATGTGGGTGGGTTTCATAAAGAGTTTTTCCTCACTCATTTCGCCAACCGCCAGCATAGTGCAGACGACCACCACACCGGCGAGATACCACGGGCATGACGCCATTCTGTGGTGGTCCAGACACACGGCAACGGCTCCCGATACCTCAGACCATAGTACAGGAAGAGCAGTTTCCTATATGACAGTACAGACAGGCACTTGACATCTCATGTATACACATTCTCACACAAACAACACCGCGAAGACGATCCCGGCCCAAGAAAGGACATGAAACGAAATAAAAAAGCAGCTGACGAGCAGCGAGGGACAGAGTAGCGACGATTCACGGCCAAGCAGCACCGTCAGCGACGACAGCGAAGGCTGCGTCGCGAGGACTGCTGCTGCTAAACAGGCGGCATCAAGACGGAACGGGGACGCCCCACTGAGCACATTGTTCGGCGTCCGGAGGCCCGGCGGCATTCAACCAGTGTTTTCACGCGTCGGCCACGGACGCCGAGAAAATGCGGCGCGGCGCGCCAGCATCCTCGTCTGTTGCAGTCGTCGATGCGCCAGACGAAGAGCCGTCAGTAGACGAGTTATCACAGACCTCTTCCTGTCCGGATGCCTGCGCATCGCTTGGCGGTGCAGCTTGTCTTGTGACCACCTTTGTGGCCGCCACCTAGTCGCCTAGCGAGGCGGGCTGGTGTGCGGCCGCGCCGGTGGCCACCACCTCGTCCGTCGACAGGGCGGGATGGTGCGCGGCCACCCGGGAGGCCGCGACATTGTCTGCCGACGGGTTGGTTAGTCTGAAAGCCACCAAGGCGGCGCGGACCCCATCCGCCGAAGGGGCGGGAAGGCCTGCGACCGCCCGGGCGGCCTCCACCTTGTCTGCCGCCGGGGCGGGTGGAACTGTGGCCACCAGCGCGGCCGCTTACTTCTCCGCTCACGAAATGGAAAGCCCTGCGGCCGCGCGGGCGGCACCTCTATCGTCCGCGAACTGGGCAAGATGGCGTGTGGCCAACCGGGCGGCCACCATGTCGTCCGCCGACTTCTTGGCAACGCCTGCGGCGACCCAAGCGGCCGCCACCTCTCCCGCCAAGAGGACAAGAAGGCCTGCGGCCAATCGGGTGGGGGCACCCGCGCATGTGACGGCACCCCCCTGACGGACGACGGGGGGGTTCGAGCGCGCGGTCGAGTTGGCGAGCGCCAGCTCGCGCGGCGGTGGGGGGGATGCTGTGGCCACCGACGTGACACCAGCGGCGCCGGTTCGGTCGGCGGCCTCCTTCGAGTGGGAAAACAGAGTGGCCGCACAGGCGGCGCTTTCGTCTCACGGGGTGACGCAGTGGCTATCTCGCGCCATATAGAGCGCAGCACAGTCGGGAGGAGGTGCGCGGTCGCGTGCGGCGACGGTTGAGTGATGCGTACCCGCGAAGGGAAGAGGGCGGGGGGAGGACAGCGCCCACGGGCCATTACCAGGAACGCAACGAGCAAGAGGGATGCCACCGCTCCCGTCGTATCAGAGTTTTGTGAGCCCTGCTCATTTCGAGGGCAGTCACGTGTCCTATAGCATTCCCTGAACGCTTTGAGCACGGGTACAGCGTGACACTATCGACTGGAAGATTCCGGTGACTAAACGCGCTTGTAGATCACTTCACAGAGTCAGTCCGTCAAGAAGCATACTTGTCTGTACCTGATAATGGTGTTTCTGGGTCTCTCGAGAGCCAGGCCACTTTTGTTTTTGATGCTCCCAGGGAAGATAGGGCCACCGGCAAAGACCTGGGAGCGAAGACAGCTGGGGGACGCCACCGATGCTTTTTCATGAGACTTGTCAGCCGTGCTCATTTCGAGATCAGGCGCGTGTCAAATTGCAGTTCCCATCAGCTCTTCGCGAGGGTACCGCGTGAAACCATCAACTCTGAGATTCCGGCGCCTGAACGAGCTTCTATATCACTTGTCAGCGTCAGTGTTGTAGGAAAAACACTTGTCTATTCCAATTTGTTTAACCTCTTGAGGTCTCGAGAGCAGAGTAAGGGCCCGTCTCCGTTACTTTAGACGCGTTGGTGGCGAGGCGATGGCGGCGAGGGCATGCCAAGGTACACGGTGTCGTTCCCATACGCCACCCCCATGTCTTCACGCAGGCTTTCCACATCTTTGAGGTCATTGTCGGCATCCGCAATCGCTGCTTCCCACTTAGGTGTGGCGGACGCCGACATACACCCGGCCCTAGCAGTGTTCGGCGCGGCCACGCCGTGCCTCGCCCGGCAGTGCGTCGACAGCGCAGCCGCGGAGGCCGCGTTGGCATTGGAAGCACCGGCCGCTGATGTCGCCCGCTGTGCGGCCGCCGCGGCCGAGTGACCTTCGGCCACGTCGGCCGCTGAGGACGCCCTTGGTCAAAATGCTGTTGCAGGACTGCCGAAAATGGCGGCAGCCACCCGACGGAGGGCCATCTCCACTTTGGGGAACATCTCGCTCGTGCGCCGCCGCTCCTGCCAGGCCCCGTTGTTGGGGCGCATCGCGGCCGCGGCGCGCGCGCTGTGCAGGAAAGGCGCTGCAACCGGCGCAGCCGCCGCGTCGTCCTGCTGGAAGTTGTCGCCCTCGTGAACATCCCCATGGTCGCCATCGCCCTTGTCGCTGAAAATATCAACCTTGTCGCTCTTGTCACCTTTGACCTTGTACCCGTCTCCATGAACGCCGTCGCTCCTGTCTCCGATGCCTTAGCCCGCGACAAGCTTGTCGCAACCGACTTTGTCTTTGTCGCCGTGGCTGTCCGGTGATGCCCGCAATCTCTCCCCGTTGACAACGCCTTCAACGTCGTCGACAAGCTCGGCGACCCCAATGACATCCTCTTCTGAACTCTCCGCTGCGGCCGCCAGGGCGGCGGCCGCCTTTGCCACAGCCGCCTTGTCGCGAGTGAGCTGCATCTGAATGGCTGCGTGACGCTTGTTGGAGGCGGCCAGGGCGGCCGCCGCTGTAGCCTGACGCTGCGTAGCGTCGGAGACCGCCACGACCGCATGACTCTTGGCGGCCGCCGACTGGTGCGCGGCCGCCAACTTGACGGCCGTCGATGTTTGCGCGGCAGCCAGGTTCGCGGACGCCGACGTGTACGCGGACGGCATCTCGGTGCGAGGTGTTCTTCCGCAGTCCCCTAGGGACAATTGGCCCTTGCGTGAGTCGTAAGTCTTTGTATTTGTGTGGTGACACTGCATGTACTTGTTTGTAGATCTTTCAGCGGGGAACCCATTAGGGGTTGAGCTCCGTGGGAGATTTGTGTAGGGAGCGGCTTCTTGAGTATGAGGCTGTGGGCGCCCTCCGAAGGTGCGGGAGCTGCCCTGGGAGGCGCCGTGCGGGCCTTGTCAGCCGCGCCATTGAGGGTGCCTGGGAAGGCCCTGCGGCTGAGGTGGCCTGGGGGATATCCGGCACGCCTTCGCAGGCGTGGGAACGCCGTGCCTAGTAAAAAAACGCACCCAATCAACATCACCGACTTCACAGGTTATGGGCCCAGTGTCGTTGGTGGTCATCGTCGTCTTCCGCTCTGTCGTTTGCGGGACGACGCTGCTTGGGCTGCTGTGTGTTCCGGCGTCGGGCGGGCGGGCTTAGCCTCCCACGTCGTCAGTGTCGCGCCTTGGGGCGCGGTTGTCGTGGTCAAGTCGGAGTCCGGGCGCTACGGTGGCCCTCGCTTTGCGCAGCTGGACGACGATTACGAGGTCTGAGCCGTGCACTGTCGTGCACAGCTTATCAAAAAGAAGATCTGGTCGGCAGTAGTGACGGACCGCCCCGCCTCCGGGAGTGATTCTAAAGGCAACTTGGTGGCGGACGCGTTGATCATCGTGAACGAGTGGGCGTTGGCGACCATCCAGATGTCTGTCAAGCCGGTTTATCTCCATTCGGTGACGGCGGTCAGTACGGCCAAGGACGCGTGAGACGCGCTCAAGGACATCTGTGAGGCGCGTGACAACGCACGGCTGCTGCAGCCCATGCACGAGCTGAGCAACCTCAAGAAGGACGGCGACGAGAACATCATCAAGTACACGTCGCGAGCCAAGGGCCCCCGCCAAGATCTCGCCATGCTGGGCAACCAGGTGGACGAGATCACACTTGTGCTGCAGATCCTGTCGGGTCTTGCTGCAGATTACGACATGATCAAGACCGTCCTGGAGAACATAGACGGGAAGCGAAACCTCGCCGAAGTGAGCGCCAAGCTGCTCACGGCGAAGCGGCGGCCCAGCTGAGGGCGGTCGTCGTCGTCGACTGGCGTCAAGTTGCAAGCGTTTGCGGAATCGGCTGCCAAGAAGCCGTGGGACAAGAAGGCGGTCGTGTGCTACTACCGCGACAAGAAAAGGCATATGAAGCGCCACTGCCTCAAGAAGAAGGCCGACGACGCCAAGGGCAACAAGAAGCCAAGCGGCGGGTGTCGGGATGGTACCGGGGGCGGTGTTGCACCTCCCTGTGCCGCATTGGCCTACGCCACGTTGGCAGCCCAGGCCGGACAGCACAAGACTTTCGAGAGTCTCAGTGGGATGTCGACCTGGGTGCTGGAGTCCGGCGCGACCAGCCATATGGCCGCCGGGTTAAGGGCTTTACCGTCAAGACGTCGGGGAGCGGGGCCAAGGTCACTCTCGCTGACGGTCACAAGGTGTCCATCGAGGGGCATGGATACGTCTCCATGGACGTGGGGCGGCCAGCACCAAGGTACAAACGGTCCTCGGTGAGGCCATGCTTGTGCCAAACCTGACAATTATCCTGTTATCTGTGCGTGCGGTCGACCGCCGCGGCAGAGCGGAGGTGTTTGTCGGAGACGGCTGCTACATCCTCAGCGATGGAGAGGCGGTTTTCTCAAGCGGGGTGTTGGGCAACGCGTCGGTCATCGGTTCGGTCAACCAGTCCGAGAACTACGTGCTCAAGGTGACGCCGGTCAACGCGTCGAAAAGCGCCGCTTCAAAACGCATGGACGGCGTGGCGAAGCTGTCGCACCGCAGGTTCAACTACTTGGGCTTCGAGAACTTCAAGCGAGTTGTCGGGACGGTCGACGGGATTTTAGATTCGGTGGCGGACGCCAAGCGCATTCTTGGCATGGTGTGCGTCCCGTGTGTTGACGGCAAGATGGCGCGTTCTTCACATCATCGCTCTACTAAAACGAGCAGCAAGTGCGAGTTGGTTCACACAGACGTTGATGGGCCCTTGACGGAGTCGCTGGGCGCTTCAGTATACTTCATAACGCTCATGGAGGACTCTACTGGCTTCATAACGGCGACTCCCCTCAAGACTAAGGGGATGGGACCGGGCGTCATCAAGGCCCGCAATAGGCATCTTGAGACCCTCACCGGGCTCAAAGTGAAGCGGGTGCGCCACGATGGCGCAAAGGAGTACGTCAGCCACGACCTCAAGGCGTGGTATGACAACAAGGGCATCACGTGTGCCGTTTCCATGGGGGAAGACAACAAGGCGTGCCTGGCGCTCGTCAAAAACCCTGAGGCAACTGGGCGCACCAAGCACGTAGACTTCGTGCACCATATGGTCCGCGATTGTGTGGCGCGCGGCGACGTGACCTTCTACTTTCTGCCATGCGCTGAGATGCCCGCGGACGGCCTCACCAAGGCGCTGCCGGGGCCGGCGATCAAGGCCTTTCGTGACGCAGCTGGTGCCGGGCCCGACGGTGTTTACATGGACGATGACGTACAGGAGGTGTCCATGGAGCACGTGGTGCTTGCTGCAGACGTTTCGGATGCCTCTGCCGCTGGCGCGCAAGCTGAGATTCCAGGCGTTGGTTACCGACGGAGACTGAGGGACGGCCACAACGAGTTGGCCCGCGCGCTTGACATGAACGGAGCGGCGGCGGCCATCATTGCTGAGCTTCTGTTTCTGGACGCCAGCGAAATTTGGAACTCTGTGCGAACAGTCGGAGCCGCCTGTCTGAAAAGCTACGTTGACATGGCAGAGTACCCCAAGTTTCTGAGACCAGAGAGCCAAGAGGCCCGCAAGGGCGTTGTGCGGTGCATGCGGGATGAGATGAAGGACCTCAAGGCTGGAGATGTTGATCTCTTTGCCGAGGAACCTGACTAACTCACTCCCATCGGTCTGCTTGAAGCGAGTTTCATATAATCCACCACGCTGACACGGACGACTGCTCCATGCCGACGAAGGCGAAAACGATCTGTGACCTGTTGTGGCTGACGATTTCTTGGCCTCTGTGGTATCCAGATTCGTCTGTTTCTCCCATTTTCTTGACCTGTATTTCTTTTTGTCCATGCATGTCCCTTTCTTCCACGTTTCTATCCTTTTCCATCATTTTTCCGGCATAATCTGCCTTGTTTTTCTCTGACATCATCTTCCTTGCTTTTTCTGACGAATGGTCGTAGAGAAGACATGCGCGTCATGATCATGGCACATATAATGAACAAAAAGAACAACTGTCGACAGGACCGTTCCGAGAGCTGTCCTCCCGATATTTCAGGCGGCAGAGCTTTAGGAAAAACAGGAAGGGATCGAATGAATAAAAAAAAGTAAGTGACGACAGGACCGTTGCGAAGGCTGTCCTGCTGACATGCCTGGCGGCAGATTTCCAGATAGAGTGTCAAGCGATCGGACGCATAAAAATGCTAACTGTCGACAGGATCGTTCCAAAGGCTGTCCTGCTGCTTTATCTGCAGGACGTATTCTCAGCTATCTTTGTGCTTTTTCTGTCATGTCGGTCACCGACGTAGTTCTGAACGTAACCTGAGTATGCGCTTATCGCGTGAGGACACTGCTATCTCTCGTCGAGGCTGTTGCTCTGACGACAGTCCGGAACCCGCCCGCGTACTCATTCTACGGGTACAGGATGGAGATCGGATCTTGTTCAAACGCTAGACCAGTCGGTCTAACACGCGCACGGATTTGTTTGTCGTTTGGTCCAGTGACCCTGCCACGAGATACGCCGCGGAACAGTTCTGGAAACAATTCGAAAAACAGTTCCTGGTCTGATCTCAGGACCATCCGCCATCCAAGACAAGTATGGTTGTCGGATCGGACCATGTAAGTTCCAAATACGATCTGAAGGACGACTGGAGCGGATTGGGAAGATAATCTTCGCGATTGTTCGACACATTACCAGGACTTTTCTACAGGATAGTCGTCAGAGTTGGATGCGGTCGAATCGAAACAACTCCTACTTATTTATAATGAAAGAAAAGATCTCACTACTGCTCGGGAATCTCATACGGCCACACACAGTGTGAGATGGAATACCATCTTCGAGAACATCTGCAGGATTATCACTTTGAGATCTATAAAAGATTATCTCCTGGATTCATGGTCAAACAATTCCGAAGACGATGGCACGGACCGCCCTGGGATTGCTTGGAGCGAATCCCGAAGACAGTCTGCAAGCGGACCGTGGAATCATTCGGGGAGCAACTTCGCGGATCGTGTCATGACGACTGCGAGACGACAGCGGGAACGTTGCGAGAATCCTTCTAGAGACTGACCTCGACGATAGTCCAGCGACATTTTTCTATCAACAGCTTTACCACACAGGTTGCGCAATCGTTTTGCTGATGATGGTTCGGAGAAAAAGGACACAGTATTGTCCCTCAACCTGTTCGTCAGGACAGACCGTTCACTGAGGCCTGTCAGTGCGCTTTTCTCCGGCTCTATCTTTTTGTACGTTCCGTAGGATGGCTCGCTGACTAACCCAGGAAGCCATTCTGATTAACCATCTGCTCATACAGACTGAAGAACGAACTGGAAGCTCGTCCCACGTTCATGCGCGGGTCATTTATTAGGCGACTGTAGTGCCATCCTGTCTGTAAGACAAACACAAATACGATCCTCATCACTGTTCGCTGGGTAATGTGCCAGCACGATTCCCAGTCCGTCTGAAAGATATACATCAATGTCTGTCCTGAAACCGATCGGGCTGCTCTATTTGTTGCATATGCTCACGGACTGTCTGCCAGAAAAACTGCATGATAATTCTGTTGATCATCGTTTTGTTCATCAGTCAAACACGCTGATTTTCTGCCCTGTAACCAGCCTCAGAGACTGTCTTCGAGAAAGAAACAAAGAATTGATGAGGTTTAGTGCTTCTCTTCATCTTCTACGTTGTTCTCTGAGACTGTCTTTGGGGCAATGAGAAAGAATAAGTTAATTGGAATAATAAACGCATAGAGAGACAACGAACAAATAAAAAGGAGTAGAATCAGCAACCCCGCAAGCATATGATGATCACTCGGGTTGTTCTATTCCGCCTCTTCATCAGCAGAACGGTTGAACTGAGATGCAGCAATATCCTTGAGTTCGTCGCAGATGCGCTGGACGACTGCATTGAGTACGTTTGCGCTGTCCGGCCGCAAGAGCTTAGGCATCTTGTTCTTCTCAATGAAGCTCTTAATGTGGTCTGCTCCCGCAGCCCGAGTCCCAGCGGTGATGTGCCCGGGGTCGACGCATAACAACTCAGCAATAATAGAGGCAGCAGTCGCCTTCAAGTCGACGAAGCACGTGGCCCTGGCGTCAGAGTCGTCCAGTACCAGCTGGTATCGAGTACCCTGGTCCAAGATAGCTGCACTGGATGAAGCGAGCTGGTCTTCACTCCCGCGTAGCACTTGAAGAGGCTGTATCGTCGCCGGTGGTACACCAGCGTCCTAGTAGACGCCAGTCTTGCGGTAGATCATCGAACGCGTAGCGTTTCGTCTGCGTTTACAAACGTTACGCAGCTTCCTTTTCAGGGCCACCTTGCACTCCTTCTTTTTCCCAATGTGAACGGCCACCGTACAGTCGATCTTGGACACGGCCTTGTCGACAGCCCGCTCCATGGCGTTACGAAGGCATCTTGCGCTGTCCTTCTTGGGCCCTTACAAGTGGCCTTTCGGGGAGATCCACGTCAGACATTCATGCATTGGGGCGTCTTGGTGGTTCTCAATACGTCCAGCGTCCATCTTGTTCTGTTAAATAGAACGCACTATGTTCTGTCCGTACCCAGCAAACTCAGAGCACATAGCCGACTGAAGAAAGAAGTGGGACATGGAAATCAGTAGCTGAAGACGTCAGATGCCGTACTGACGGACCCTCGACAGACACTTCCTGTCAATAACGACACGACATGAAAGGAGCTCACGCATGCATCTCTACTCTCTGAGAAGACCCAGACGTGCTGAACGTACTCTATGTTAGGACCATAGTTCGTTTCCAAGGAGGTCCTCCTTGCGGCGGAGGCCCGCTCCGGCGTGGACCCCGGTGTTGACGGGCCGCCTCCCGACACTTCGCTTCCCGACATCGGGATCCGGCAGACAAAGCCTGTATCAGAGCTCGCCCAAGAGCGAAAGGCTCTGCAGTAGTCGGTCGTCGCCCGCTGTGCGGCAAGCAAGTGTCACGAACGGGCCGCGGGGAAACTCTGTCCAGCGTGCCTTTTCGCAGGCGCAGCCTCTCCCGGAGCAGCCCCCGTGAATAGGACAGACCATCAACCGCACCTGTAGGCAACAGACAGGTACCCTCTCTGCAGTCGTCTTTTGTCGCCCGCTGCAGTCCCTGCACGTTTCTTGGTGAAGTGCATGGCAAGCAGTCGTCAAGCGAAAGGCGTCACCGGTCTGGACGCTGGCTCAACCAAACAAAGTGCGACACAGACCGTCACCGTGCGGCAGTTGACCTTCGTCGACCGTGGGTACCGCCGCGCAGCACGAGACAAGGCCCAGAAACAAGAGGACCCAGGCGTGACACGGATTATTTACGTCTCTGCAGTACTCAGGTGTCGTCAGCAGAGCTCCGGGCGCGTGTCATGGAGAAGCACGTGGCAAAGAGCCGTCGCGTGGAGTACCGCCCAGGTCTCAGAAGTGTCACCGTCGGTCACCACCAAGTGTTAAGCAGGCCGTCGTCGAGAATCACAAGCGCGGGATCGCTCTCAACAGACCGTGGTCGCGTAACGGACGTCCAGGCTCGTTCTCACGAGCATGAATGAGCAGCACAGGCAGCAACCGTCACACAACAAGCCAATCGCGACGCAGACCGTCAACGTATTCACGATCCTCCGAACTCGGCAGTGGAGATCCCAGGACGTCTTGTGGTTGTCGGTGGAACACAGGAAACCAGAGTAGCGCCACGTGGATACTCGAACGTTCACACAGGTTACATAGATCCAGAAAGTGGGCGAGAAAAATGGGGCGCACAACCAGACTGGTGCGTCAAACCCGGAACACGGGGCGGCGCGCACAAACAAAGGCGTGCGCTCGACAGGAAAGCATGACCCAAAGGGTGCTTCACCCAGAAACCCGACGCGCCGCACGAGAACAAGTGGGCGCTGAAACTACGGGACGCACAACCCGAAGGGTACTTCAACCCCAGAAAACCGGTCGGCGCGCACAACCACAAGCGTGCGCACGACAGGAAAGCACGACCCAGATGAGAGCTTCACCCAGCAACCCGACACGCCGCACAAGAGAAAGTGGGCACTTCAAAGAAAGGGGCGCCCAACCCGACGGGTGCGTCAACACCGGAACACGGGGCGGCGCACAACCAAAGACGTGCGCCCGACAGGGGAGCACGATGTTTAGGGTGCTTCACCCAGAAACCAGACACGCGGGAGCTCTAAGGGAGCGCGGCCCGGGGGCGTGCGTCACCTCCGGTACGGATCGCAGAGCGCGGCGCACGGCAGTTGCGGTGTGCCGACGGCCCCGCGAAGAAGACGCGTTCGAGCAAGACAGGCCTTCGACGTACGCACAGACCGGAATGAGTGGTGTTTCCGCACGGCTTGGCCTCAGCGGGTCGCTCGTTCGATCTTAACCCCAATCGGGAAACCGGTCGGGTAGCCTGTCCAGCAATCTGAATTGTCCAATCTGCGGCGGCGGCGCTTTCATGATCCGTGATCGCAAGTTCGATTGATCGCACAGATCAAGCCGCTCCCCTCCGGACAGCTTTCGGAATCAACTACCATTGGCAAATGATCCGGTAAAAGTGTGTCCCACAGAAATACAATAATGACTGTCAACTGCGCCCATTCGAGACGTGACACCCCTGGAAGCCTGACATTGCCTTGTTCCGGCATGCTGCACCTATCACCGATGGATGTAGCCCCCAAAAAAAAACCGCTTCAAAGCTCCTCACATGTTCATTCGTGCGAGCATGCGGCGAAGTCCTGCGCCCGCGCTGCGCGCCTCGAGGATCTTTGGATTCAACTGAGCTCTCGATCCCCATGGCGGCACGTCTCCGTGAGGGCACATTACAACCGTGCGAAAACCGTGCGACAATCACGGTCTGGACGAGGGCAACGTTCGAAAAGGTCGCCCATGTAGATCTCGCTTCGCCCCTCGGATGAGGTACTGACGTCACCGTTGGTTACTACTGCTTGCCGTACACCACATGCTCCGACCCGTGTGGGCGTTCTTTGACGACGACGTGGAGTTGACTGTCTGTTTCGCCCGCTTGAGTCGACGTGAACGAGCCTGGATGTCTGAGGAGCACTATGTTTCGCCTCACTGTCACTCCCAGTTTCGAACCATTCATCTCAGCGCCGCCACGAGCGTTAGGCAACGAAGCGCATGAGGCTCCAGGGGCGCTCACATGAGCAGACGCTTGTCCCACAGAGTGACGAGGCACCGGCACAGGCTCATCACTCTGAAAAGAAAAGTAATCGGACGCACGGGGTCCACGCTTCCGTCTCTTTGACCCATTCACGCCCATAGCTCCGATCAATAGACTTGCTCTCTTTGACAGTGCCAGTAACTGGACGGCGGACCGGCTCGACTCATGCGGCGGAAGGGGGTACAGGGAGCAGCCAACGGCCTGAGCACTTCAAGATGTTGCTTACAGCTTAAGTGAGGGACCTCTCGGACCCGTCTGATGCCAGGCACGTTTGGTACACCTATTTGCAGGACGTGCGCCTGAGCTGTCGATCTGATCGTCTTCCGATGAGCCCACCTGAATGGGTTCAAGACCACACTCCTTAAAGTTATGCCCTGCATGTCCAGCAGACAAGTTAAACGGACCGTCCCAGGAGCTGTCCGTCAAACCGTCCGACGGACCGTTTGCCGATTGGCTGCGGTTAGTTCTGACGACCCGCTGAAAGATCCATCCGCTGGGCCATGTCATAAGAGCACACCCAACAACGTATTCCCCAAGTTCAAAGATGCTGACGTGTCAGAACCGTGTCTCATAAATGTGCCACGTGCCTTAGTTTCAGCTCTTGGGGATGGGGAGGGTCCCACAGCAACGTCAGGCACCCCAAAACGCTCAGATAGAGCTTGAATACAGTTCATCTGAATCGGATAAATCCACGGACATTCATGCGTCAGAAATGGGGGGAGGCGCCCCCGTCCCCCATTTTCTCACCGATTTGGGGGGACCCGCTGCTCCTCCCCATTTTTTCCTGGCGTGCCATTGGCTGTTACAGATTGAGTTCCTCTCGGAAAACGAGCTCAGGCGGCATGATCAGATTTGAAATCTTACGGCCCAATACCGGCGCTTTCCGGGACCGTCTACGATCTCGACGAGCACTATCGAGACCCAGAAAAGCCTGAACGAGTCTGACCGTTTCAGGACCCCCCATTCGACGCACGTTGGGGGTGCGGTGGGTCGCTCCGCTGCCGCTCTCGGTGGCACGCACAGCGTG